>FWPV01004995.1_pt1 | contig 18536 bp, 17 predicted proteins | sample 2228371 | NCBI WGS metagenome assembly FWPV01 (sample SAMEA103939776, study PRJEB20133) | metagenome
CCTGCCTACTCAGACAGGGATATGGATGAGGTTATAATGTATTCAGACCATATTGTGTTTAATTCTGTCAGCCAGTTCAGACTGTTTAAAGACAGGGTTATTCAAAGCGGAAAAAACATAGAGATGGGGCTGAGGGTAAATCCCGGTTATTCTGAGGTGGCGGTTGCACTTTATAATCCCTGTTCACCCGGTTCACGTTTTGGCGTTTTGCCTGAAGAGATAGAAAATTTAGACCTGTCACAGATTCAGGGACTGCATTTTCATGCCCTTTGTGAACAGGGGGCGGATGTGCTGGTAAGGGTGTTAGCCGCCTTTGAAAAACGGTTCGGCAGGTTTATAGGTGGCAGAAAATGGGTAAATTTTGGCGGAGGACACCACATAACAAGAAAAGGCTATGATGTTGAGCTTTTATGTAAAACCATAACAGACTTCAGGGAGAGGCACAAAGGCATTGATGTCTATCTTGAGCCGGGTGAGGCGGTGGTGCTGAATGCGGGATATCTGGTGTCAACGGTACTTGATGTGATTGAAAGAAGTGAAATCAATATAGCCATTCTTGACACCTCCGCAGAGACACACATGCCCGACGTCATTGCGATGCCCTATCGTCCCCACATAACGGATGCAGGAAAGCCCGGGGAGTTCCGTTTTACATACCGTCTGGGTGGCATATCCTGTCTTGCAGGAGACGTCATCGGAGACTACTCCTTTCAGCATAAACTGAAAAGAGGCGACAGACTTGTTTTCCACGACATGGCACTTTACTCTTTTGTGAAGAACACCACTTTTAATGGCGTAAGGCTGCCGTCTCTTGTGGTTTATGACTCGGACAAGAACAGTTACAGTATAATCAGAGAGTTCGGATACAACGATTATAAAAACCGTATTTCCTGATTTTCCTTTATTAAACATCACAAATTGTGGTAAAATCTCACTGTTCAGTAACAACTAAATTTTTTTTTCGTGAAAATTAAAACGATGTTTGATAAAATGGGAAATTAGGTGCTTGGAGAAAAAGAGTTAACGTTCATTGCAGATATAATTGATGTGATTTATGGTGAGGAATCCGGTTTAAAAAGGTTTGAATCTGCTCTTGCCATAACGGCAGAATATTTTTGTCTTTCTTCTGTCTGGATCAATCTCTGGGAAGGAAATAAAACAAAGCTTGTATCGTCATACGGACTACCTGCAGAGGTCAGAGCCCTTGAGGAAACTCCCCATAAGAGTTGTCAAACCTACGAGCTGCTAAGAAGAGGCAAAAAAAGTTCAAAACTTTATAAGATTGAAAACTGCATATATCTGCCGCAGGACAGCAGGAAATGTTTTAAAGCCTTATATCATTTGTCTGTTCCACTTGTTGCGGGCAAAAATGTGATTGGAACACTTAACATGGGCATGGAAAAGAAGGAGAAGTTTAATGATAAACTGCTGAATCTGGTCACAAAAATCTTTTCATCAGCTCTTGCAAACTGGTTTTATCAAAGCTGTCTGGAGGAGCAGAAAAACTTATTGATGAAACGCAATAAAGATATGGAGGTTTTTGTTTCTGCCATATCCCATGACATGAAAACACCTATCATTGCGGTGAAAGGCTTCCTAAATCTCATAGATAAAAAGTATAAAGACAGTGTGCCAAAAGGTATGACTAAATACTTAGGTCAGGTGGCTAAGGGTGTTGACAGGATAGAGGAACTGGTTAAAGATTTATTAAACCTGAGCAGGGTTGAAAAGGTGCTTACAAAGCAGGAAGAAATACAGATTGAAGAAGTTTTGCAAGCCTCATTGAGAAGCATTCGTCCGCTTATAAGACACAGGAAGCCTAAAATAAAGATAATGGGTGAAAAGCCTTTGATTATGGGAAACTGGCTTGCTTTTTTTCAGATTTTTACTAATCTTATAGCAAATGCCATTAAGTACACACCGGATGACAGAAAACCGGAGGTGAAAGTTTTGATTAAGAAAGAAAAGGGCGGCTGGTGCTTTTGTGTATCTGATAACGGTATAGGGCTTACAGAAAAGGAGATGGAAAAGGTGTTTGAGCCTTTCACAAAGGTTAAAACGCTTGCAAGAGAAGGCAGTGGAGTGGGATTGTCAATAGTAAAAAGGCTTGTAGAAGGACTGGGTGGCAAAATATGGCTTGAAAGCAGAAAAAATGTAGGTACAGCTTTTTATGTGCAGATACCCTTTGTTTGTAATAGAAATGCCGAAGGCGAGACTCGAACTCGCACGGGTTTGACCCCACTAGACCCTGAACCTAGCGTGTCTGCCAATTCCACCACTTCGGCATCGTGAATTAACATTATAAATTGTGCAAAAAAAAAGGTCAAGAGATGGATGAAAAAAAGATTGAAAATGTGATAAAAAAAATATATCTAAGTTCTCTCGGTTGCAGGAAGTCAGAAAAAGTTCTGGTATTTACAGACTATTTGTGGTTAAACAGGTCAGATATTAACAAAAAAATATTTGAGCATTTTGTTGCTGTTGCTGAAGAACTGGGTTTTCAGCCAAGGCAGTATGTTTATGGTGAAACCGGCAGAAATGGAGCCGAACCCCCGAAGGAGTTATGGACCTTTGTGTTTGGGGAAAGATTTATCAACGAATTTAATTTTGAAGACATTATCAGAAAAAACGTAGGTTATGAACAACTTTTAAACAAGAAAGACGCTGTTATTAATGAAGAGTTGCCAGACGCAATAGTCGCCATCCCTTTCTACTCTACAAGCCACACAAACTTCAGAAAACTCCTGAATGCCTTTGGAACCAGATATGCAAGTATGCCCAATGTGGAAGAAGCCATGTTTTACGGAGCACTGGATGTGGATTATGGTGTTTTAAAATCTGTTACCCAAGGCAAAAAGGCGGAAATTGAACAATATGAGGCGGTTAACATTTCTTCCCCGGCTGGCACACAGATTTACGTTAATTTTAAAGCAAGACAGATTCATACAGATACAGGGGATCTGAGTGGTACCGGCAGTTTTGGCAACCTTCCGGCGGGCGAGGTGTTTGTTGCACCTGTTGAGGATATGACAGAAGGAAAATTTGTTGTGGAATATGGCATGGGCAGAAGGCTTTCTGATCCGCTTGAAGTAACAGTAGAAAAGGGAAAGGTGGTCAAAATGAAAGGCGATAATGAACTGAAAGGGTATCTGGAAAAAGTGTTTCAGTTAAATAGTAATAATGCTGTTGTTGCTGAACTCGGGATAGGGACTAACAACATGGCAAAAGATGTTTTTAATGTGCTGGAAGCGGAAAAGATTATGAACACCTGTCATATTGCCCTCGGTGACAACAGCACTTTTGGCGGAAAAAACGTTGCTACGGCACATTTAGATTTTGTTATCTTTAATCCCGATTACAGGTGGTGCTAATGTTCAAAGAAGTTTTTGTTCTCAGAAGGGATGTTCATTCAATTCATGGAAAACTTTTGATAAAAAAGAAAGAACCTTTTGATTTAAGCACTCTCGAAGAGATATGCGTAAGTCACGGTTCTGTTGTAAAGGTGAAGTTAAGAGAAACCTTTGTCCTGAAAGATGTGTTTGTTCTGTCAAAAAGTCAGCCCTACAGTAATTTCTGCAGCAAGGTAGGTGAAGATAACCTGCTGAAAATGCTGGGTAATGTCTCTTTACCTGTGGCGGTTCTGGAAGAGTATCATTTTTTAAGAATTAAAGACGAATATACCTACAAACACAGCCTTAATACAGCCATTCTGACACTGTGCATGGCAATGCAGTTTTTTGAAGACAGACACAAAATTTTGCAGGTTGTGTCATCTTCTTTTACCCATGATATTGGTAAATCAAGGATTCCGAGCAGTATACTTCATTCTCACATGCCCCTTTCTGAATCCGAATTTGAACTGATAAAGGAACACTCCATATACGGGGCTGTGCTCTGCAGTTACTACACCGCAGACCCATATAACCAGAGTGTCCTTTCTGCCCTTCAACATCATGAGAAAAAGAACGGCAAAGGTTATCCCCTCGGTTTACATTTGAAGGATCAGGATGTTATGTTTATTGTTGTGGCAGATATTTTTGATGCCTTAATCTCTAAAAGACCCTACAGGAACGAACCCTATGATGTGAGAGGTGCAATAGATGTTCTGTGTAAAGCTGTAGAAAACAATGAAATTGAAGAGGAAAAGCTTAAAATGATTATCCATCTGAACAGAAAGACCCCACCCCCCCTGAAAGAGATTACATATTCACGTATTTACCGAGGTTTTTATCCGAGAGTGAACTATTATGGACTTAGAAAAGGTAGTTATACAGCTTGATGCCTCTTCATTCAGATATTTAAACTATAGCTTTGAAAAACTCTCCTCTGGTAAAGGGAATCAGCTGGAAATTGGCTTTGGTAACGGAGAGTTTCTGCTTAAAATGGCTGAAAGATTTAAAGAATGTTCATTTTTTGGCATTGAATATCAGAAGAAGTTCTTCGCTAAAGCTTTAAAATGGGCACAGATAAAAGGGCTGAAAAATGTCAAACTTTTTTGCAGCGAAGCAGAAACAGTGATCAACCATGTTTTTCCTGCAGAATTTTTTGACACGGTTCATATCAACTTTCCTGATCCATGGCCTAAGAAAAGGCATGCCGAAAGAAGGCTGATTGATAACGATTTTGTAAAGATGCTTAAAAACGTTATGAAAACAGGTGGAAAGATTTTTGTGGCATCAGATGTAGAACAGTATTTTTTAAACATTGTTTCATTACTTGAACAAAATAACTTTATTCAGCTTTCCTGGCAGGATATTGCCTCTATTGAAAGACCATTCAAAACCAAGTACGAGAAGGCTTTTCTGGCTGAAAACAAAAAAATCTTTTACGCTGTTTTAAAAAACAGTTGACAAACAAGGTTTCTTTTTCTAACATAAAACTTACTATATTTACCAGTTTACGTAAAATGATTAAAAGATGATTTTAAAACATTGTGTTTAGGAGGGGTTGTGGGAGAAGGTCGAATTAAAGACGAAATAATACTCAGGGGTGAAAATATCACATTGAGTTTCGGTGGTATCACCGCCTTACTTGACGTCAGCTTTGCTGTGAGGAAAGGTGAGATATTTTCTATTATTGGTCCTAACGGGGCAGGTAAAAGTAGTCTTTACAATGTCATTAACGGCTTTTACAAACCTCAGAAAGGCAGGGTTATCTTCAAGGATAAAGATATAACTCACCTGAAGCCTTTTGAAATAGCAAAGCTTGGTATCGCAAGAAGCTTTCAGAATATTGAGCTTTTTAAGCACATGACAGTTCTTGACAACCTTATGATGGGGCGACACATACATATCAAGTACGGGCTTCTGAAATCAATATTCTATTTTGGTCCCTGTCTCAGAGAAGAGGTTGAGCACAGAAAGCGTGTAGAGGATGTGATAGATTTTATGGAAATTGAACACGTGCGTAAGAAACCTGTTGGAACGCTTCCCTATGGAGTTCAGAAAAGGGTAGAAATGGCAAGGGCTCTATGTCTGGAACCAGAAATTCTGCTCTTAGACGAACCCATGGCAGGCATGAATCTGGAAGAAACGGAAGACATGGCGCGTTTCATACTTGACGTGAATAATGAATGGGGCGTCACCGTTTTGCTTATAGAACACGATATGGGTGTTGTTATGGATCTTTCCGACAGGGTGATGGTGCTTGATTTTGGTGAAAAAATCGCTGAAGGTACACCCGAAGAGGTTCAGAAGAACGAGGCGGTTGCAAAGGCTTACTTAGGAGATACTGAAGGTGCATTTTTAGGCAGATAGAAGGGGGGAGGTTAAATAATGGCGGCAGATACATTTACAAAACTGCTTGTTGAACAGGCAAAGAAATACGGTTCAAAAAAGATTGCTCTCAGGGAGAAAGACTACGGTATATGGCAGTCCACAACATGGGAGGAGTACTTAGAAAAGGTAAAATATTTTTCCTTAGGTCTCATCAGTCTGGGATTTCAACCTGATGACAAAATATCCATCATAGGAGACAACAAACCGGAATGGGTTATAGCAGAACTTGCAGCTCAGGCAGCCGGTGGTTATGGCGTGGGTATTTATCAGGACTCTATTCTGAAGGAAGTTGCCTATGTTATCAATCACTCCGAGTCAAAATTTGTTATAGCCGAAGACCAGGAGCAGGTGGATAAAATACTTGACATGCAGGAAGAACTGCCTGGAGTTAAGAAGGTGATTTATTACGATCCGAAGGGGCTTAGAAGCTACAAATCAGACTTACTTGCATACTTCCCCGACGTGATAGAGATGGGTAAGGATTATGAAAAAAGTCATCCGGGGCTTTTTGAAAAGAATGTTGAAAACACAAAATCGGAACACTGTGCATGGATATGTACAACTTCTGGAACAACCGGTTTTCCGAAGCTTGCCATGCTTTCACACAGGAACCTTATTTCCATGGCTGTTAACTTAGGTAAATATGACCCCAAGTATGACAAAGACGAGTTTGTCTCCTTTCTGCCTCTGCCATGGGTTGGAGAACAGATGATGGCTGTTGCAAGCTCGCTGCTTTTCGGCTTCACCGTCAACTTTCCGGAAAGTTCCGAATCAGCTCAGGCAGATCTGAGGGAGATTGGACCTCACATAATGTTTTCTCCGCCGAGGGTCTGGGAAAACATGTGTGCCTCTGTTCAGGTTAAGGTTATGGACGCTTCCTGGTTTAAAAGGTTTATGTTTGAGAAGATGTTACCCATTGGTTATAAATGGTCTGAATACAAGTTTGACAAAAAGACGCCGCCTCTGTATTTTAAGCTTCTTTACTACATTGCTTATCTTACAGTATTTAAACCATTGAAAGACAGGCTGGGGTTCAGCAACATCCGTTCTGCAATGACAGGCGGTGCAGCATTGGGACCAGACACCTTTAAATTTTTCCATGCTTTGGGCATATCACTGAAGCAGATTTACGGGCAGACCGAAATAAGCGGTATCTCCTGTATCCATAAAGATGATGACATAAATCCGGACACTATGGGGGTGCCTATACCTGAAACAGAGGTGAAGATTTCTGAAACAGGAGAGATTCTTTCCAAAAGTCCTGCCGTATTTATGGGGTATTACAAGCAGCCTGAAGAAACCGCAAAGACGGTTATTGATGGCTGGTTACATTCGGGTGACGCAGGTTATCTGACACCTGAAGGACATATTGTTGTTATAGACCGTATAAAAGATGTTATGAGCCTCCGCGATGGTGTAAAGTTCTCACCACAGTTTATAGAAAATAAACTGAAATTTAGTCCCTATATTAAAGAGGCTGTTGTGGTTGGTCACAACAGAGATTTCATAATAGCCCTTGTATGCATAGATTTCGGGATAGTCGGAAACTGGGCAGAAAGGAATAAAATCAATTATACAACCTACACAGACCTTTCATCAAAGCCAGAGGTGTATGACCTGATTCAGAAGGAGGTGGAAAAGGTAAATAAAGGCTTGCCTGAAAACGCCAAGGTGAAAAGGTTTGCACTGCTTTACAAAGAGCTTGATCCTGATGATGATGAATTGACACGTACAAGGAAGGTGAGAAGGCACTTTGTTGAAGAAAAGTATAAAGAGATTATAGAAGGCATGTATGAAGGTAAAGACAGTATTAAGATTGAAGCGGTAATCAAGTTCCAGGATGGCAAGACATCCACAATTAGAACAGTCATTGCCGTAAGAAATGTTTAGGGGGGAATGAGGTATGGAGACAATCTTGCAGTCATTAATAAGCGGTATCGTTATAGGGAGTATTTATGCCCTTGTTGCTTTGGGCTTTGTTCTGATATACAAATCAACCGCTGTTATAAACTTTGCACAGGGAGAGTTATTACTTTTTGGTGCTTATATATGTCTTACCCTTGTGGTAACGCTGAAGATACCATTCTGGTTTGCATTTTTTGCAACGCTCATAGCTGCAGCATTGCTTGGATTCCTGTTGGAACGATTCTTTTTGCGTCCCATGATAGGAGAACCGATAATTTCAATAATTATGTTGACCATAGGTCTTGCAAGTTTTCTTAAGGCTGTTTTACATCTTATCTGGGGTTCAGAGACGCTCGTGTTCCCTGAAATATTTCCTTCGGAGCCATTAAGATTTGGTCCGCTTCTGGTTTCACAGGTTTATCTTTATAGCGTAGCCTTTGCCATAATATGTCTTGTTTTATTTAACATATACTTCAGATTTTCACGCTCTGGTATAGCCATGAGGGCTGTTGCAAACGACCAGCAGGCTGCCCAGTCCATGGGTATCAGTATCAAAAGGGTTTTTGCAAATGCATGGGCAATAGCTGCTGTCGTGGCAAGCATAGGTGGTATCCTTATAGGTAATATAAACGGTGTTAATTCAAGCTTAAGTTCCTTTGGACTAAAGGTGTTCCCGGCAGTTATACTTGGCGGACTGGACAGTATTCCCGGTGCTATTATCGGTGGGGTTATAATCGGTGTTCTTGAGGCGCTTGCAGGTATTTATATTGACCCGCTTGTGGAGGGCGGTTCAAAAGAGGTCGTGCCGTTTATCGTCCTTGTTATCGTTCTTATGATAAAGCCTTACGGGCTCTTTGGCACAGAAGAAATAGAAAAGGTTTAAGGGGGAGAGGAAATGGCTATAAAGTGTGGAGTTTTTAAGACAAATTACAAGGATGATATGGCAATATGGCAGACTAAGGCTGTCAAATTCTGGCTTGCCCTGTTTATCATAGGATTAATCGTTTTTCCTTTTGTTTTTAAAGATTCAAAATACCTGCTCTATGTAATGAATTCTGTGTTAATTGCTGTTATTGCGACACATGGCTTGAATATCCTTACCGGTTTTACCGGACAGATATCGCTTGGGCATGGTGCCTTTTTAGGTGTGGGTGCTTACACATCAGGGTATCTGATGAATCAGTTTAATGCTCCATTTCTGCTCTGTGTGGTTGCAGCAGGCATGGTTACTGCAATGGTGGGAATGTTCTTTGGCATTCCTTCCTTAAGACTGAAAGGATTATACCTTGCCATAGCAACGCTTGCTGCACAGGTTATTCTGGAGTTTGTGTTTATCAGATGGCGTGGTGTAACAGGGGGGAATCAGGGGCTTCTGGTGCCGCCTGCAAGCATTGGTGGTATAACCTTTGACACAGATTATAAGTTTTATTTTCTCGCCCTGTTTTTTGCCATATTATCAACAATGGTTGCAAAAAATATTGTAAGGACAGCACCAGGAAGAGCCTTCATGGCGATAAGGGACAGGTATATATCTGCTGAAATAATAGGTGTGCCTCTGTTCAGGTATAAATTAATCTCCTTTGGCGTCAGTTCATTTTTCGCAGGTGTGGCAGGGAGCCTCTGGGGACATTATATTGGTATTATTACACCTGAACATTTCAACGTAATGGTGTCTGTGCAGTATCTTTCAATGATTATTGTGGGCGGTCTGGGAAGTGTGGTTGGAAGTATTATGGGAGCAAGCTTTATTACCCTGTTGCCGGAAGTTTTAAGGGCAATAAGTAACCTTTTTTCGGATAAATATCCCTTCCTCGTAGATGCCTTTGGTGCTATAAGGGAAGGCGTTTTCGGACTTGTGATAATTCTGTTCCTGATTTTTGAACCGGACGGGCTGGCTGCACGCTGGAGAACAATAAAAAATTACTGGAAGTTGTGGCCCTTTTCCTATTAAAAACAAAACAGTGGTTTATTCTTGAAAAAAAAGTTTTTTGTGATAATGTTATATTTGCAAGACTAAAGTAAAGGAGGTGAGAAAGAAAATTTTTGAGGCTTTCTTTTTGGGGGGAAACAAAACAAAAAAGAGGAGGAGTTATGAAAAGAATTTTTACTGCATTGTTTTTGGTGATGTTGTTTAGCAGTTTCAGTTTTGCCCAGACAATCAAAATAGGCGGCATATTTGATATTACAGGTGCAACAGGGGATGTGGGAGCACCCTATGCCGAAGCCGCTAGAGATTATATTAACTATGTGAACAAACATGGTGGAGTTAACGGAAAGAAAATTGAGCTGATTGACGTTGACTATCAGTACAAGATTCCTCAGGCGGTATCAGCATACAAGGAAATGGTTTCAAAAGGTGTTGTTGCCATATTAGGTTGGGGAACAGGCGATACAGAAGCCATGGCTCCTATGGTTGCTAAGGATATGATACCTTACATATCAGCATCATATTCCGAGCATCTTGTTTTTGAAAAAACTCCATATAATTTTATAGGCGCAACAACATATTCAGATCAGGCAAGGCTTGCTCTTCAGTGGATTAAGGATAACTGGAAAGACAAATCAAGGGCACCGAAGGTTGCGTTAATATATAATGACACAGGTTTTGGTCGCTCACCAATTCAGGATGCAGAGGATTTTGCAAAGAAAATCGGTGTTGAAGTCGTGGATAAGCAGATTGTTGGTTTGAAAGACCTTGATGCTACAACACAGCTTCTTAACATGCAGAAAAAAGAGCCTGATTTTGCGATTATTCAACAGACAACAATGGCTACAAGCACCATACTGAAAGATGCAAAGAAACTTGGTCTTAAAACAAAATTTATAGGTCTTAACTGGACATTTTCAGAAAAACTTTTACAGCAGGCTGGTGATGCAGCAGAAGGCTTTTATGCTGTAATGCCCTTTGCATTCTGGCATGAAACAAATGTAAAAGGTGTCCAGTTCGCCCACAAGGTGAGAAAAGAGATTAGGGGCAAAGATGATCCCCAGCCGGTTAACTACATCCAGGGATTTATTGCTGCTAAACTGCTGGTTGAGGCATTAAAGAAGGCTGGTAATAACCTCACAGGCGAAAATATCAAAAAAGTGCTTGAAAGTAATGTCTTTGATATGCAAGGACTTTGTGCACCTATAGCATATAAACCGGAACTTAGAAAACCAAACCTGTCTGCAAAGATGTACACTGTTAAGGGTGGTAAAATTGTACCGATTTCAGGATTTCTGAAATACTAAACTTTAATTTTAAAGGGCTGGTTTTAAAGCCAGCCCTTTTTTTAAAAACAAAGCAAAGAGGCGGGTAGACTATGTTAAAGCTAAATAATGTTGAAGTAATATACGATGATGTAATTCTTGTTCTCAAGGGCATGTCCATGACCGTGAAAGAGGGGGAAATAACCGTCCTTCTGGGGGCTAACGGTGCAGGTAAAACAACCACACTTAAGGCTATTTCCGGGCTTTTAAAGGCTGAGGAAGGTGAGGTTACAGACGGTACCATAGAATATATGGGGCAGAAGATAAACAATAAAGATGCGGAAGAAATTGTCAAAATGGGCATATTTCAGGTAATGGAAGGCAGAAGGATTTTTAAAGATCTGACTGTCACTGAAAACCTGATGGCAGGTGCCTACACAAGAAAGGACAAGCAAAATATTAAACGTGATATGGATCTGGTTTTTGATTATTTCCCTAAGCTGAGAGACAGAAGAAATCAGGTGGCAGGATATATGAGTGGTGGTGAACAACAGATGCTTGCCATAGGCAGGGCACTTATGGCAAGACCAAAACTGATGCTGCTTGATGAGCCCTCTCTCGGACTTGCACCGCTACTTGTTAAAGAAATTTTTGATATTGTGGTAAAAATCAACAAAGAAGAGAAAACCACTGTTCTGCTTGTTGAACAGAATGCCAATCTTGCTCTATCGATCGGAAACTATGGCTATGTAATGGAGATGGGTAAAGTGGTGCTTGATGGTGAATGCGAAAAGTTGCGGGAAAACGAAGACGTTAAGGAGTTTTATCTTGGGCTTTCTGAAGTTGGAAAGAAGAAAAGTTTTAAAGAGGCAAAACATTACAAAAGAAGAAAAAGATGGCTTTCATAAAGAAGCCTTAATAATACAAAAGGAGTCACCATGGCAAAAAGAAGTCAGATGGAAAGAAACAGTGGCTACTATAATGAAGCAGCCGAAACAATGGCTCGTGAAAAAAGGGCTGCACTGAAGGAAAAAGAGGTTATTAAAATCCTGAATTATGCCTATGAAAATGCACCGGGCTACAAAAAATTTCTTGATGAAAAAGGTATAAATCCGAAGGATATAAAAAACTTAAGCGATTTTGGCAAGCTTCCAGTATTAAAAAAGAACAAAATGCCGGAGTATCATCATAATAACCCACCATTTGGTGGCTTTCTTGCGGTTCCGGTTGAAAGCTTAAAGAGAATTTATGTGTCCCCGGGACCAATCTATGACCCTGAGGGAAGAAAGGAAGATTATTGGGGACTGAGAAAATGTGTTTACAACATTGGCTTTAGGGCTGGCGATATAGTGATGAACACCTTTTCATACCATCTTACCCCGGCAGGCATATTTCTTGATGAGGCATGCAACGGTATAGGGTGTGTAACGGTGCCCACCGGTGTGGGAAACACAGAGATACAGATAAAAACAATGGTTGAGCTTAAGATAAACGGCTATATCGGTGTGCCTTCCTTCCTTATGGCACTTATAAACAAGTTCTCAGACTTGGGATATGACACCAGCAAAGACCTTGCTATGGAGATAGCCCTTGTCGCAGGAGAAATACTTTCACCTTCTCTGCGTAAAGGGCTAAATGATTATGGCATCATAGTCAGGCAGGCATATATTACAGCGGATTTAGGGGGAGTTGCCTATGAATGTCCTGCTGAAAATGGTATGCATATATCTGACGATTTGTATATAGAGATCTGTGACCCAAACACCGGAGAGCCGCTGCCTTACGGAGAGGTGGGAGAGGTGGTTGTTACAGACTTCAGTAACGAATGCTATCCCCTTGTCAGATACGGTACAGGAGACCTTTCGGCAATAGATGTTTCTGAATGTAGCTGCGGAAGAACATCTTACAAGCTTAAAGGTATAATGGGTAGGGCTGATGAGGTTACCAAAATAAAAGGGATGTTTGTCCATCCGAGGCAGATTGATGAGGCGGTTGCAAAGCTTTCTGATGCGGTTGAAAAGATGAGGGTTGTGGTAAGCAGAGCTGGTGTAACCGATATAATGACGGTGGAGGTGGTTTTAAAGCCGGGTATTGCCCAGTCAGAAGAACTGCAGGACACAATCATTGACAAGGTGAGGGAGACAACAAAGTTACGTTGTGAGGTAAGGTTTGTAGGAAGTATTCCTGAAGGAAGCAAAAAAATTGAAGATATAAGAAAATGGGAATAGGAGGAAAACAAGATGAGAGTTAAAGACTTCATGCAGACAAAGATAATATCGGTGCCGAGCAGTACGTCACTTTATGACGCAAGAAAGATAATGGTGGAAAACAAAATCAAGAGGCTTCCCATTGTTGATAACGGAAAGCTGGTGGGAATCACCACACTGAACAAAATCAGAGAGGCAACACCTTCACAGGCAACCACCCTATCGATACATGAATTACATTACATAATATCCAAGATGACAGTAAAAGACATTATGCACAGAGATGTTATCACCTGTCATCCGGACGATCCAGTTGAAGAAGTTGGTATGATAATGCACACAAGACAGATTGGCGGGCTGCCTGTTCTTGATGACAGAGGCGAGCTTGTGGGTTATATCAGCAGTAACGACCTGTTTAAGGTTTTCGTGATAATGCTGGGACTTGACAAACCTGTTTCAAGGGTAACATTTGAGTTCCCTGTAAGTGATGTCTGCAAAAAACTGGATCAGGTGGTCAAATTATTTGATGAACACAATCTTTGCATAAGGAGTATAGTAAGATTTGATGTTAACCAAGATGTTACTCAGGTAGTTTTCAGAATAGAAACTGCAGATGTAAACGGACTTGTAAAAGAGGCTCAGTCAAAAGGTTACAAAATTGTTTCCTATCTTACAGGTAAGAAGGAAGTTAAAATTTAGTTTTAACTGGGGGAATTCGCCCCCTTTTTTTTTAAGGCAGCCTACACAGTTAACGTTAACAGGAACTAAAGAAAAGGATAAAAATTATGAAGGAAAACAACAGTTATAGTATCGGTGAGATTGCACAGAAGGTAGGATTGACACAGAGGACAATCCGTTATTATGAGGAAATAGGGCTGCTCAATTCCGTCAAACGTCTGGAAGGGGGCAAAAGGATATATACGGATGACGATGTCAGGAGGCTTAAATTTATAAAACGTCTGAAGGTTCTTGGGCTTTCATTGAATGAGATGAAGGAGCTTGAGGACATATATCTTGTCAGCAGAAGTAACAGGGTGGCTTTAACTAAACTTATTGATATACTGAATAAAAATCTGGCTGAGATAGACAAGAGGCAAAAAACACTCAGTCGGCTCAGTGAAGAAATTGAGGAATATAAAAAACATGTTGAAAAAAAGCTTTCTGAGTTAAAGGAGTAATCCATGAAAAATGTGTATATTGTTTCAGCTGCAAGAACGGCGATAGGTGCCTTTGAAGGCAGTCTTTCAGGCTTTTCAGCACCAGAGCTGGGCGGCATTGTAATTTCTGAGGCTGTAAAAAGGGCTGGCATAGATCCAGCTTCTGTTCAGGAAGCTATCATGGGATGTGTTATACAGGCTGGGCTTGGGCAGAATCCTGCAAGACAGGCTGCTTTAAAGGCTAAACTTCCCAATTCTGTAGAGGCGCTTACTATTAACAAGGTGTGTGGGTCCGGTTTGAAAGCGGTTATGCTTGCAGCACAGGCTATACAAACAGGGGATGCGGAAGTTGTTGTGGCAGGCGGAATGGAGAATATGACGAGGGCTCCCTATGTGATGCCTTCACTTCGCACAGGTGCCCGTATGAACAACACGAATATGTTTGATGCCATGATTTTGGATGGTTTATGGGAGGCATACTACAACATGCACATGGGCGAGACGGCAGATAAGGTGTCTGAAAAATATAATATCACGAGGGAAGAGCAGGATATTTATGCGGCTGAAAGTTATGCAAGGGCAAAAGAGAGTCTTGAAAAGGGTTATTTCAAAGATGAAATTGTTGAGGTTATGGTCACTCAGAAGAAAGGTGACCCAAAGCCTTTCGTCATAGATGAAATATTTAGAGACACATCTTATGAAACGCTTCAGGGACTGAAGCCCGCTTTTACAAAGAACGGTACAGTAACAGCAGGAAACGCATCAAAAATAAGTGATGGAGCTGCTGCACTGGTTGTTGTTTCTGAGGAAAAAATGAAACAGCTCGGACTAAAGCCAATGGCAAAAATTGTGGCACAGTGTGCCGCTGCCTGGGATCCGTTGTGGGTTCTTGTCACACCTATTTTAAGCATTCCTAAATGTCTCAAAAAAGCTGGACTAAAGGAAAACGATATAGCCTTTCACGAGATAAATGATGCCTTTGCCGCATCATCGCTTGCTGTAGTTAAAGAGCTCAGCATAGATAGAAAAAAGGTTAATGTGAGAGGAAGTGCCATTTCCTTAGGTCATCCCATAGGTGCTTCCGGGGCAAGGCTTCTCACCACGCTCCTTTACACCATGAGAGACAAAGGCGGAAGATATGGAATGGTATCGTTGTGCCTTGGTGGTGGCGAGGCGGTCTCAATGATTGTTGAAAATATGATGAACTAAGACTTTAGTGAAAAAAATTTTGAGAGGTGACATATACTATGGAAAGAGTGGCAATTATATCAGCAGTGAGAACCGCAGTCGGAACGTTTGGCGGAACGCTAAAAGACCTGTCAGCACCTGAACTGGGAAGTGTTGCGATTAAAGAGGCGGTGAAAAGGGCTGGTGTTGATGTGGATGACGTGGAAGAGGTAATAATGGGCTGTGTTTTGCAGGCAGGACTGGGACAAAACGCCGCAAGACAGGCGGCTATTCTGGCTGGCTTACCAGAGAAGGTGCCTGCATTTACGGTTAACAAGGTTTGTGGTTCCGGTCTTAAAAGTGTTGCCCTTGCTGCACAAAGTATTATTGCGGGAGACAGAAATATTGTGGTGTGTGGTGGGATGGAAAACATGAGCAAATCGCCCTATGTTTTGCCTTCGGCACGTTTTGGTGCAAGGATGGGGCACACAGAAGTTGTTGACTCTATGATAAAAGACGGGCTGGAAGATGCCTTCAACAGATATCACATGGGAATAACAGCAGAAAATCTTGCTGAAAAGTATGGTATTACAAGGGAAGAACAGGACAAATTTGCACTGGTCAGCCAGAACAGGGCTGAAACGGCAATTAAAGCAGGAAAATTTAAGGACGAAATAGTTCCTGTAGAAGTTAAGCTTAAAAAAGAGACCGTCATCTTTGATACAGATGAACATCCACGTTTCGGAACAACTCTTGAGGCACTGTCAAAACTGAAACCGGCTTTTAAAAAAGACGGAACCGTTACAGCAGGTAACGCCTCAGGCATAAATGACAGTGCAGCAGCACTGGTGCTTTGTTCCGAAAGTTATGCAAAAAAAATCGGGAAAAAGCCTTTGGCATATGTAAAGTCTTACGGTGAGGCAGGTGTTGACCCAAAGATAATGGGTATTGGACCAGTGGGTGCTGTGAAAAATGCCCTTTCAAAAGCAAATTTAAGGGTTGATGACCTTGGTCTTATTGAGGCAAACGAAGCTTTTGCGGTACAGGCGCTTTGTGTCATTAAGGAACTGGGGCTTAATCCTGAAATCACAAATGTAAATGGTGGTGCCATTGCCATAGGGCATCCCATAGGTGCATCCGGTGCAAGAATTTTAACCACGTTGCTTTATGAGATGAACAAAAGGGACGTTAAATACGGGCTTGCCACCCTGTGTATCGGCGGTGGAATGGGTATAGCGTTGATTGTTGAAAGATAGGACATTATGAGAAATCAATAAAAAAGATGCAGGAGGTAAATATGGAGATTAAAAATTTTGGTGTCATTGGTGCAGGTCAGATGGGTTCCGGCATTGCACAGGTGGCTGCCCAGACCGGTTTTAATGTGATTTTAAACGATATCAACATGGATTTTGTAAAACGTGGCATCGGAAACATTGAAAAAAACCTGACCAGAAGCGTCGAAAAGGGAAAACTAAAAGAAGAGGAAAAACAGGCTATACTCGGCAGGATAACGGGAACAGACAAACTGGATGACTTTAAAGATGCGGATATTGTTGTTGAGGCTGCTACCGAAAATGTACAGCTAAAACTTGAGATATTTAAAAAGCTGGATGTAATAACAAGACCAGAAGTGATTCTTGCGTCCAACACCTCCTCTATTTCCATCACAAAGATTGGTTCTGTTACAAAAAGACCGGAAAAGGTGATCGGCATGCATTTCATGAATCCTGTTCCGGTTATGCAGCTGGTTGAAGTAATCAGAGGGCTTTTGACCTCCGAAGAAACATTTAAAACCGTCTGGGATTTGTCGGTTAAAATGGGCAAAACTCCAGCAGAAGCTAACGATTTCCCGGGATTTATTTCAAACAGGATATTGCTGCCCATGATTAACGAAGCGATTTATGCACTCTATGAAGGTGTGGGCACAAAAGAAAGCATTGACACCGTTATGAAACTCGGCATGAATCATCCCATGGGACCACTTGCACTTGCAGATTTGATTGGTCTTGACACCTGTCTTGCTATACTGAACGTGCTTTATGAAGGTCTTGGTGATCCCAAATACAGACCCTGCCCGCTGCTTAAAAAATACGTTGATGCAGGACTTCTTGGCAAAAAGGTGGGCAGAGGGTTTTATGAATATAAATAAAACCGCGGTGCAAAACTAAATAAGTTGAACGGAGGAAAATATGGAGTTTAAAAATCTGCTTCTTGATGTAAAAGACAATATAGCACTGGTTACCATCAACAGAGAGGCAAAATTAAATGCCCTGAATACCGAAACAATCCTTGAACTTATCTGTCTTTTTGAGGGATTATACGCACGGGATGATGTAAGGGCTGCAATCATAACCGGTGCAGGCAGCAAAGCCTTTGTTGCCGGAGCCGATATTTCAGAAATGGCAAACATGACTGTTTTAGAGGCTAAGGAGTTTGCCAACAGGGGACACAAACTTATGAACATGATTGAAAACGCCCCTTTTCCTGTAATTGCGGCGGTAAACGGTTTTGCACTGGGCGGTGGTTCAGAAATAGCACTTGCCTGTGATTTTATATATGCATCAGACAAGGCAAAATTTGGTCTGCCTGAAGTAGGGCTTGGTGTATTTCCCGGCTTCGGCGGCACACAGAGGCTTACAAAACGTATCGGAACAGCAAAGGCTAAAGAACTTATACTCAGCGGTGAGATGATAGATGCCTGTACCGCACTGGATCTTGGTATTGTTAACAAGGTTGTGGAGGCGGACAAACTGCTGGAAGAAACCTTTGGAGTGGCAAAAAAGATCGCTTCAAAGGCACCCTATGCGGTTAAGCTTGCAAAAGAACTGATTGAACTGGCGGCAAGCACAGATATAAAAAGAGGTTTAAAAACAGAGGCTGACTATTTTTCACTCTGTTTTGCAACTGAAGATCAGAAAGAAGGAATGAAAGCCTTTCTGGAAAAAAGAAAGACCGAGTTTAAAGGAAGATAAGAATTGACTTGAAAATAAAGGGAACAGAGGGTTAAAAAGGGTAAAACGGGGAATAAAATAAGGAGGAGTTTTTATGGATTTTTTACTAAGAGGAGTAACCTCTATAACAATTCAGCAAGTACTAATGTGGGTTATAGGATCAGTACTTATTTATTTAGC
>FWPV01008127.1_pt1 | contig 18531 bp, 13 predicted proteins | sample 2228371 | NCBI WGS metagenome assembly FWPV01 (sample SAMEA103939776, study PRJEB20133) | metagenome
TTGCGCACCGGCCGCCCATGCTCGAAGATCGTCACGCGCTGGAGGTTGGGACGGAACGTGCGCGCCGTCGCCCGCATCGAGAAGCTGCGATTGTGCCCGAAGGTGGTCGTCTTGCCGCAGTGATCACACTTGGCCATGGAACGAACGTCCTCTTGTGCTGGCGTTGATTGTTTGATCATACCACAACCCCCGCGGTTCCTCAATGGAGACACGGGCGCGGAGTGAGTGAGCCATGAGCGTCGGCCAGAACCAGCTGGGTCGCATCCTGATCTCGCCTCGGGCGATTGCCACGATCGCGGCGCAGGCCGCGCTGAGCTCGTACGGCGTGGCCGGCATGGCGCCGCGCAACTTCGTCCAGGGTCTCACGCACGCCCTGGCGCGCGATCCGCGCCACGGAATCGAGGTCCGCACCGTCGACGGACGGATCGTCATCGACCTGTACGTCATCGTCGAGTACGGCACGCGCATCACCTCCGTCGCCGCCAGCGTCGCCAACACCGTGCGCTACCATGTCGAGAAGGCGCTCGGCCTGCCGGTGGCTGCGGTCAACGTCAATGTCCTCGACCTGCGCGTCAGCGACACCGACTGACCCCCGGGGCCGCCGATGAGTCCAGACAGCCTGCGCCCCGCCGCCGACCTCCGTCAGCGACTGGCGGAACGCTACCGCACCGTCGACGGCCTCATGCTCCGCCAACTGACCCAGGCCGGCCTGACCTGGCTGCGCACCAACCAGCAGACGGTCAACGCCCTCAACGTCTTCCCGGTGCCCGACGGCGACACCGGCACGAACATGGTCCTCACCATGCAGGCGGCCTGGGCGGAAATCGCCGATCTCGAGGAGCGCTCGATCGGCAAGCTCTGCCACGCCCTGGCCCACGGGGCGCTGATGGGCGCGCGCGGCAATTCGGGCGTGATCCTCTCGCAGTTGTGGCGCGGCTTCGCCCGTGTCCTCGACGATCTGGCCGTCATGGACGCCGCCACCATGGCCCGCGCCCTGGCCGAGGCGCGCGACACGGCCTATCGAGGCGTCGTGCGCCCTGTCGAAGGGACGATCCTGACGGTCTCCAAGGACATCGCCCGCGCCGCCGAGGCAGCCGTCCGCAACGGCGCCGCCTCGGCTCTCGACGTCCTCGAGACCATCGTCGACGAGGCCGCCGCCTCGGTCGAACGCACGCCTGATCTCCTCCCCGTGCTGAAAGAGGCCGGCGTGGTCGATTCGGGGGGCAAGGGGCTGTTCTACGTGCTGGAAGGCATGCTGCGCGCCGCCTACGGCCTGCCGCTGGACCAGCCCCAGGTCACGGTCCAGCCGCTCAGCGCATTGGCCCTGGAAAGCGCAGCCGAGAGCCTCGAGCCCGGGCAGGACTGGGAGGTGGTCGTCGACTTTCGACCCGAAGCGCCGCTCGATCTCGATGCGTTCTACCGGCGGTTGGAACAGCTCGGCACCTCGATCCAGGTGGGCGAGGGGGACGGCATCTATCGCATGCACATCCACGTCCCCGACCAGACTCAGTATGAGCCGATCGAGTACATCCGGAGCCTGGGCACCGTCACCAACGTCCATCTGGAGAACCTGATGGTGCAGACGGCCCAGCAGTCTGGCCGGCCGGACGGCACCCCGCTTCGCCTGAACCCGATCGAACCTGGGCAGATCGCGGCGGTGGCCGTCGTCCCGTCCATGGGCATCGGCCGAGTCTTCGCCAGCCTCGGCGCAGCCGCCGTCGTCGAGGGCGGCCAGACCATGAACCCCAGCACCGAGGAAATCCTCAAGGCCTTCGAGGGCCTGCCCACCGACCGCATCGTCGTCCTTCCCAATAACAAGAACATCGTCCTCACCGCAAACCAGACCGTCGGCCTGACGACCAAGCGCGTGGCGGTCGTCCCTTCCAAGACCGTCCCTCAGGGTATTGCCGCCATGTTGGCGCTCAGCCCCAACGGCGACTACCAGGCCACCGTCGAGGCGATGACCGCCGCCCTCGACGGCGTGCGCAGCGGTGAGATCACCATCGCCACGCGCTCCGTGGAAATCGATGGCGTCAAGGTCCAGGAGGGCCAGGTCATCGGGCTGCTCGACGGCCGCTTGGCCGCCTCCGGCGACGACCTGGAAAGCGTGGTGTTCGACTTGCTGGACCAGGCGGAGGCGGGCCAGGCGGAACTGGTCACGCTCTACTACGGGGCTGATCTCCCCGTCAAGGAGGCGAACCGCCTGGCCGACCGCCTGCGTCAGCGCCATCCTTCCCTCGAGGTCGAACTCGTGGAAGGCGGACAGCCCCACTACCACTTGATCTTCTCGGTGGAATGACCATGTCGTCCGTCGCCATCGTCACCGACAGCATGGCGCGCTTCACCGCTCCGGGCGCCCTCAACGGCCTGCCCGTCACCGTGGCCCCCGTGCATATCCGCAAGGGCTCGCGAGTGATCGAGGACACGTTCGACATGGACCTGCGTGCCCTCTTCGACGGGACGGAAGGCGCGCCCACGGTCCCGGTGGCCATCCCGCCAAGCGTCGAGACGCTCGGCGAGATCTACAGCCGCCTCCATCGCGAGGCCGATCACATCCTCTCCATCCACACGTCGTCACGCCTGGCCGCCACCTACGCCAACGCCCGCCAGGCTAGCCAGCAGTTCCTCGGCCGCTGCGATATCCAGGTGATCGACTCCGGATCGATCTCCGTCGGCCTGGGGCTGCTGGTGGAAGCCGCCACGCGCGCCGCAGCGCGCGGCGCCGACTTTGAGGACATCGTGCGCATCGTGCGCGGGATGATCCCGCGCCTGTACATGGTCTTCTTCCTCGAGCAGCTTGATTACCTCGAGCGCCTCGGCCGCCTGAGCCGCTCCCAGGCCATCCTGGGCAATATGCTGGGCATCATCCCCTTCCTCACCCTGGAGGAAGGCGACGTCATCCCAATGGAGAAGGTCCGCTCCCGCCCGCGGGCGGTGGAGAAGTTGATCGAGTTCGTCTCGGAGTTCTCGAACATTCAGCATCTGGCCATCCTGCAGAGCGATCCCCGGCCCACCGAGGAAAGCCGACAGATCGCCGAACGCCTGCAGGCGATCAACCCCACCACCCCCATCACCATCAACTGCTACGGCGCCTCCGTCGCCACGTGCATCGGGCCGGACTGCCTGGGCGTCGTGGTGCTCGAATCGGAGGAAGAGGTCGCCTGAGGTGAGCATGCCCCTTCACGTCGTCGTGACCGACAGCACATCCGACATCCCGCCGGACGAAGCGGCGGCCCTGGGCATCGAGGTCATCCCGGCCCTCGTCACCGTCAACGGCAAGTCCTACCAGGACGGGACCGAACTCGATCGGGCCGACCTCTACCGCAGGATGCCGCTCCTCAGGACGCCCGCCACCACCGCCGTCCCCTCGCCCAGCGTGTTCGAGGCGCTGTATGACAGGCTCCTCACGTCCGGCGCGCAGCGGGTGCTCTCGATGCACGTCTCGTCCAAACTCAGCACCATGGTCAACGTCGCCCGTCAGGCCGCGGCCGCCTTCGGCGACCGCGTCCACGTCTTCGACAGTCTGCAGGTCTCCCTGGGATTGGGGTTTCAGGCGATGGAGGCGGCAGCCGCCGCCCTTGCCAACCGCCCGTTCGAGGTCGTTCTCGAGACGGCGCGCCGGGCACGCGAGCGCGTGCGCGTGATCGCGATGATCGACACGCTGGAATACATCCGCCGCAGCGGCCGCGTCAGTTGGCTGCGGGCGGGGTTGGGTGAGGTCCTCAAGATCAAGCTGCTCGTGACGGTGGCCGATGGCCTGGTCCAGCGCATCGGCGAGGTGCGCACGCGGCGCCGTGCCCTCGATCAGCTGCTCGCATGCGTCCGCGCCTGGGGACCGATGGAGCGCCTGGCGGTCCTCCACTCGGCGGTCCCCGAGGAGGCCGCCGGTCTCGCCCAGCGTCTCAAGGACCTCTCCGCCCGCCTGCCCTTGATCGTGGACGTGACGACGGTCATCGGGACCCATGTGGGGCCGGGCTCCCTTGGCCTGGCCGGCCTGACGCGCTAGCCGCTGGCGCGCTTGCCCCATCCCCCCTATAGTTATCCGTGAGAGAGACGGTCTTCCGCCATGAACCCTGCCCTCGAGAAGTTGGCCAAAGTGCTCCGCCTGGAACGAGATCGCGGCTACGACAACCGCGCCGTCGTCGGTGGCCTGGAGCGCATGCTCCAGCCCTGGCGGGCCGAAGCGCGGGCCAGCGGCTTGCCCGAAGCGGTGATCGAGGCGGTCGCGGCGCGGCTGAACGACTATTCCACCCTGTCCAGCGCGGGGCGCGCGGCCGCCCTGCGCGACCTGTTTGCTCACCTGCGCGCCGAGCACGCCGACCTCCTCGGCGACCTGGTGCTGCCGCTCGAGGCGGCACCCACACCACCGCCCCCCGAGCCCGCACCCTCCACCGAGACCCCCGCCGCGCCTGCCCCCCCAGCGAAGGCGCCAAGCCCTCCCTCGCTCGACGCACCCCTGACGGTCGTCCAAGGCATCGGCCCCAAATCCGCCAAGACGCTGGAGCGGCTGGGCCTGCGCACACTCGGGGACCTGCTCTGGCACCTGCCTCGCCGCTACGACGACTACTCCCAACTCAAGACGATCAACCGCCTGTGGTACGGCGAGGACGTGACCATCGTCGCCGCTGTCGACGAGGTCGATCTGCGTCCCACGCGCGGCGGCAAGATGACCCTGGTCGAGGCCAAGGTCAGCGATGGCACCGGCGCGCTGCGCGTCACGTGGTTCAACCAGCCGTGGATCGCCGAGCGCCTGCGCCCGGGGCGGCCGGTCGTTCTCTCCGGTCGCGTCGAGCAGTACCTCGGGCGTTTGACCATGAACAACCCGGAATGGGAGGACGTCGACCGGCAGCAGCTGCACACCAACCGCATCGTCCCCGTCCATCCGCTGACAGCCGGCGTGGCCGCGAAGTGGCTCAGGCGGGTGATTCACTCCGTCGTCGGCCGCGTGGCTCCCCGGCTCCCCGATCCCCTGCCCGAGACGGTCCGGACCTCGGCCGGGCTGATGCCACTGGGGACGGCGCTGGCCCAGGTCCACTTCCCCGACAGCTGGGAGGAGCTGCACCAAGCCCAACACCGGCTGGCCTTCGACGAGATGTTCCTCCTTCAGCTCGGCGTGCTGCGCCAGAAGCGCGAGTGGTCAAGCCTGACGGCGGAGCCTCTGAAGATCGACGATGCCTGGCTCGATCGATTTGTGGCTGGGCTGCCCTACCGCCTGACGAGCGCGCAGACTCGTGCCCTTCAGGATGTGCGCGCCGATCTCGCTCGGCGCCAGCCGATGAACCGCCTGCTGCAGGGCGACGTCGGCTCGGGGAAGACCGTCATCGCCGCAGCCGCCGCGGCGATCGCCATTGCCAATGGCGGCCAGGCAGCCGTCATGGCACCCACCAGCATCCTGGCCGAGCAGCACCTGCGCACGTTCACCGACCTGCTCACGCAAGCCGCAGGCATCCCGACCGAACGGATTCGCCTGCTCATCGGGGCCACGCCGGAAGCGGAGAAGCAGGAGATCCGACGCGGCCTCGCCGAGGGCACCATCCATCTCGTCATCGGCACACACGCGCTGCTGGAGGAGCCGGTCTCCTTCGCCCGGCTGGCGCTGGCCGTGATCGATGAGCAGCACCGCTTCGGCGTCGAGCAGCGCGCCCGCCTGCGCGCCAAAGGGCACAGCCCGCACCTGCTGGTGATGACCGCCACGCCCATCCCGCGATCGCTGGCCCTGACCCTCTACGGCGACCTCGACCTGAGCATCCTCGACGAAATGCCGCCCGGCCGGCAGCCGATCGAGACGCGAGTGCTTCGGCCGCAGGAGCGGCTGCGCGCCTATGCCTTCATCCGCAGCCAGGTCGAGGCCGGGCGGCAGGCGTACATCATCTACCCCCTGGTGGAGGGATCGGAGAAGATCGAGGCCAAGGCCGCCGTCGACGAGCACGACCGGCTGCAGAAGGAAGTGTTCCAGGGGCTTCGCCTGGGGCTGCTGCACGGACGGATGCGGCCCGAGGCCAAAGACGAGGTGATGGCGCGCTTTCGCTCCGGCGAACTCGATATCCTCGTCTCGACCGCCGTCGTCGAGGTCGGCGTCGATGTGGCGAACGCCACGGTGGCGCTCATCGAGGGGGCCAATCGCTTCGGCCTGGCGCAGCTGCACCAGTTCCGCGGCCGCGTCGGCCGCGGCGAGCACAAGTCGTACTGCCTGCTGATTCCCGACTCCGATGATGAGGCAGAGAACGAGCGCCTGAAGGCGATGGAGACCACCGATGACGGCTTCCGCCTAGCCGAGATGGACCTGCAGCAGCGCGGCCCCGGCGACTTCCTCGGCAGCCGCCAATCCGGCTTCGCCGAACTGCGCATGGCCCGCCTGACGGACATCCGCCTGATTGAGCAGGCCCGCCGCGAGGCGAGCCGGCTGTTTGAGATGGACCCCGATCTGAAGCAGCCCGAGCACGCGCTGCTGGCCGCCAAGGTCGCCGAGTTCTGGTCGACCGCGAAGGGAGAGATCAGCTGATGGTCCGCGCCGTCTTCCCCGGGACGTTCGATCCCATCCACTATGGCCACATCGACATCGCCCGCCGCGCCAAAGGCCTGTTCGACGAGGTCATCGTTGCGGTCTACGATCGACCGCTCAAGAGCCTGTTCTTCTCACCCGAGGAGCGCATCGCCCTGGTGCGCGAGACGTTCGCACACGACACCATCCAAGTGATGGGCTACAGCGGCCTGACGGTGGACTTCTGCCGCCAGGTGGGGGCGCAGGTCATCGTGCGCGGCCTGCGCGTCTTCTCGGACTTCGAGCACGAGTTTCGCATGGCGCTGGCCAACCATCGCCTCGCGCCGGAGATCGAGGTCGTCGCCCTGATCACCAGCGAGGAGCACAGCTTCCTGTCCTCGACGACCGTGCGCGAGATCGCCTCCCTGGGCGGCGACGTCAGCAGCCTGGTGCCGCCGCACGTGGCCGAGGCGCTGCGCCGCCGATTCCTCGAGCTGGGCGACGAGGGCCCAGGCGCCGTTCCCATGACCTCGCTCCGAGACTAGGCGGGCGGCCCGGGTTGACCCATGAACGCGTTCGGTGTACGCTTTGGCCCGGACCTTGCACCGACATCCGCCAGTCCGATCGACCGGTGAGGTGGACCGGAGGCAACCATGGACATCCTGCACCTGGTAGACCGGTTGGAGGAGCTGTTCAACCAGAGCCGGCCGATCCCCCTGACACACAACGTCATCGTCGACGAGGACCGCTTCCTCGAGATCATCGACCAGATGCGCATCTCCATTCCGGAGGAAGTGAAGAAGGCGCAGCAGGTGATCGCCCAGCGCGACCGCATCCTGGCCCAGGCACAGGAAGAGGCCGCCCGGACGATCGCTCTGGCCAAGCAGAAGGCGGAGGAGATCGTCTCGCGCGATGCCATCGTCCAGGCTGCGCAGGCGCGCTCGGAGCAGATCCTGGCACAGGCCCGCAGCGAAGCGGAAGACACCCGGCGCGAGGCCGATGACTACGTGGTCGAGGCCCTGGGCGGGCTGGAGGCCGAACTCAGCCGCCTGCTGAACCAGGCCCGCAACGGCATCGCCAAGCTCACGGCCGAGCGGCAGCGGGCCTCGAGCATGGTGGAGAAGGCCGGCGCTCCCGAGACCTAGCCAGCCAGCGATCGCCACGACAACGCAGCCCCGGCGCCCTCGAGGCGCCGGGGTTCGCTTCGAGCGGAGCGCAGCGGAATGCGGCTGTGGCCCCCTGGATCAGCGGCCCTCGCGCCGCTCCGCCTCGCGCTTCGCTTCGACCTCCCCCAGCACGCCTGCCCGCGCTGCCACCGCCTGCAGGAACGCACGGAACAGGGGATGGGGCCTGGTGGGGCGGGAGAGAAACTCAGGATGGAACTGGCTCCCCAGCATGAACGGGTGGCCAGCCAGCTCGGCGATCTCCACCAGCCGTCCATCCGGCGACAGCCCAGAGAACACCATGCCGCGCCCGCCGAGGATCTCGCGATAGGTGTTGTTGAACTCGAACCGGTGTCGATGGCGCTCCTGCACCACCGGCTGCCCGTACGCCTCCCCCGCCTTCGTCCCGGGCACCAGATGGCACGGGTAGAGACCCAGGCGCATGGTGCCGCCCATGTCCCCGATGTTGCGCTGCTCCGGCAGGAGATCGATGACCGGATGGGGGGTGCTGCGGTCGAACTCCGTCGAGTTGGCGTCCTCCGAACCCAACACGTGCCGGGCAAACTCGATGACCATCACCTGCATCCCCAGGCAGAGACCCAAGTACGGCACCTGGTTCTCGCGCGCGTAGCGGGCGGCCGCGATCTTGCCCTCGATCCCGCGCGAGCCGAAGCCGCCGGGGACGATGATGCCGTCTGCCTCCTGCAGCTGCGCCCAGCCGCGGCCCTTCTCCAGTTCTGCCGAATGCAGCCACAGGATCTCGGCCTCGACCCCCACCGCCAGGGCGGCGTGGCGCACCGCCTCGCGCACGCTCATGTAGGCGTCCTGCAGCTCGACGTACTTCCCAACCAGAGCCACGCGGACCTTCGGTCGCTCCCGCCGGGCCTCGGCCACCAAGCGCTCCCAGGCCGCCCAATCGGGCTTGCGCCGCGCCACCAACCCGAGCTTCCCGAGCAGCAGTTCGCCCACGCCTTCCCGCTCGAGAATCAGGGGCACCTCGTACAGCACCTCCGCCGTGGTGAGGGGGATCACGGCCCGCGGTTCCACGTCGCAGAAGAGGGCAATCTTCGCCCGCAGGTCCTCGCCCACCGGGTAGTCCGAGCGCGCCGCAATGACGTCCGGCGAGATGCCGATCGAGCGCAGCTCGCGTACGGAGTGCTGCGTTGGCTTCGTCTTCAGTTCGCCGGTGGCGCCGATGTGCGGCAGCCAGGTGACATGGACGTAGAGCGTGTTCTCGCGTCCGACGTCCGATCGCATCTGCCGCAGCGCTTCGAGGAAGGGGAGCGACTCGATGTCGCCGACCGTGCCGCCGACCTCCACCAGCACGACCTCGGCGCCCGTCTCTCGCGGCACCAGCGCGATGCGCTTCTTGATCTCATTCGTGACATGGGGGATCACCTGGATCGTCCCGCCGAGGAAATCCCCGCGCCGCTCTTGGCCAATGACCGCCGAGTAGATCTGGCCCGAGGTCACGTTGCAGACGCGGCTCAGGCTGATGTCGATGAAGCGCTCGTAGTGCCCGAGGTCGAGATCGGTCTCGGCCCCGTCATCCAGCACGTAGACTTCGCCGTGCTGGTAGGGGCTCATCGTGCCCGGATCGACGTTGATGTAGGGGTCGAGTTTCTGGATCGAGACCGCGAAGCCCCGCTCCTTGAGCAGTTTGCCGAGCGCGGCGGCGGTCACCCCTTTGCCGACCGAACTCACCACGCCGCCGGTGAGGAAGATGTACTTCGTCATCGCTCCCCTCCGCCTCCTGCCCGAAAAGGCGGTGGGGAGGCCCGTCGTGCGGCAGCCTCCCCACCCTGACACGTCCCTCGATCGTCGTCGCGGCTCATCCTCGAACCAGCTGCTCCAGGTCCTTCGCGGCCCGGACCATCTCCAGCAGGACCAGGCCCAACTTCGCCTCCTGCCGTGCCAGCACGGTCAGGACCGCCTCTGAGCCCACCGCCATGATCAGGACATAGCCCTCGTTGCCGTGGATGTAGACCTGCTCCAAGCCGCCGCGGCCGAGCTCGGCAGCAATGCGCTCGCCCAGGCTGAGCATCGCCGCCGACATCGCCGAGACCCGATCCTCCTCCGCCGAGGCCGGCAGCGCCGAGGCCATGATCAGGCCGTCGACGCTGACCACGGCCGAGGCTTCGACGTCAGGCGTCTTGGCCTGCAAGTCGCGCAGGCGCGAGACCATCAGTTCGTTGCGGGTCTTGGGCATGCGATTCCACCTCGCCGGGGCGTGGCCGGCGGTAGTCTACCACAGCGGCTTGGGCGCGACAAGCAGCCCTCTCGCCGCGCGGCGGCAGCGGCACCGCCTGTCCCTCCGCTTCGGGATTCGCATCGCTGCAGGCAAGAAGGAACTGCAGGGCTCGTCAGGCCGTGCGAGCCCTGCAGTCAGGGAAGGACAGAGCGAGCGCACCGGCTCAGCGCCCAGGCACCTTGCGGCGTGCCCAGACAGCGTAGCCGATCAGGCCAACGCCCACCAGGCCGAGCAGCGCCGCACCGATCAAGACCGGAAGCGGGATCGGCAGTTCGGCAGCCGCCTTGACGGCGAATGGCGCATCGCTGACGGCAGACGTCGTGCGCACGCCGTCCGTGGCCGTCACCCGGATCAAGTACTCCGTTCCCTCAGCCCACCCGTGTGTCTTCAACCGGTATTCGGCTGACGTCAGATCCATGTCCAACGGGACCCAGGTCTCGCCTCCATCGGGGCTGTAGGCCAAGCTGTAGAGCAAGGGGTCTCCATCTGGGTCGCTGCCTTGCCAACGAATCGTGTACGTCCGCCCGGCGGTCCACGTCTCCCCGCCGCTGGGCGCCAGGAGCCGCACCTGCGGGCTCGCCGCGCTCACCTGGCGGCTCGCCAGCACCGTCCCCTGGGCGTCACGGATCTCAATCCGCTCAACGCCCTCCAGCCACTCAACGCGGTGGAGGAAGTGCGCCCGATCACTCTCTCGCGGCAGGCTTGGCGGTGGACCATAGACCATGAACGAGACGTCGAAACCCCAAGAGCCGAGGACCTGATCGCCCTCGCCCACGAGAACGACTTGGTACGCGCCTGGGGAACCTTCCTGAAGGTCAAGCGTCCCCTCGGGCAGCACCAGGAAGGAGTCCAGGATCACCTCTCCGCTGCGGAGCACATCACCCCGAATCATCAGGACTTCGGGATCTGTGATGGGGGCAAGGCGGCGGACAGCATTTCGGTAGCCATCGGGATTGGCACCGCCGTACTTGGTGCGCGACGGCTCCAGGCGATTCCAGTACAGGCAGCCGTCACATACGCTGTGGCTGAAGTAGGGCGATCCTTCTTCAAAGGGCATCCACTGGTTCACCCAGAAGCCATCCGCATCGATCGTGCAGTAGGCACAGGAAACGTCGGTGTGCGATGGATCCGTGCAAGCGTAGCATTCCCCGGCGTATCCCATGAGCCGGTGGTTCAGTTCGTGCCCGATGACGTACTCGGCAGCACCCTCAAGCGGGAAGGTCCAGTTCCAGCAGTAGTAGTTCTCGTCGTCGGGCTGCAAGTCAACGTTGGCCACCAGGTGATGCCACTTGGGAGGACTCCCCGTGAGTTCCAGACCAGCGTCGACGTAGACGCCCGGCGACTGCCCGCAGCACCCCATCACGCGGAAGAGGATGACCACATCCGTGTCCGGATATGTGCTCGACATCAGCGCATTCACATCCTCCGCCCATGACCAGTCATGGCAGAGGTTCCGGCCGTGTGATTCGAGGTACTCTGCCTGGAAGTACATGTAGTCGTACAGCCGGAAGGAAATCTCTTCGTCGGCGACCGGGAACGAGCCGAGGAAGAATCCAACGTAGCGTCTGGCCTCGCGCTGGAGCCGCTGGATGTCCTCCGCCGAAAGGGCCACATTCAACGGAACGCGCCCATGGTCGAGGGCCTCTCGCACGGCGTCCATGCGTGAGGCCACATCGGTGTAGCCGCTCTCGCGCAGGTAGTATTCGTAGTCGGACTCCGTCTCCAAGGCGCCCGCATCCAGCTCGAAGAGCCAGGGAACAAACACCATCCGAATCGGTCGGGTGTCGAAGACCGGCAGACTGGACTGAGACAGGCGGTTATTTCCCTCGTCGGTCTCTGCCAGGAGACGGTCGGGGTCGATTTGCACGGCAAAGGAGGCGCTCTCGCCTCGGGGACGCGGCACGCTGCGTACGTTCGGCCCGTAGATGCCGCGGAAACTCCCTCCCATGATCAGCCCCTCGGGGTGCTCCGGGCTCCAGGGAGCGGCCTCCTCGCCTGCCCCCACAACGGGAAGCATGATCTCGTGGTCCACGGCGTTCGCAGGGACGTGCACTGCCCAGCTATCGGGGAACTCATACGCGTGGGGAATCCCCACACCGGTCAGCGCGCTGTGCGGTGGCGTCGTGTTCCACTCGTCTGGCGGGAGCTCCAAGCGCAGCCGCGTCTCGACCTCGCAGGCATACGTCGACGTGACCCTCACTCGGAATGCAGTCCCCTTGCCGCGCACCAGCGGCGCGCCGTACAGAGCCTGCACCGGCTCAGCCGAGGTGAGGGCCAAATCGCCAACGAAGACCCGCACGGTGACAGCGTCCGAGCCTTGATTGCCGGCGGCATCGAAGGCGCGAACTTCGATGGTGTTGTCCGCACAGGCTCGCATCGCCGAGGCCGGGATGGGATCCACAGCGAACAGGTATCGCCGGTCGCCCTCGGGCGTGTAGCCGGCCGGGCTCGCCCCAATCTCGAGGTATCGGGTGCCGTTAAGCCATACTTCGACGCGCGAGAGGAGCCTGTCTTCGGCGATCTCCCCCTCCAGCCGCGGATACGGATCGGTGATGGTCTCGCCGTCCTCTGGCCGCAGGATGTGCACGACGGGCGCAAGATCGTCCCCCGGAACCGGCACGGGGGTCTCCGGCCCACGCAGGATCAGGTCGTCGATGACCTCCGGCTCGGCAACGCCACCCGGTCCGGTGTACTCGATCGTCACCTCGACGATCTGCCCCGGCGCCTCGACGCTGAGGCAGACCCGGATCGGAGTGGCGGCCGGACCGAGGGTCGCGCTGTTCCTGCCCACCTCCGTTCGATGTCCATCGGCGCCGATCCCGTACGCCGTCAGCGTGGCCGTGAAGGGCTCGTCCGCCCAAATCTGCTCGTTCAAGCCCACGAACACGCCGACGAAGTCCTGGACGTAGTCAAACCCGATTCGAATCGGGATGTTGATGCTCCCAAACTCCCGGCCCGCAAAGTCGTTCAACAGAGCATGGGTCGGGGAATGCGTGGCGACGCGCGGCTGGAAGACGACCAACTCGTGCTGACGGATGAACCGGATTCCAGGCTCGACGGTGACGCCATCCAGGCGCGTCCCGACCGGAAAGCCTTCGAAATCCAGCACCGTCTCGCCCGGCACCCCTCGGGAGTCACAGGCGGTCGGCCTAGGCGTCGGCAAGACGATCACTTGCGTCGGAACCCGGATGGTCCCTGTCACCGCGAACGGCGCGGAGGCGGTGATCGGCGGCCTCCCCGGTGTTTGACAGTACTGGCAGGCCCAGATCGTGTGGTTCCCCGTTCCGGCGTTGGCCGGAATGGTGACGCTCGTGGTGAAGGCGCCGTTGGGATTTGGCTGGAAGGTCCCCAGCAGCGGTCCCGTCAGCGAGTCCCAGTGGATCTCACCGGCCGCCGTCGAGGAGGCCACGCCGGTGACCGTCACGGCAGTCCCTGGCGGCCCCGATGTCGGCGCCAGCGAGATCAGGAGTTGGGCCTGGATACGGCCCGATACGGAAAACGCGGTTCCACCACCGAGAAGCAGTCCAGAAGTCACCAGCAAGCGCCACAGAATGCGCAGTCTGATCCTTTCAGGAGCGTACATGATGTGTCCCTCCCGGGCGCGCTGCCCGACTCCACAGGACCGGTTGGACCGAGCGCATCCAAGCGTGCATACGTCGGCGCGCTTTGGCGCCTCGCGCACCGTGGCAGCAGACGGGTCACCTCATCTCCGTTGCAGGGACTCCAATGGGGGCGGGAGCCTGCACGAGCGCGCCGAGCCCGGCTCCCCAGGGACTGACTCGGCACTTCCATCATAGCACCCGTCTGTGTCCATGCAACTGCCAGCCCCGAGGGACCTCGCCCGGGTGACACAGCGAACGAGCCTCCCCTCCCGCGGCCAGTGAGCGCCCCGCGCGCATCTCTTTGGCTATGCGCAGACACAAGGCGCCACCCACCTCTGCAACGGATGACGCCGGCGCCCTGTGACAAAGCCCTGTACAGTTCCTCACTTCCCGGGTAGAATGCCGCTCCGGAGAACCCTCATGATCACCTCGATGCGACCCAAGCGCTGATTCCCGGCCTCGCCTGACTGCTGCCACGCGACACGCCCCGGCGCTCCTTGCCGGAAGGGAGCAGGCAACCGAGACCGGCACCGGCTCCCGCCCATCGGATCGGATTGACCGTGGCAGCACTGACCGAACCCTCTCCCCCAATCCAACTCCCCACCTCCGCCCGACGCCTGCGCGGCATCTGGCAGATGCTGACCGGATTCCGCGTCACCTACCTGGCTGCCACCCTCGCCCTCGGCGTCGCCGCCCTCACCAAGACCGCCACGTACCTCCTCCTGCGCCGCTTCGTGGACCAGATCCTCGGTCGCACCGAGGCCAGCGGCCTGCTGCCTTGGATCGCTTTCGGCTTCGTCGCCCTCGCCTGCCTCGAAGGCGCTTTCACCTACCTCAGCGGCCGCCTGGCCGCCCGCACCGCCGAAGCCGTCGCCCAGCGCCTGCGCGACGGCCTCTTCGACCACATCCAGCGCCTGCCCTTCGCCTACCACGACCGCAGCCAGACGGGCGACCTGGTCGAGCGGGTCACCTCGGACGTGGATGCCCTACGGCGCTTCTTCGCCGACCAGGCCATCACCGCCGGGCGCATCCTCCTGCTCTTCGCCGTCAACTTCGCCGCCCTGGCCGCGCTGAACCTCCGCCTGGCGCTGTTCTCGATCGCGGTCGTTCCCGTCGTCGTCGCCGTGTCCGTGGGGTTCTTCCGTCGCGTCACCCGAGCGTATGAGGCGTACCAGCAGCAGGAGGCACGCCTGACCACGACGCTGCAGGAGAATCTGAGCGGAGTGCGGGTCGTGAAGGCCTTCGCCCGCCAGGCGTACGAAATCGAGAAGTTCGATCGCGACAACTGGGAGAAGTTCCGCCGCGGCCGGCACCTGCTCCTCATGCACTCCTTCTTCTGGCCCGCCTCCGACATCCTGTGCGGCCTGCAGATGCTGGCCGGTTTCTACCTGGCCGCACGCATGACCATCGCCGGCGCCATCAGCCTCGGCACCTACCTCGCCTACGCCGGCATGGTGGTGTGGCTGATCTGGCCCATGCGCAACCTCGCCCGACTCATCGTGCAGATGTCCACCGGCTTGGTGTCCTACGGCCGCGTGGCCGAGGTGCTGCGCGAGCCGGCCGAACCGTGCGACGCTGACCTCCAGGAGCCGCCCGGCGATCTGCGCGGCGAGGTCGTCTTCCGCGACGTCGCCTTCACCTACGACGGCCATCGCCCCGCTCTGCACGACATCCGCTTTGCCTGTCGGCCCGGCCAGGTCGTGGCGCTGCTCGGCCCGACCGGCTCCGGCAAGTCCTCGCTGGTCAACCTCCTGCCCCGCTTCTACGAGTACAGCGGCGGCAGCCTGACCATCGACGGCATCGAGGTGCGCCGCTATCCGCGGGCGTACCTGCGGCGGCAGATCGGCATCGTCGAGCAGGAGCCGTTCCTCTTCTCCCGCACCATCCGCGAGAACATCGCCTACGGGGTCGACCGCCCCGTCACCCAAGAGGAGATCGAGGCGGCCGCGCGGGCGGCCGCCATCCACGACGTGATCCTCACTTTCCCCGCCGGCTATGACACGCTGGTGGGAGAACGTGGCGTCACTCTCTCCGGCGGACAGAAGCAGCGCATCGCCATCGCCCGCACCCTGCTCAAGGACCCGCGCATCCTGATCCTCGACGACTCGACCTCGTCGGTCGACACCGAGACCGAGGACGAGATCCGCCAGGCGCTGGCCCGGCTGATGCGCGGCCGCACCACCTTCATCATCGCCCACCGCATCCAGAGCCTGATGCAGGCCGACCTGATCCTCGTCCTCGATCAGGGCCGCATCCTGCAGCAGGGCACGCACGCCGAGCTGATGGCCCAGCCTGGCATCTACCGCCAGATCTACGACCTCCAGTCGCGCATCGAGGCCGAGGTCCAGCAGGAGATCGAGCATGCCGCATCTTGACTACGATCTCGAGGAGGACGTGGGCGGCCCGCTGCGCGGCCGGACGCTCCTGCGCATCTTGGGCCAGACGCGCCCGCACTGGAGGTGGATCGTTGGCTTCCTCCTGACGGTCGCTCTGGTGTCATTCCAGGATGCGTATTTCACCTATCTCGGCAAGCGCATTGTCGACGAAGGGATCGGCGCGGGCGATGTCGCGGCCTTGGGGCACATCGTCGTCGTCTACGCCATGCTGCTCCTGGTGCAGTCGGTCGCCGTCTTCGCCTTCATCTACCTGGCCGGCGTCCTGGGCGAGCGCGTCCAGTACGACCTGCGGCGCCAGATGTTCAACCATTTGCAGGAGCTGTCCTTCTCCTACTACGACCGCACGCCGGTCGGATGGCTGATGGCGCGCGTCACGTCCGACACCGAGCGCATCGCGCAGCTCGTCACCTGGGGGCTCCTCGACACCACCTGGGGCCTGCTCAACATCGTCTCCGCCATGGCCTTCATGCTCGTCATCAATTGGAGGCTGGCGCTCGTCGTCCTGGCGATGCTGCCCGTCCTGCTGCTTGTCGCCGTGCAGTTCAAGAAGCGCATCCTGCGGGAGTTCCGCACCGTCCGCCGATTGAATTCCCGCATCACCGGCTCCTACAACGAGACCATCACCGGCGTGCGTGTCGTCAAGGCGCTGGCGCGGGAGCAGGCCAATCTGGCGGAGTTCAGCCGCCTCACGGGCGACATGGCGGCCTCCTCCTTCCGCGCCGCGTGGCTCTCCGCCCTCTTCCTGCCGGCCGTCCAGATGATCAGCGCCACGGCCCTCGGGGCGATCATCTGGTACGGCGGCCTCCAGGCCAATCTCGGCGCCATGACCGTCGGCGGCATCCAGGCCTTCGTCGGCTACATCACCCTCATGCTGTGGCCCATCCAGGACCTGGCCCGGGTCTACGCCGAGATGCAGCATGCCATCGCCTCGGCCGAGCGGGTGTTCACCCTGATCGACTCCGCCCCCGAAATCCACGACCGTGCCGGCGCCAGCGACGCGTTCCCGTCCGGCGACATCGAGTTCGATCACGTGGACTTCTGGTACGAGCCCGACAAGCCCGTGCTGCACGACTTCTCCCTCCGCGTGCGCCGCGGAGAAAGCCTGGCCCTGGTCGGCCCCACCGGCGGAGGCAAGTCCACCATCGTCAGCCTGCTCTGCCGCTTCTACGAACCCAGCCGCGGCACCATCCGCATCGGCGGCAGGGACTACACCACGATCTCGCTGCGCGCCCTGCAGTCGCGCCTCGGCGTCGTCCTACAGACCCCGCACCTCTTCTCGGGCACGGTGCGCGACAACATCCGCTACGGCCGCCTCAATGCCACGGATGAAGAGATCGAGGCGGCGGCCCGCGCTGCCGGCGCGCACGATTTCATCCTGGGGCTGCAGAACGGCTACGACAGCCAGGTGGGAGAAGGCGGCGTCATGCTCTCCACGGGCCAGAAGCAGCTGCTCAGCCTGGCGCGCGCCATCCTCGCCGAGCCGGAGGTCTTCGTCATGGACGAGGCGACGAGCTCGGTCGACACGCTGACCGAAGCGCTCATCCAGCAGGCGATGGAGAGGCTGATGCACGGCCGCACGTCCCTCATCATCGCCCACCGGCTCTCCACCATCCGCCGCGCCGACCGCATCCTCGTCATCGACGGCGGGCGCATCCTCGAGCAGGGCACGCACGCCGAACTTCTGCGGCTGCGCGGCCGCTACTACGAGTTGTATACGCGCCAGTTCCGCCGCCAGTTGGAACAGGACTACGACTTGTCGACGATGGTCGGAGCCGCCGCCTCCTGATCCCCGACCCACACCGCGGACGCACCCTCACGGCAGCCGAAAGCTCTGCACCGGCGCGCCGTTCAGCCAGACGGAAAACGAGCCCTCCGCGTAGCTGCCCAGGGGAATGGTCTCCTCGAACTCGGCCAAGACCTGGATGCAGGCTTGCCCCTCTGGGGCGGTCGAGTACAGGGCGACGTCAATCCGGCCCTGCACGTCTGCCTCTTCAACCTCCCAGTGCGCCTGATGGCAAGGCGTCGGAAGACTGCCTCGCACGACCAGCCCCACCTGCACCGGGTGAGTCTCCCTCAGGAGCAATTCGGTTTCGTCCACGAACACCGGCCCGCGCTCGATGCCTTGCGGCAGCCCTGGCACCGGTGTGACCCTGGCACACGCCGCGAGCAAACCCACCGCCGCCAAAGCGACCCCTGTTCGCCGTCGGTTCGTCATCGCGCCCTCCTCATCCTCTAGACGCCCCACGCCGTTCCCCGGTTCCCTTGCTTGCCGCCTTGGTTCGGTTAGAATCGCGCTGTCTCCACTCCTGAGCCCGCACGCATGCCCGCTGCCGCAACCGCCCTCGCCCTCACGGCCGTGCTCCTGTGGAGCTTCCTCGCCTACCTCGGGGCGCGGCTCAGCCACGTGCCGCCGCTCCTGGTCGTCGGGGCCGCCCTCAGCCTCAGCGGTCTGCTCGGCCTGTGGCGGCTGCGAGACTGGCGCGTCCCGCCTACGACGTACGCCGTGGGCATCGGCGGCCTCTTCGGCTACCACTTCCTCTACTTCACCGCGTTCCGATACGCACCGGCGGTCGAGGCCAACCTCATCAACTACCTGTGGCCACTGCTCATCGTCCTGCTCTCGCCCCTCCTGCTTCCG
>FWPV01008128.1_pt1 | contig 18530 bp, 12 predicted proteins | sample 2228371 | NCBI WGS metagenome assembly FWPV01 (sample SAMEA103939776, study PRJEB20133) | metagenome
TGCTCCGCACCTCCCAATACAGAGCTAAATTAATTGGCAGGAAATACGATACCCCGGATGACATCAAACAGCTGGCGGTTCCCGTTCTCGCCCACAGGGTACTCTCTAAGTCACGAAGGCGAGAGCTTGCGGCAAACGCCGAAATCATCAGAGACATTCTGAAGAAGGTGCCGGTCCCGTTGGGCTTCGAGGAGGGTTAATTGATTTGTTCTTTGGCATTATCTTGGCGGCGACCTTTTCTTTGCTCTTCATCTTTCTCCTCCTGGAGAAATTTGATCGCTTGAAGATGCGCCCCTTCTTAGTCATTCTTCTGAGCTTATCTCTCTTTCTCATAGGGATGAACCTTCAAACCAGGTGGTTCTTCTTCCTGGCCTCGATCTTGCTCTCCTCGGTGCCCGTCTCCTACCTTATCGCTAGGTGGAGCGTGTCCCGGGTGGAGGTGGACGCATGCGCCCCGGATGAGGTTGAAGAAGGAGGGGTGGTGCCGGTTAGTATCTCTGTCGCCAACCGGGGCAGGCTGTCCCGACGTCTCCTGCTGGTAGAGGACCACGGCTGGGAAGGTCGCTCCCGAGAAGTGGCCCGGAGAGCTCCCGCGGCGGGGATATTCAAGAGCATGAAAGAGAGCTTTATGCCCAAGATCGGAAGCGACGAGGAAGGCGCTCAGCCAGCGAAAAGCGAAAAGGCATTCCCTTTTAACCACAAAGCTTCCCTTTTTGTCCCCCTGCTGCGACCGGGCGAGGCATTCACCTGGGAGGTGCCTCGCCGACTTTCTTACCGGGGGGTCTTCCCTCTCTATCGGATGAAAGTGGTCTCCGGTGGCTGGCTGGGTTTAGCTTTCGCCCAAAAAACCTTCTCCCTGGAGGTGCCAATAACCGTCTTTCCCTTCTTCCGCGAGCTTTCCTCCCTTCCCCTGGCGGACAGCTTCCTCCACCAACACGAGACCAGGATGGAGCATTCCCGGAAGGGGCAGAGCCTGGACTTCTACGGAGTGAGGGAATACCGCTCCGGAGACCCTCTACGCTACATCCATTGGCGTTCCACCGCCAAACTGAATCAACTCATCGTCCGGGAGTTCGAGATGGAGATGGGCTCAATGCTCACCATCTTTATCGGAAACTCCAGGGGCAGCAACGTGGGGCCGGAGGGGGACAGCGTCCTGGACAACTGCGCGCGCATGGGGGCCACCCTGATCAACTACGCTCTCAATTCAGGCCATCCCACCCAGCTTATCTACGGAGAGGGAAGCGGCGCGGTAGCCAGCATGGTGGTTTCCCTGAACAACGCCCTTCGTGAACTGGCTGCTTTGAACGACCAGGTAGAGCTCGAGCCCCATGAGGTTCTCTCGCGCACCAGGGCGGAGATTCCCGAGGGCTCCACCCTGATAATGCTACTCCCCTCCATCCGTTGCGACTTGGAAAAAATAGTGGAGGAGGTTCCTCCCTTGGTGGAGGCAGGGTTGGTGCTGCTGGACGCGAGGACCTTTGATCCCGCCGTCGCTGCTCAATCTCTGGCGGTTACGGGGTTGGGGGAGATCTGGCGGGGAAAACCCCCCGCCTGGATCAGCACTGTCAGCCTTTTCTCCAAAGGTGAAGCAATAGAGAGATGTTTGCAAGAGCTATCGATTATTACAAGCGCATAAGCCTGGAAAGGCACGTGGAGGATTCCGGACTGGTCCGCTGGGCGGTCTGGGGAACCATGGCTATAGCCATTATCGCCCTGTGGCGTCAGCAGGTGCTGGGGGGGACAACCCTTCTCCTCTCCTTTCTGGGAATAAGCCTGGGATCGCTGATCAGCTACGCGCGCCGGAGGAAAAACAACTGGTTGTTAAAGTTGATCTTGACCTTCCCCATGGCCTACCTGTTGTTGAGATTCCTGACGGAGGTTCCCCACTCCTACTATGACCTCCGCCTGCCCTTAACCACCCTATTCCTTTGGGTCCAGGTTCTTCACAGCTTCGACCTTCCTGCCAGGAAGGATTTAATTATCTCCCTGATTAGCTCCTTTGTGCTGCTCAACCTCGCCAGCGCCTTCGCCTTTACCGCTTCCTATGTCTTCTATATCGTGCTCTACCTTCTTCTCGCCGCGCCCGCGCTGGTGCTTATGGAGGCCTCCAGGCTCAAGGAAGCCTCCTGGGCGCAGAAGGAGGATGCGCCCCGGAGAAAGTCCTTGCTTGACTTGGCCAAGGCGTCCCTGGCGGTACTGACGATTATCTTGGTTTTGGGGATCGCCCTCACCTCCGTCTTTCCCCAGGAATTCAACTACCTGGGGCTGCTTCCCTTCTCTCCTCGGCGAGCGGCCCCGCAGGACCTGCGCGGCAATATTAAGAATCCTGGATATCCCAACCTGCCTAGCAAGTTGCCCAGGGTCCCCCTGGCGGTGGATCCAGATTCATATTACGGCATCGCGCCCTACCTGGACTTGAGGATGAGGGGGACCCTCTCGAATAAACTGGTCATGCGGGTAAAATCGAGCGCTCCCGCATACTGGCGCGGCATGGTTTTCGACTACTACCAAGGTCAATCCTGGTCTAGGACCCTGGAGGCCAACATCCCCTTGGAATCCACCAAGGTGCCCCTGGAGGTTCCCATAAACGAATTGAAAGACAGGCGCTACACCCGCGAAACCATACAGACCTTTTACATAGAGCGGGAGATGGCCAACGTGGTCCTGGGAGCTTACCAGCCCTGGCAAATATACTTTCCCTCCGATCGGCTGGTGGTGGACTACTACTTGAGCATAAAAAGCCCCTTCCTGCTGGATCAAGGGCTTACCTACAGCGTGGTCTCCGACATCCCCCAGCCCCCCGTGGAAATGATGCGCAACGCTCCACCGCTCGCTTCTCCCAGCGACATGGCTAACTACCTGCAGCTTCCCTCGCTGGCACCGGAGATCGAGAGCCTGGTCTCCGAGATAACCGCGCAGTCCACCAGTTCCTACGACAAGATAATGTCCATCAAGGAATATCTCGGCGAACATTACCCTTATTCCCTCGACGTCCCTCCCCAGGACCCCGACCAAGACAGCCTGTATTTCTTTCTCTTCGAGGCGAGGAAGGGTTACTGTGAACATTTCGCCACTGCCTTTGCTTTGATGAGCCGCATGGTGGGCGTGCCTTCCCGGCTGGTGACCGGCTACTCCACGGGAGAATTCAATCCTTTCACCGGCCTTTACGAGGTGCGGGTAAGGGACGCCCATGCCTGGGTGGAGCTTTACTTCGAAGGAATCGGATGGGTGCCCTTCGAGCCCACCCCCAGCTTCGCCCTTCCCCATCCCGGCTCCTCCTCAAATCCATTTTACAGCATGTTAAATTCACTCAAGTGGCTTGGGAAGCGGGTTGCCAGGATTATACCCTCCGGGGTAATTTCTGCCCTGGGCAAGGGGGTTCGGGGCATGGGCTGGTTTTTCTCCAAAGCATTTTCCCTGGGATTGGCCTTCTCCATATTGTGGGTCTTCATCCTCTTGTTCACCGTCATCGGGGTCGTTTTGCTGGCGCGACGCCGTCTACGCGCTCCCCGCACGATCCCGGTACCCGCTCGAGGCGCGGCATCACCAGGGGAGCTAGTGGTACGGTCATTCTTGGAATTTTGCGACGAGCTCTCCCGTCGAGGTTGGGCCCGTGAGCCCTCCAGCACCCCTCGGGAATATCTGCGAACGATAGGGGCGTGCCTGCCCGCCAGCATCGATCCCGAGATCCTGGAGACCTTTTACCGGGTTCGCTACGGGGGGGCTGAGCCGAGCCTGGAGGAGGCCATGACTTTCACCCGACATCTGAAAGACCTGCTCCGGGACAAACGGCTGCGCTCCCAGCGGAGGGCAAGGCGCTTCTTAACCTCGCCGGATGGGTGAAGCGAGCACAATCTTTGCAAAAGGTTGCGCCTCCATCGGAGTGCAAAGTGAGCGAGTGTCTCCTTCCTGGCCATTGGCTCCCCAAAAGATGGTGCGCCCCCGAAGAAATCTCGCGCCACGTTTTCCGCAGGGAATCGCCTGGAAGCGCCGACAGGTCCCGTTGAAAAGGGTCTCCGGGAGTCTTCATGGTCCCCACTTCCCAGCCCTACCAGTTTTTTATATTATCCCCTTTTCCCCTCGCCTTCCTCCGACTTTCCTCCTGCGGGAGGCGAAGATGGCGCAGGGCGCTGCGCGACTCGGCGAATAAAGGAGTCAAGGCTCGGTGGCTTCCAAGTGCACCCAGCCAGTAAAATCCCTCCACTCCCTAAACGCGCCGCCAACGGGTTCCCCGCCATGCCCGGTCAGTCCTCATTTGGAGGCTCTTCTTCCAGAGGGAGCCGTTTGCCCTTGCCCACCTGGTTCCACCTCTACCGGTAACCCAATCGGAAGTAAATAACTGGGGCTGCAGCTTTCTTGATCCGACATAATGGCCCTCTCGGGGGGCCAAGGTCTTTTCAGAAGAGGGAATCCTCCAGGGGCAACTCGATCTCCTGGTTTATCGCCTTGGGGATATAGAGAGGTCGCCGAAAAAGGTTGCGCATATCCGTCCATTTGCCACTGGCTTCCGCACGGTGCTCGGTAATCTCGATGAAGCTGTTGATCTTCGCATCCATATTATCTACATGATGTAAAATCAAAGCCTCGAGGGTCATGGGCTGCTTGGGTGAGCCCCATTCCAGTTCCCCGTGATGGCTGAGGATGGCGTGGCGAAGACGCATCTCCAGCTCCGCTGGAAAATTCTCCATCTTCCTGATACGTTCCCGCACCATCTCATCGCCCAGCACCAAATGCCCCAGAAACCTTCCCTGATCGCTGTAGTCGATGCTCCTCTGATACTCCAGTTCCTCGATCTTTCCCACGTCGTGCAGGATCGCCGCGGTGATGAGCAGGTCCCTCTCCACTGCGGGATAGAGATCGCATACCCTCTCACACATCAAGGTAACGGAGACGGTGTGCTCCAGCAGCCCTCCCAGGTAAGGGTGATGGTAGTTCTTGGCCGCAGGCGCCCTCCTTAAACCGTCTACGAAGGATTCATCATCCAAAAACGATTCTATAAGCGAAGCCAGATGGGGATTTCTTATCCCCGATGCGATCAGTCGCAAGGTCCCTTCCATTTCGATAATGTCCGCCTCGGTGCTGCGGACGAAGTCGCCCAGATCTACCTCCTCTTCCCTCACCCTCCTGATATTCTCTATCTCCAGCTGGAGTTGATCCCGGTAAAGACCGGTCCTTCCGGTGACCGCCACGAACTCTTTCTCGGAAAACCTGTCCTTGTATTTAGACACCTGATCCCAGATTTTCGCCTCCAAGGTGCCGGTGCGGTCGTTCAGCTCTAAAGCCAAGTAAAGATCCCCCGTCTTGGTCTTCTTCAATTCTTTACGTTGTGTAAAAAATATGCCTTTAACCTCTTCACCCGGCTTTAGGTCCTTGATCAGTTTCTTGGACAACTTATCCTCCTCTTGATCTCACAAACCATTTTTCCGACATCACGCCATATCATTTCGGCCGCAGTTGCTGGTCTTTCCTCAACTATAATTTTCCCTTTGGGCCGAGGTTTTCCTTCAGCATCTTCCTTCGTGTCAACCCTATGTTAACCCGGTGGGGTGACAGTATCGCCGGGGACGAGCGGTGATGCCCAATCGGTGGGGTGACAGTATCGCCGGGGACGAGCGGTGATGCCTAAACCAGAGCGGGGACGCGACAGGCTTGCCGGGGGCATGGAGCTTGCTCTCGAAGCAATTGGCGTCGCGCGGGCGCTGTCAATATTTCTGTCCATATATTGTATATAGAGGCGAACGGCGACCTCAGATGGTGTTCAGGATAATTTTGCCAACCAGAATTGTACGGTTCGTATGATCCGGTTCTTGCTTTACCAAATATCGATGGCGAGTTCCCGCGTCGTCAATACCTTTCAGGCGCGAGCGGTTCAGCGCGGGGCCTCCTCTCAAAGGTCTAGGACTCTCTCCACCCTCTTTTGCCGGAGGGGAAAACATCCAGAGTCGCCCAACGAACGCTGGTGGCGTTCGTGGTTATCTCTCCTTCAGGCTGCATAAAACAGAATCGAAAGCCGCGCGGGACAGAGCGTCTCCATCCTCCCCTCAAGCCTGCCCGAGGGAGGGATGGCGAGCCGGCCAACTTTCCGATATAAAAGAAGAGGGGGGATCAAGCCCTTGCCGGGATTTCTCGGCCCGCCACCAGGAGCTCCCCCTTCGGGATAGGCCTGGAGGGGAATGGGAATCGAGCGGAATGGGGAGGTTTTCGGTGAGCCACCAGGAACTCTTTTCCAAAATCGATAGCATGAAAGAAAGGGCTGGGGAGCTGCTTTCCTCGCTCATTCGCATCAACACCGAGGTTCCACCGGGAGACAACTATCAAGCCATGTGCCAGCACCTCTCCTCGCTCCTGGAGCCTCTGGGTTTCAGCAACCAGATAATCGAGACGCCGGCGCCCCACTCCCACCCCCTGCTCGCGGAGCTGGAAGGGCCCCGACTCAACCTGGTCTCCCAAGGATACATTGGCGCAGGCCCGCCCCTCTCCATCTACGCGCACATAGACACGGTGCCTGCTCACGGCGAGTGGACGGTGGACCCCTTCTCCGGAGAGATACGGGAGGACCGGGTCTATGGCAGGGGAGCGGTGGATATGAAGGGGTCCATCACCTCGCTGCTGGTCGCGTTGGAAGCCATGCGGGACCTAGGACTTGAGCCACTTTGGGAACCCCGCATCCTCCTCTGCTGCGACGAAGAAGTGGGGGTCAGTCCGGGGGTTCTTCACTTGGCCCAATGGGGTTACCTGCGAAGCCCCCTTCTCTGGCTGGAGGGCGGGGCGCAATTGCCCATGATCATCGTTGCGGGTGCTGGAATCCTCCAGTTCGCCATCACCGTGAAGGGGAAGAGCTGCCATGCGGGCGCCAGTTATCTGGGGGTCAACGCGGTAGAGGAAGCTGTCCCGCTCCTCTCGGAGCTCATCTCCCTGAAGAAAAAGCTGGAGGCCTTTCGCTCCCGTATCCCCTCCTTTCCTGGCCCTAAATCCCCCGCGAAGGCGATGGTTCCCCTTCTCAATATCACCGTCATCAAGGGTGGCGAGAAAGAGAATGTCGTCCCCGACACCTGCCGCATGGTGATCGACCGAAGGCTCTTGCCGGATGAAGATGAAGGCCGGGCCGTAAAGGAGGTGCGCCAGGCGGTGTCACGGGCGGGCAAGCGCAGCAGGGCGTTGTCCATCGAGATGGAAGAGGTGCTGGTCTATCCCCCCTTCGAGATCGACCCCCATACGCCCAGCATGGAAAAGGCCAGGCGTGCCCTCTCCCTCATTTATGGCTATCCGCCCGAGGGCTTTAAGGCAGGCGGCCTCTCCTTCTCCAGCGAGATGGGCATGCTCCAGAGGCTCATCCCCGGTTTGGAGATCGTGGGCATGGGCCTCATCAGCCAGGACACCTTGGGCAAGGCTCATGCCCCCGACGAGTATGTTACCTTCAAGGACCTGCTGGGACTGGCCAAGCAGATAGCCTATTTCCTCTGCTGTGAATAAACAGGCTCCGCGCCGGCCTGAACCAGTTTCAAGCTAGCATGGATTATTAAAAGCCGCCAGACCGGCGACCTGCCTCTTGGTGGGCCTAACTGGATTTGAACCAGTGACCTCACGCTTATCAGGCGTGCGCTCTGACCAACTGAGCTATAGGCCCATATCTTCCGTTCGCATAAAAAAATTATACAAATTGACCGGCGGTATTACAAGTTGCCGCACAGCCTCCCCAAACGCTTCGAGGTTACCTTCCCCTTGCGTCGTTAAGCCCCTTTATCCACAGTATCAACAATATATTGTTGATAGATTGATCATTTATAACAATATATTGTGTTTGCCTCGATATCAGTCCTTGGGCATCCCCCCTCCCCTCCCTGCCGCCTTCCTCCCGCCGTAACAAGAGTTCCTGTCTCCGGAGGAAGCTTACTGCGCCACCGCGTTTTCGGGGGGCTCGAAGTTACTCTCGCTTACCTCGCCCATCCTGGAATAAAACCATTCAACCCTCCGAAACACCCTTCCCTGCCTGTAAACTTCGAACGCGGAGGGCAGGTGCTGGGGGCCCTCCATCTTTATTCTAATGGAGCTTCCATCCTTTGTGTCCATGAAGAACCCCTCTTCCGACCAGAACCTCTTCATTTCTATATACGGCTCCAGCAGCTTGCTGGGCAGCAGGCTCGCAGAAGCCGCCGCCTCGTCTTTGCCGATTCCCCTAATGACGTTTGTGGAGATGTAGTAAAACCAGCTGTCCCCGGTGACGGCATTGTAGATCACCAGATGAGGCCTGTTTGCCGGAACCAGCCGAAAGGACCCGTCGCGGAAGAGCGCCACCATTTTCTTCTCGCCGCCCTCCACCACTTTCACCTTGTAATTTCCCGTCCTGGTGCGCTCGATCCAATCCTGCCAAGAGCCCCCCTCCTGCTTCTCCGCTCCGCAGCCGCACGAAAACAACACGGTGCAGAAAAAGATCAGGGCGGTCAACCATATCAGCCAGGCGTTTGTGGTTCTCATATTTCCAGCCACGTTCTCCTCGTAAAAACCCCTTGCAAAATCAACCTTTCAAGACGGCCAGGGGCCTGGTGCGAGCCACCCGTTCAGACAGGCCGGCTCCCTCGCAAACCTCCACGATCTCGCTTACATCCTTGTAGGCCTCGGGGGCCTCCTCCGCAAGCCCGCTCAGGGTGGCGGCGTCCACCAGAATCCCCGCGCCATGAAGCCGCTCCTTCAGCTCGCTGCCCTTAATCCCCTTCTTCGCCGCCGACCTGCTCATGGTCCGCCCCGCCCCATGACAGGTGGAGCCGAAGCTCCGCTCAAGCGCTTCCTCGGTTCCCACCAAGACGTAGGAGTACCTACCCATGTCCCCGGGGATAATCACCGGCTGTCCCACCTCCCGATAGGCGGCGGGGGTCTCCCTTCTCGAGCCAGGGAAGGCGCGAGTGGCTCCCTTGCGGTGCACCAGCAATTCCATGACCTTTCCCTCCACCTCGTGGGTCTCCAGCTTGGCCACATTGTGGGAGATGTCGTAGAGAAGTTCCATCCCCAGCTTCTTCGCTCCCGACCGGAATACCCGCTCGAAACCATCCCTTACCCACTGGGTCATGGCCTCCCGATTGGCCAGGGCGAAGTTGGAAGCGCAGGCCATTGCCGCCATGTAATCACTTCCCTCAGGGGAATCCACCGGCGCGCAAACCAGCTGGCGATCAGGCAGGTCGATCCGGTATTTTTGCAGCTTCTCTCCCATCCTCTTGACATAGTCGGTGCAGATTTGGTGGCCCATCCCCCGAGATCCGGAATGGATCATCACCACTATCTGGCCCGGGTGCAAACCTAGGGCCTTCGCCTTTTCGCTATATACCTGTTCCACCTCCTGGATTTCCAGAAAGTGGTTGCCCGACCCCAGCGTGCCCACCTGATCTTTGCCTCTCTGGAAGGCCCTCTCACTAACCTTGGTGGGGTCCGCCCCCTGGTATACCCCTCCCTCCTCGATAAACTGGAGGTCCTCCTCCCAGCCAACTCCCTTGGCCAGGAGGGCGGGGACCCCCTTATTCATGATCTCCTCGGTCTCCTTTCGCGATAGCACCAGTCTCCCTCTGGTGCCCAATCCCTTGGGAACGGTGGCGGAGAGGGTAGCCAGCAGTTCTTCCATGTAGGGCGCCACCTCCGCCCGTTCCAGGTTGGTCTTCACCAGCCTCACGCCGCAGGAAATGTCGTATCCCACTCCCCCGGGGGAGACCACACCCTCGCGTGCATCTATCGCCGCCACCCCCCCGATGGGAAAACCGTATCCCCAATGTATGTCCGGCATGGCCAGAGAAGCCTTCACGATCCCTGGGAGGAATGCCACGTTCACCACCTGTTCCAGGGCCTTGTCCCGGTCCGCGGCCTCCAGCAGCCTCCGACTAGCGAAGATCACCCCGGAAACCCTCATTCCTTCCTTTGTTCCAGGCGGAATCTCCCAGATGAATTCACTCACTTTATTTACATATTGTAGATAACTCATCTTCACTCACCACCAGTTCCAGCGCTCTGCTAGCCCGGCATTGACCATCTTCCGGCAAAGCTCGCCCATGATGCTCAGCAGAAGGGCCTAGACATCCACCACCACCTGGGAGGTCCACGTCTCCCCTTCTTTTCTCACCTGAAGCATGTGATAGGTGACCGCTTTAACCTCTCCTCTGATAAGCTCCCGGTTCTTTTCCACTGGTGCCCCCCACGCTATTCCCTCCGCCCTTCCACTTCCCACCTCTCCCATCTCCACCCCGCTGAAGAGGACCCCCTTGGTCTCCCCCTGGTAAATCAACTCCTCCAGCCAGGCTACCAGCAGATCCTCTAGCCCTGGAGCTTCGACCTCCAGTTCCACCTCCACCTCCCTAGGTATGGCGCTGGTATCGGCAAATATCTCCAGCAGGCCTCGGGAGGCGTTCTGGAAAAGCTCTTTCAGGTCTCTCCCGTATGCCCTGATTCCCACATCGGCGGTATGGTCGAAGAACTCAAACCCTCTCTTCTCCGCCGTTGACACCTTCTCTCTCGCCCCTCTGCTCCTCCCCTTCGATCCTTTCCTCGTCCGCCACCATCATGGCTATGGCTGCCACGGAATCGTCCTCCTTCAGGTTCATCACCTTTACCCCTTGGGTGGACCTTCCCTTGAGGGGAATTCCGTCCACGGAAAACCTGATCACCACGCCATCGGTGGATACGGCGAGAAGCTCCTGGTTGCTCTTCACCACCTTGGCGCCCACGATCTTCCCCTTCAAGGGGTTATACTGGAGGGTGCGCACCCCCTTCCCTCCCCGACGCTGCAAGGGATACCTGGACACGGCGGTTCTCTTCCCGAAACCGCGCTCGGTTATGACGAAAAGGTCGGCGTTCTCCAGCGCAACTCCCATGGCGACGACGTTGTCCCCCGGGGAGAGGTTTATGCCTCGCACGCCCCGGGTAGCCCTGCCCATGGGCCGGCAGTCGCTCTCCGAGAATTTTATGGCAAACCCCTCCCGGGTGCACATCATCACATTGGAATCACCTTCGGTGAGGCGGGTGTCAATGACCTCGTCGCCCTCCTGGAGGTTGATGGCGATAATTCCATCCCTCCGGGCGCTGTTATATTCCACGAAGGGGGTTTTCTTGATCATCCCCTTTCTGGTGGCCATCATCAGATATTGTCCCTCCTCATAACCCGAGGCGCTGATGATGGAGCAGATCTTTTCTCCGGAGGAGAGGGGCAGCAGGTTCACCAGGGCCTGCCCTCGCGAGATGCGGCTTCCCTCGGGTATCTCGTAGACCTTCAGGCGGTAAACCTTGCCCAAATTGGAGAAGAAATGCAGATAGTTATGGGTGGAGGCCACGAAGAGATGCTCCACGAAGTCCCCTTCCTTCAGGCTGGTTCCCGTAACTCCGCGCCCTCCCCTTCTCTGCTTCCTGTAAGTGGTGGCAGGAAGCCTCTTTATGTATCCGGAGTGGGTAATGGTAACGATAACCTCTTCCTCCGCGATGAGATCCTCGATATCCAGGTCCTGGGCCTCCGGCAATATATCGGTTCTTCTGGGATCGGCGTATTTCTTCTTTATCTCCAGCAGCTCCTCTTTTATAATGCCCATCAGCTTCTTGGGGTCCTCCAGCACCGAGCGTAGGTAGGAGATCTGCCGCAGAAGCTCCTTGTGCTCGTTGCGGACCTTCTCCCTTTCCAGGCCAGTCAGCCTCTGCAGGCGCATGTCCAGAATGGCCTGCGCCTGCGCCTCGGTCAAGCCAAACCCCTTCATAAGCCTATTTCTGGCCTCCTCCACCGTCTGGGAGCTGCGAATGGTCTCGATGACCTCGTCAATGTGGTCCAGGGCCACCAGCAGGCCCTCCAGAATATGCGCTCGTTGTTCCGCCCGCTTGAGATCGAAAAGGGTTCTTCTCTCCACCACCTCCCGTTGGTGGTCAAGGTAACAGCTTAGCGCTTGGTGGAGGCTGAGCGTGCGGGGAACTCCATCCACCAGGGCGATCATGATCACCCCGAAAGATTCCTGAAGCTGAGTCTGCTTGTAAAGCTGATTAAGCACGACTTGGGGGTTGGCTTCCTTCCTCAGCTCCACCACCAGTCGCATACCCGCCCGGTCCGATTCGTCCCTCAAGTCGGCTATCCCGGTTATGCGCTTCTCCCGGACCAGCTCGGCGATCCTCTCCGCCATCCTGGCTTTATTTACCTGGTAGGGAAGCTCGCTGATCACGATGCTGTTTTTGCCGCTCTTGCCCTGCTCGATGTGGGCCCTTCCCCGCACCTGCAATATGCCCTTGCCGGTAAGGTAGGCGTCCCTGATGCCCTCCAAGCCCATGATAATTCCCCCGGTGGGAAAGTCAGGTCCTTTCACGTAAGCCAGGAGTTCTTCCGGTTCCATCTCCGGGCGGTCGATTAGCGCAATCGCTGCGTCTATGACCTCCCCCAAGTTGTGGGGCGGGATGTTGGTGGCCATCCCCACGGCTATCCCCGAGGATCCATTAACCAGCAGGTTGGGGAATCTGGACGGGAGCACCTCGGGTTCCTGCAGGGACTCGTCGTAGTTGCTGGTGAAGTTGACGGTCTCCTTTTCGATGTCCCTGAGCATCTCCATGCTTATGGGGGAGAGGCGCACTTCCGTGTAGCGCATGGCCGCCGGGTTATCGCCATCCACGGATCCGAAGTTCCCGTGGCCATCCACCAGCTCATAACGGATGGAGAAGTCCTGGGCCATGCGCACCAGTGCATCGTAGATGGCCGCATCCCCGTGGGGGTGGTATTTTCCCATTACCTCCCCCACCACTCGCGCGGATTTACGATATGGACGGTTGGGGGCCAAGTTTTGTTCGTACATCCCGTACAATATCCTGCGGTGTACCGGCTTTAGGCCATCCCTGGCGTCGGGCAGCGCCCTGCCCACGATTACGCTCATGGCGTAGTCCAGATAGGACTTCTGCATTTCCTCTTCTATTTCTACGGGGCGTATCTTTCCCGCAAGCGGTCGTACCATGGTCCTCCTCCTGGATTTCAATATCCCTTATTCGCGCGATCCGCCGGATCAGATATCTAAAAATCTGACGTTCTTGGCGTGTTTTTGGATAAACCTTTTTCTGGCCTCCACGTCATCTCCCATCAGCGTAGAGAAGATCTCGTTGGCCATCAGGGCATCCTCGATGTTTACCTGGATGAGGTTGCGCGCCTCGGGATTCATGGTGGTCTCCCAGAGCTGCTCGGGATTCATCTCCCCCAAGCCTTTATACCTCTGTACGGTCACCTTTTTCCCGTCGAAGCGGTTCATCAACTCCTCCAGCTCCTCCTGGGAGTAAGCGTAGTAATCCCGGTTATTGTGGGAAACGCGGAATAACGGCGGCTGGGCTATATAAACATACCCCTCCTCGATGAGCATGGGCATGTAGCGGAAGAAGAAGGTGAGGATCAGGGTGCGTATGTGCGCCCCATCCACGTCGGCGTCGGTCATGATGATGGCCTTGTGATATCTAGCCTTCTCTATATCGAACTCATCCGCTATCCCGGTTCCCAGGGCGGAGATGATGGCCTGTATCTCGTTGTTGTTGAGAATCTTGTTGAGCCTGGCCTTCTCCACATTGAGAATCTTCCCTTTCAATGGGAGGATAGCCTGGAAATTTCGGTCCCGGGCCTGTTTCGCCGAGCCCCCCGCCGAATCCCCTTCCACCAGGTAGATCTCGCACAATGCGGGGTTCTTGGAGGAGCAGTCGGCCAGCTTGCCCGGCAGGGAGGTGCTCTCCAACAGGCTCTTCCTCCGAGTGAGTTCCCGTGCGTGCCTGGCAGCCTGTCGGGCCTTGGCCGCCGCCACGGTCTTGGCAACGATCAGTTTGGCCTCACCCGGGTTCTCCTCCAGAAACTCCGCCAGCTTAGTGTTGACCGTGGTTTCCACAAAGCTCTTTATATCAGTATTGCCCAGCTTGGTCTTGGTCTGGCCCTCAAACTGGGGGTCTCTCAGTTTAACGCTCACTATCGCGGATAAGCCCTCTCTAATATCCTCTCCGGTGAGGTTCTCCTCTTTCTCCTTTAAAAACCCTTTCCTCCTCGCATAGTCATTGATCACGCGTGTCAGCGCGGATTTGAACCCTATTAGGTGGGTCCCCCCTTCGTGGGTATTTATGTTGTTGGCAAAGGTGAAGATGTTCTCCACATACCCCCGGTTATACTGCATGGAGACCTCCACCTGCGCGTCCTCTTTCTCGTTCCTGAAATAAATTATCTTCTTGTGGAGGGGCTCCTTGTTAGAGTTGATGTGCCGGACAAAATCCTTGATCCCGCCGGTATACTGAAATACCGCCCTGTTATGAGGGGATTCTCTCTTGTCCAGTAGCTCAATCATGAGGCCCTCATTTAAAAAGGCCATCTCCCTCATCCGTTGGGCAATCACGTCAAAATCGTACTGCACCGTCTCGAAGATGCTCCTGTCTGCCATAAACCTAATGATGGTGCCGTTTCTCTTAGTGGTCCCCACTTCCTCTAGCTTGCTTACGGGCTTGCCCCTCTCGAACCTCTGCTGATAGACCCTTCCTTCCCTTCCCACCTCCAGGATGAGCCATTCCGAAAGGGCGTTAACCACCGAAAGCCCCACGCCATGAAGCCCTCCGGAAACCTTGTACACCTTGCTCCCAAACTTGCCTCCAGCGTGGAGCATAGTGAGAACAACTTCTGCTGCTGGCTTTCCGTACTTTTCAATGATGTCCACTGGAATGCCTCTGCCGTCATCCACCACGGTCACGGAGGAGTCCTCCTCCAGGGTTATCCATATGTTACGGCAGAATCCCGCCAGGCATTCGTCTATGCTGTTGTCCACCACTTCGTAGACCAGGTGGTGTAAACCTCTCAAGCCGGTGGAGCCGATGTACATCCCTGGCCTTTCCCTTACCGCCTCCAATCCTTCAAGCACGGTGATGGCGCTGGCGTCGTATTTTTGCTCTTCGGCCAATTCTTCCGCGAACTCCTCTTTCATAAACTCTCCTTGTACTGCTTTTTCCTTCTCTTTTCGCTATTCCCCCGGGCCGTCCAGTATTTCCGTACCCGAAATATCGCTTTTCTCTATTAAAATCCCGCTATTTTCCTATATAAACCAAATATAAATTTATATTTTTATTTTTTATTATAAATGATAGAGGTCTCTTTTCCCATATAACATATAAGCGGTTTCCATAAAAAGTAACTCTGAAGTTTACCTTTAGGTTAATGGATTTTCCCCGCCCCCTCCGTTTTTACCACTATATCTCCAACCCATATGCCGGTCTTCTCCGCTATCCTGTGTTTGATTTCTTCCCGCATCAGGTTTATCTCGTTGCTCCATACCGGCGCCGGAGTCGCTATATAAAGCCTACCGCCCTCCATCTTTGTCGGCCTGGACCGGCGAGATACCCTCTTCCCTACGATATCCTCCCAACTTCTCTCTATCTCACACAGATCCAGCGCTCCTCCTAGCCCCATATCTTTTAGACAATCCTTCAGTATCTCCCCTACCAACCTCTCTTCATAATCCATACTCCACTCTCCCCTCGCTCACTCTTATAAACCATCCCTTCCCTTTAAAGTCATCCACCCGGTTGCTGTTCACGGTCAGTATGGCTTGCCCCTCTCTGCTCAGCATATCGATCAACCACGATGTGTTTTCTTGGTCCAGCTCCGAGGAAAAATCATCCATAAGCACGGGTCCCCTCTCTTTTAGTCGTTCCTCTATAATATCTGCTCCGCACAACTTTAACAGCAGGATCGCCATCCTCTGCTGACCCTGTGATCCCCGCGTCCTTAGGTTTTTCCCATTCAAACCAAACGCTATCTCGTCTCGGTGTGGGCCCACTAGGGTAAGGCCCCTCGCTATCTCTTTCTCCCTTCCTCTTTTCAGCCTCTCCCTTAAAGCATCCCTATCCGCAGCCGTAGAATAATATTTAGCGGTAAATCTGGCCTGGGCGCGTTCCCTAACTATCTCATCAACCTTTCTCTCCAACAAGGAAAGCGCCTCCATCCTCATGGCAACGATGCGCTCCCCCGTCTCCGCGAGTATCTCTTCCCATACCTCTAACTCTTCTTTCGCTGCTTCCCCACTCCTAATCCTTTTTAACAGCTCATTCCTCTGCTGGAGGGCTTTTCTATATCTCCCAGCCTCATCCTCGAAATCCCTCTCCGCTTGCACTAAAATGTCGTCGATGAAGTCCCTTCTCCTTTGAGGCTCCCCTTTGACCACCCATAGGTCCTCCTGTGAATAACAGACCACGTTCCTTGCCCGGTATGTTCCTTCTTTCCCGTTAATCTTCGTCTTTATACTACCATCCTTTCCCACCTGTCTGGCCACCCTGGCGCCCCCTGTGCTTCCCTCAATCTCTAGCACCACGACTCCGATGCCGCTTCCCTCCCTAACCAGGTCTCTTCCCTGCGCCCTTCGAAAAGAATGAGAACATAGACCATAAAAAATGGCCTCGAGAATATTGGTCTTCCCTTGGCCATTCTCCCCATATATCACATTTAATCCCTTTTTAAAGATCACCCTTTCCTCTTTGAAATTCCTGAAATTTAATAACTTTATCTCCTCTACGACCAAGTAGCTTTCTCTCCCTTTCCGTATACTGTTCCTTTCCGTATATAATTCCCCGTCCCCCTTGCCTTCCGCTTTCTTGCCTAATGTTTTTACTAATGTTTATTGCCTTATGGGCATAATAACGTAACGATAGTCCTCGTCATCTATCCCCCTGATCAACGCCGGTTTTTCCGCCTCGGTCATCAATATCCACAATTCCCCTCCCTCCACATTGGATACTCCGTCCATGAGAAACTCGGAGTTAAACACGATCTTCATCTCTTCCCCTGTACATTCCGCCCCTATCTCCTCTTCAGCGCTGCCCACGTCAGCCATCTCCGTGCTCAACAATATTGAACTGCCTCTTGTCTCTATCTTCACCGCGCTTCCCACCAGTGAAATCCTCTTTATCGCCCCGGTGATCTCTTCCTTCTTCACTTTTACCTTCACCGTGTGTTGGGTGGGAACCAGCTGCCTCCAGTTGGGAAATTTTCCCTCAATCTCCCTCACCAACATAACCGTATTTCCTACTTCGAAGCGTACTTGTCCCTCTCCCTCAAATATGCCTATCTTTCCACCCTTACCTGACCATCTGGCTATCTCGTTCATGGCCTTCGCAGGAATGATCATCTCTTTCGACTCAACACTCCTGCTTACTCCCCTTATTTCTCTTGCCGCCAGCCGGTAACTGTCAGTTGCCACCATGTTCAATACGTCGCCCTCTATACTAATATTTACACCTTGTAAAACTGGTCTCTTGTCATCCCGCGATGCCGCTTTCACCACCTGGTTTATTGCGTTGGATAATACTTCCAACTCTATCTCCTCTACCACCGCTTCCCTTCCCTCTGGCATCTTTGGAAAATCTTCCACCGCCATCGTCCTTAAAACGAATTTTGACTTATCATCCTCTACCAGGAGCTGGTTTTCCAAGCTCTCCATTTTCACCAGTTCGCCCTGTAGATTCTTGGATATGTCCGATAACAATCTGGTGTTTACCACCGCTTTTCCTTCCAATTCCGCCTTACAAGGGAGGCTTTCTTTCATATACACTTCCAGATCGGTGGTGTGCAAGGTCAGCAAGTCCCCAGATGCCTCCATATACACCCCACTCAACACTGGCATTACTGTTTTCGCTGATACCGCTCTTTGTACCATCTGGAGAGAGCTGTTTAAGTCTTCCCTGATACAGGTAAGCTTCATCTTATCCTCCTTATTTATAAACAATTCCGATTAATAATGAATAATCTAAAGTATCATATTATTCATAGTATATCTGTTGATAATGTCAATAATTCCGAAATTCCGAGCCGGAAAGGATATAGATATAAATTTCTTCTGTGAATATTTGGTTGAAAAAATGTGAGAAAAAAATGATATAGATGAAGAAAAACTTTAAAGAAAAAAATAGTTAAATAATATTCACAGAAAATCAACAGCTTATACGCTCTTAATACGATTGGTCAATTCCTGAACGATGTTGTAAACATCCCTCCTCTCCTTTATTTGCTTCTTTACCTTTTCTATCGCGTGAATAACCGTGGAATGGTGTCTTCCTCCAAAAGAGTCGCTTATAGTCGGAAGGGAGTGATCGGTTAGTTCCCGGCATAGATACATGGATATCTGGCGTGCGGTTACCAGAGACCGCGATCGGTTTGGACTCACCAGCACGCGGGGGTCAATGCCGAAGTACTTGGAAGTTTCCTCGATAATGAGGTCTATGGATATATCTTTTTTTAGAGTCTCTGGAAGCATGCTCTTTAGGACCTCGTTGGCTAGGCTTTCAGTTATCTCGGCCCCGGTAAGGGAAGAGTAGGCGATAACCCTTATAAGTGCCCCCTCTAGCTCGCGGATGTTGTTCTCGAACTTGGAAGCGATAAGGAGAATAACCTCCTCTGGAACTTCTTTATTGTCCAACTGTGCCTTCTTCCGTAGGATGGCAATCCTGGTCTCCAGGTCGGGTGGCTGTATGTCGGTGACCAGGCCCCATTCGCAGCGGGATATCAGGCGGTCCTCGAGGGTGGGACTATC
>FWPV01008135.1_pt1 | contig 18523 bp, 13 predicted proteins | sample 2228371 | NCBI WGS metagenome assembly FWPV01 (sample SAMEA103939776, study PRJEB20133) | metagenome
TTTCTTTTATCTTTTTGACTATATGTCTTTAGATAAAATTTAGATGATATATTATTGGATTAGAATACAGGCGGGGAATTTCTGGTTAAACATAAAGCACTTGATTGCTTATGATTTTTATGATAAAATGAGCATATCTCAAAAATTGGATAAAAAAGTGTTTTACCTATTTATACAGTGGTCTTTAGCTTATAATTTACAGATAATCGGAGGATGCTTAGTATGCCAAAATTTTATAGTAATAGGATATCAGGGTTTACTTTGGTGCACCTATTAATAATTATTGTTGTTGTAGTTGCCCTTGCAGGAGTTGCAGCACCAAGGCTTCTAAAGCAACAGGAGAAAGCACGTCGTACAAATGCGACAAACGATATAGACACATTGGGCTTAGCATTAGATATATACGCCAGTCATAATGGAACTTACCCAAGCACAGAACAAGGTCTCAAAGCCTTATGGGAAAAACCCATAATACAACCTATCCCCGCTAAATGGCAGGGTCCATACCTGGAAAAGCCAATACTAAAAGATCCATGGGGCAATGATTATGTTTATGTTTACCCCGGCAAGCATAATAAACACGATTACGATTTAGTTTCTTATGGCAAAGATGGAGTAATCGGTGGAAAAGGGGATAATGAGGATATTGCCAATTGGACAGAAGAAGAATAATAAATCTTTTTTCATATTTATTATTGGTATTTATTCTATATGGTTGTGGTGAAGAGGACTCACGCCCACCAATCATATTCAGTGTAAAGGCTGAACCTAGAATAGTAGAACCTGGAGGCTCCTTAATTGTTACAGTAGAAGCTGGTGATCCGGACAGGGATAAATTAAGCTATATTTGGTTAGTTTCAAATGGTAGAATAGAGGGAACGGGTAAAACAGCCACCTGGTATTCTCCAGAGACAGAAGGTAAGTATGATATAACTGTGACGGTCAGTGATGGTTCAGAATCTGTCAACCAATCTGTATCAGTAAGAGTCTGGAAAACAAGACCTGGGGATTATTATCCGCTTAGTATTGGGAATAAATGGATTTATAAAGATAAAAGCGATAATGTAATAGTTTTTGATATAATAGATACTATAGATGTTTTGGGAACTAAGGTTTTCGTAAAACAGACAACGACATCAGGCTATGAAGGAGCAGTCAATTTTTCCTATGTTGCTAAAAGTGATAAAAGCGTAGAACAATATGCTCTTGGGGGTGCAAGTGCTGGCGATGATACTATTATTTTTTCTCCAACACTTCCTCTGTATAGATTTCCCCTCATACCTGGTGAAACATGGGAGATCGAATTCGAAGTAAAATTACCCGATGGATATTTTGTGGGTAATGGAAAGGCTATTTATGAAGTTATATCAGAAGAGGATTTAACTGTTCCTGCAGGATCATTTAGTAATGTTTTCCAGGTGCAGGAGGACTTTTCCTGGGAGCTTCTCGGGCAAAAACTCGACCACACAATAAGCCGACAATGGCTCGCTCCTAATGTTGGTGTAATCAAATTTGTAAATGAACAAACCAGAGGAAATGAAACTTTTATAACAGAAGCAACCTTACAATCATATTCATTAAAATAGAAAAAAAGATTTCAACAACTGCAATTATTTACAAGTCAATTTATCTGTATTTAAGTAACTCTTCTATGGTTAGTCCAATATCCTTAGCTATCTGACGTAACAGAATTGGAGAGATGTCTCGCCCTTTATGAAAAGGTACAGTTGTAGTCCGACCATCTGGATGTCGGTATTGCTTGTGAGAGGCTCTTTGACGAACTTGCACAAACCGAGCTTTTCCAAAATTGCTGTTACTTCTCTTGGCTTGAGAATAGGATATTTACCCATTGTTAAGTAATGGACACTGTTTGTGTCCCAACGAATTCAGCTTCGAGTGATGGTTCACCATCCTCAAGCAACATTTCAATGACTTCGCGAAGATTTCTTTGCAATTCGTCAAGAGTTTCTGCTTGTGTATGAGCACCTGGAAAGCCCGGTACATAGCCAACATAAAGACCTGTATCAGGACACTTTTCAATAACTGCGGTAAAGGTTCTCATGCTTTGACTCCTATATTTCTTCATTATAACTTGTAATAAACACATAAATAAAGGTATAAAAAATTATTTAATGGACGATTATAATATTAAAATAATATAATTTTCATCAAACTAATAATTGATTAGTTCTATTGTTCCCCAGGTGCTGGGATCTGTATGCCTTTGAAAATCTGTTCCGCAATTCCACCATTGAGTTCTTCCATCTGTATCATTTATATGATAATTAAAACCTATTTTTGGATAATTAACAGGATCATAAGTGGGTATAACACTTATTGGTATCCTTGCTTCAATGGAATATCCGTCTTCATTAATAATGGATGATATTTCTATGTCTGGATGATCATAAATGGTATCGCTGATAGATGAGCCTGGTTCCCTACATTCTCCTGCTGTCGCCAATGTCCTATTATCTTTTCGTCCTGCAGGGAGAAAGAAGAAGTGATGACAATGTTCATTATATACCCGTAATGATTTATCATCCCTGAGATCTATCCATATTTCAATACAATCTTTCTGCCAGAACCTTACTGTATCTACTTCGACAGGGTATTTTTTACCTGTTACATTTAATCCGAAAAATAGATTTTCATAATCCCATGAGAAATAGACATTAGCAAAAGGCTTTTTGCCAATAAGATGTGTTAGGTCTGGAATGAGATTAGATTTATCCCAATCCTTTAGTTCCCCATCAATTTTTATGGGTGATTTCCTCATAGATGATTTGAAAGAAAATTCAAAAAAATATATTTGAGGGAATATTGAATATGACATTTTATCTCCTATACCATCATGCATGTTATTTTATTATTACCATCTTTTTTGTTTTATATAAATTTCCTGCTTTTAGTTGATAGAAATATGTTCCTGTTGGCACGGTATCTCCTGTTTCATCTTTACCGTCCCAATATGCAGCCTTTGATTTTGATATATAATATCCAGGCATCTTATTTCCAAGTTTCAATGTCCTTATTTTCAATCCTAATGAGTTGTAAATATTTATTTCCACATCTGACTGCACTGAAATTTGATATGGTATCCATGTCTCAGGATTAAAGGGATTTGGATAGTTTTGCAAAAGGATAATTTTTTCATCTTTTAATTTTTTAGCTTTTTCTATTTTATTGTCTAATTTATTGTAATCGTCATAGGATTCTTTTACAGCCCAGAAATTTTCTTTTGCAATGATTAGTTGCTTAGCTTTAACATTTTTTAGTTTTGTAATCAAACCTGATTGCCATCGTATTTCTGCAATATCAACAATACTATTATTAGCAAGACCAAATTCTAAGATAAGGCTATCCTGTGATCCATAAGCAGTTCCGGCTGATACTTCCCTGATCTGCAACATATTACCAACGTGTATCTCAACACGTGTGCCGATGCCATCTCTGTTACTTAATTCTCCTATTGTTTTGATCTGAATCCAATTATTGCTATTGCCATTATTTCGATAAAGTATATTCTGCCTGGTGGTGTAGGTAGTATAAATATCAAGATAGCCATCATTATTATAATCACCAACTGCTGCACTCCATCCATTGCCAAAAGCATCAATTCCCCATTGGACTGTTACATCTGTAAACGTTCCATCGCCATTATTATGATACATTATGGCGCTGCCATCCCATACCGCAAGGTATAAGTCTGGATATCCATCATTATCAAAATCTCCGAAAGCTGGTGTGCTTCCAGAACCTATTTTAGGACTTATACCAGCTTTTTCAGCTACATTTGTGAAAGTTCCATCACCATTGTTATAATAAAGGAAAGTTTTTATACTATCACCAACATATATATCAAGATTACCGTCATTATTATAATCAAAAAAGGCTATTCCAGTGCTACTACCGGCACCTTCTACTCCGGCTTCTTTCGTAACATCCTTGAAAGTTCCCCTATCATTACGATAAAGTATATTGAAATCTCCTTTATTAGTTATGTATAGGTCCATATCACCATCGTTATCATAATCGCCCCATGCATGACACCTACCAGGTCCTTGATGTGCAACACCCACTGATTGTGCCACATCCTCAAAAAATCTTCCGTTTATATTTTTATAAAGGATATTCGCTGAGTTTTCATTTACCACGTAAATATCTAGAAAACCATCCTTATTAAAATCTACGAAGCTTGCACTTCTAGCTCTACCCGGATTATTAATTTTGACATTATTAGTAACGTTTCGAAAAGTCTTTCCACCTTCGTTTTGAAAAAACATATCCCATCCATCGTTTACAGCTATATATAGATCTAGATCACCATCATTATCATAATCTCCAAAAGCAACCCCAACACCATCACCAATAAAAGATATACCAATTTCTGCTGTAACATCGATGAAAGTTCCATCACCATTGTTTTTATACAATATATCATTGGGATCAGATGAAACATATATGTCCAAAAATCCATCATTGTTATAATCAACAAAAGCTATACCATTGCCTACACCCGTTCCAGGCACACCAGCAATATCAGTTACATTAGTAAATCCAATACCAAAAGCATTGGATATAATTAAAATGTAAAAAAAAGATAAAAAGATAATTGTTTTTTCAAACACCTTTATCACTTTCCTTTTATATAATAACTATCTCTAACAAAAATTTAGCATTATTATATATCTAGGTCAAGTGAAAAATTTTTCCAATCAATTATTGACATATAAAGGATATTTGTGTTAAGATAATTTTGTAAAGGCGTTAGGAGTTCACTTAACTCCTTGACTGTGACCTCCTTGTATGAACTCCTAACAAACTAATCAAAAATTAAGGGAGGATTGTAGATGAGATTGTTTTATTTTATTTTAATTTTTTTATTAATCCTATCTGAATCGGTGATAGCTTTGGATGATCCTGACCTAATATTTTATTTTACTTTTGAAGAAATTAGTGGGGACTTTATAAAGGATCAATCGGGTAAGGGACATGATGGTAAAATAGTAGGTAGGGTAAAGCTATCTGATTCTGGTAAGCGTGGTAAGGCTTTAGAGCTAGATGGTCAAAGTTACCTGGACCTGGATGGTGCTAATTTTCCTGCTGATCATATTCCCAGAGATGCCATAACGTTATGTGCATGGGTAAAATGCAAACAAGGTGGAGACCACGCCATATTTAATGCAAGAGCATCTGATCAGACATGGCTTATTCATCCTGAAGTTCGTTCTGAAAATAATTTCAGATGGTTGCTAAGGTCAGATGGTGGAGCAACGATCTTTGATATCAGGGCAGGTAGCGTAAAATGGAATGAATGGGCGCATTTTGCAGGAGTTTATGATGGTAAAAAAGGTTATTTGTATATTAATGGTGTGTTGGAAGGTGAAAATGTCGGTGGAGGGAAAATAGCTAAAGATTGGGGATCAGGCGCACGTGTTGGTCGTAATATAGATGAAGCTAGACCTTTTAATGGACTTATGGACGATCTTTGCCTGTGGAAAAAAGCACTCACACTGGAGGAAATTAAAAAAGTAATGGAAAAAGGCGCTGAAGCAGTCTCTGGAGGAGAAGCTGTAACTCCTTTCGGAAACATGACCACTACATGGGGCAACTTGAAAACATTTTAATATAGTTCTTCTTAACATGTGTTTCTTTTCTTTTAACTTATAAGTAGGAGGTAAAAAATGAAGTATACTATTTTAGCATGCATCATCTTCATATTAGCTTTGAGCATGGTTTCATTAGCTGCTGATCCTGATCTTGTTATATATTATTCATTTGACAATTTCAATAATATTGTTCCAGATGAATCAGGTAAAGGTCACGATGGTAAGATCGTCGGTGAAATTAAGCCCGATACCGAAGGTAAAAGAGGCGGCTCTGCTAGATTTACTAAAGGAGCATACCTTGATCTAGATGGCGCAAATTTTCCACCATCTGATATTCCGGTTGATGCGATGACTTTATGTGCATGGGCTAAACCAGAGAATACAGGAGATCATCATGCAATATTCAACGCCCGCGCTGCCGATCAGACATGGTTAGTTCATCCAGAATTTCGTAGTGATGGAAAAGTAAGATGGCTGTTGCGCTCTGCTGGTGGACAGACCATATTTAATATTCAAGAAGGTCAATGGAATCCTGATCAATGGATCCATTTTGCGGGAGTTTATGACTCATCAACAGGTCAGGCAATACTTTACCTTAACGGTGAAAAGGTTGCAGAAGCATCAGGAACTGGTAAGATAGCTGGTGATTGGGGATTAGGTGCGCGTGTTGGTCGCAATATTGATGACGCTCGTCCCTTTGCAGGGCTTATGGATGATTTCTGCATGTTCAAAAAGGCTTTAACACAAGCTGAAATCAAAGAAATAATGGTAGTTGGACCTCCAAGTGCAGCACCAGTTTCTTCACAGCAGAAAATAACCTCAACATGGGGCGAAATTAAGACCCGATAATTTCTGCTTTATCATATCATCCTTTTTATTAAAAAAGCCAGCTCACAATTTTGTAGCTGGCTTAATAATATCTATGAAAAGAGAACCACGATATTATGAAGTATCGAGAAAGCAAATATTCTTATTTATATTTATTGCTTCTCTTGCTCTTACCGCTGTCTTTAACATAGGTATTTATATCGGTAAAAGAAGGGTGATAAATGCAGAGCTGAAAGAAGAACAGCAAAAAATAGATAATATTTTATCTGAGATTGAGTCTATTAATTACTCAATAAATTATAATCATGATACTGAAGAACAAATTGAAAAGAAGCCAAAAACAGAAGATTTATCGGAAAAAAAGAAAACCAATTCGGAACTTCAAAAAGGAATAGATATCAAAGATAAAGCAAAAATATCAGCAGAAGAAAAATCATTCAATGAAACGAAAAAATACACGGTCAAAGTTGCGACATTTACCCGCCAAGAAAATGCAGAAAATTTACTAAATCTAATCAAGACTTTTGGTTATGAATCCTGGATAATTAGCGATCTTGATAAGAAAACATTTCATGTAATTATTGGAAAATTTGATAGTAGGGACCTAGCCGAATCATTCGGCAAAGAATTAAAAAATAAACACGAATTCATCAATGGCTATATTATAAGAGAATTTAAAGATTAACCATCAAGAAAGGTGTTAAATATGAGAAAAATAGCGATTATTGGAGCTGGAAGTATTATATTTTGCAAAACTCTTATACAAGATGTTCTGGCAACAAAAGGACTTGAGGACACAGAATTTGCTCTTATGGCACCAAGCACTAAAAGGACCCCGCAAGTGGAAAGGTTTGTTAATAGAGTTATTGCAGAAAATAATCTGCCTGCCAAAGTTTATGTAACAACAGACCGCAGAGATGCCGTCAGGGATGCTGATTATATAATTGCTACTTTTCAGGTCGGAGGTATAAAAGGTTTTGAGTATGATTACAAGATACCATTAAAATATGGAGTAGATCAATGTATCGGTGACACACTTGGTCCTGGTGGTGTTTTTAGGGCTTTGCGCAGCATTCCTGTAATGTTAGACCTTGCAAAGGATATTGAGGAACTTTCCCCCGATGCATACTTGTTGAACTATGTAAATCCAATGGCAATGGTATGCTGGTCGCTGGGCAAAACGAAGGTAAAATTCGTTGGACTTTGCCATGGAGTTCAGACAACTCTTGATCTAATTTCTGGTTATGCTGAAGTGCCAAAAGATGAAATTGATTTCTTATGTGCTGGTATAAATCATATGGCATGGTTCTTAAAATTGGAACATAAAGGTAAGGATTTGTATCCTATTCTTCGTGAAAAATTTGAAAAACCTGAATATTATGTTAATGAAAAAGTGCGTGGAGAGGTTTTCCGTCACTTTGGCTATTTTATGACTGAATCAACAGGTCATCTTGCAGAGTATGTGCCATACTTTAGAAAAAATAAGAAAGCTCTTGAGCTATATTGTGATGAACCTGGATTCGGTGGAGAAAGCGGAGCATATTATTACTGGTGTGAGTCAGTCGGCGAAAAATATAACGAACAAGATATACTTGCAGGAGAATCAGCAAAACTACCACCAAGAAGCATTGAATACGGCTCTTATGTTATTGAAGCAATTGAAACAGGTCGCACATTTAAGCTTAATGGTAATGTAATTAATGGTGGTATGATAACCAATTTACCTCCGGACTGTTGTGCTGAAGGACCAATATACGTTGATAAATTGGGCTTGCACAAAACCGTAGTGGGCGATCTACCACCGCAATGCGCTGCTTTAAATCTTACGAATATAAACGTTCAAAGACTAGCAGTTGAAGCAGCTATAACAGGTGACCCCGAACATATAGTCCATGCGTGTGCCTTAGATCCTTTAGCAAGTGCAGTCCTTACACTCAAAGAAATAAGGGATATGGCTGGAGAAATGCTTGAAACTCAAAAGGAATGGTTACCACAATTTGAGGGAAAAACTATAAAACCTACGCCAACGATCTTTATACCTAAAGATGTAAAACGTGCTGATGTGCCTGTCGATCCTGCACTGGCAATAATGGCTAGATTCAAGGAGCTTTCAAAATAGATATTGTCGAAACACATGAATCTAAAGAGATAACCGTCATATTTTCATAAAACCTTATGATCATTGTTATGCAATAATCTCAAGGAGATAAAAAAGATGTTTAAACAAATTTCCTTTATAGCAATAATTGTTTTTACGTTTTCCATTACATTTGTCGAAATGTCTATAGCTCAACAATTTGTAACAGATGGGTTAATTAGTTTCTGGACTTTCGATAAATCTACCATTTCCGGGAAAACTGTGAAAGATTTGATGGGAAAAAATGATGGCACACTGATGGGTGATGCTAAAATTGCTGAAGGCAAAATTGGAGATGCTTTAGAGCTTGATGGAGCAGGTGATTATGTAAATATATCACAGCCACAGGATATTCCTAAAGGCAATGATAATTATGCAATTGAAGCATGGTTTTATGCTGATCTAATGAAGATTGAAGGTATTATTGGATGGGGAGCATGGGGGGCTGGAAATCAAGTAAATGCTCTACGGCTTGGCACAGATGTAAATGGATTCCGACATTACTGGTGGGGAAACGATCTGGATAAGGCAACCGGAGATATAAGTGGAAAATGGCATCATGTAGTAGCTCAGTTTGATGGTAAGATAAGAAGCCTCTGGTTAGACGGTGAGATGATAAATTCAGATCAACCAGCAGGGCATAACGCTCAGATAGCTGATGTTAATATTGGGGTGACAAATAATCGCTCGGAATTCTGGGATGGCAGGCTTGATGAGATACGCCTTTATAATCGTGCACTAAAAGAGGATGAAATCCAGAAAAACTTCAAAGCAACATCAAATATTATTGCTGTTACATCTGCCAGCAAAATCAGTGTTTGCTGGGGGAGTATTAAAAATCGCTGATATTATCAAAATTTGCTTTCTTTAGTTCATTCGTAAAAATTTGCAGGGGTAGGTTTTTATCAAGATTATACGGAAAACCAAGATTTGGTGAGATTTTCACATACCGCTCATAACGGAGCTTATTATTGTTCTTTGATATTTTCTACAAACATTTCGCTCCTACGGAGCTTGATGTTATTTTTTATCTTTTTCTACAAACATTTCGCTCCTATCGGAGTTTAATTTGACGTCTATGGAGTAATGCCAACATTTCTATTATCATTTTAAAAACTTATGAGTAATGATAAGCTTTGGAAAAAGGGGGGGAACTTGTAGACCCACACTATTACTTGATTTTTGTCACGGATTTATTAAAAACCTACCCTTAAAAACCTTTATCAGGGGTTCAAATGGGATTTCATGCGGATACTACCCGATGACCTTCTTAATGTTTATCATCGGGCGTTAATTAACAACACTTTCTAAAGAAAGTTTACAACAATCTTAGGTTCGTAGTAGCCCAATTCATTGGGCGTCTTAATAATTTAACATTCCATAAATTATACTTAATTAAGAAAACTACTACAAACCGACATTACTAAACTCAGTATTAATTTTATCAACTTAAAATGATAAAAAAAATTAAATCTATTCAACAGCTATATGAAGAAACAAAAAACTTTGATATTGTAATCACAGTTGATGCCCCTTTGAGGACAGCTCTTAACAAAGCATTAAATAAGCCAACTCTCGGAACTTTCGCGGTTAACCCAAAAGAGCTTGCAAGTAAACATGCAATTCAAATCTTAGGCAAACCAATACTAGACGAATCAAATGTTGTTCTGGAAGTTGCTAAAAAATTAAGAATTAATATAAAACAAGCTCATAGTTATGTTAATAGAATCTTTGAAATATGGCAGGAAACGGGCAAATTATCTTCAATAAAGCAGTATTTAAGAAGTGATGAATACAAAGCCCTGTCTGTAATTAGAAACTTGCCAACCTTACATCTTGCACTTGAAAGTTTTGATCATTCTCTACTTGATGGTAAAAATGTTGCAGTAATCGGTTTGGAATTTTTTACAGAATTGGACAAGTGCATCTTACCAGAAAATTTTTCAAAAATAGATATATTTACTGAAGATTCTGCGGATTTATCTAACTTCTATTTATTTCTTAATGAACAAGATATTGTAAATAAAATTATCAATTTTATCACCAACCAAAATGCTAACGATATAGCCATTATCCTTCATACAGAAAGCTCATATCTGCCTTTAATAAAATCCCAACTCAAAAATAAAGGCATACCAATGATTATAACGGAAAACCTTAAAGATCATTTTCTTACAAGGAGCTTCCTTGGGCTGATTAATATGGGATTAAACCTTTCGAATTTTGCTATCAGAGATATAAAGCACTTTATTGAGTTGTTATCATTTGAGATTAGCCAGCAGTATCATAACTATCTTCTAAATGAATATCTAAATGTCAATAAAGATGAAAATTTAACAGAATTTTATAACTTCTTGAAAGATATTAGAAATAAAACATTTAACGACGTAGTAGTATGGCTGAAAAATAAAGGTATAGTCATTCCTCAAGAACTTATTGATACTTTATACCTGCTTAATATGCTTAATAAAAATATTAGCTTCGATCTATATGCAGAACTTGTGTATTACATTGAAAATTTCGATATTGAAATTTCACATAATAAAATAGGAGTTTTGCTTGTTGATTGTATGAATTCAATGTATATTGATAAACCAGTATGTTTCTATTTAGGAATGGATACAACATGGTCAAAGGGTAGTAATAAAGATTGGCTTGACAGGGAAACACAAAGTAAAAAAGCGATCGATATCTTTCAAATATTAATACAACAAGGAACCGAGAGGTATTACTTTGTTCCCAAAATGAAAGATAATCAACCAGTTATTCCATGCTATTATTTTAGTATACTATTTGATAAAAATATTGATAGTTTTAATGATGACATCTTCTCAATTAAAAAATTGAACAATAAGCCATGTATCGATGAACAAAGGAAAAGCAAGGAAGAAATTACTGTTTCGCAACCAGAATTCAGATTCTTTTCACAAGACTCTCTTAATAAATTTTACTCCTGCCCCAAAAGATATATGTATGATAAATTACTTCCTGAAGAAGAAATAGAATACTTAGTTAAAGGCAATCTCTTGCACCAATTTGCAGAATTTTATGTATATTATCCAGAAATTGTAAGGCAGAAAGGCATAGATTTTTTCATAGATATAATGATAAAAGAATATAATAAATTCATTGAAAATATAAACATTGATGTAGAAATATCTAATTTCAAAATAGGTATTACCAACATAATTTCATTTATTGAAAGCATAAGGAGCCTTATAGACGATAATGATATTAAAGATTTTGCATTCTCCAAAAGGCAAAGAGAAAATATCTTTGTTAAAGAATTTAATATTCTGCTAGATAAAACGAATACTGAAATAGAATTTGCTGACAAAGAATCTAATATCGATGGCAAAATTGATCTAGTGATTAATAAAAATATGATAGTTGATTATAAATCCAGTAAAAAAAAGAGAAGTAAATCTGAAATTTTTAAAGAATCTCACCTAAAAATGATCAATAAAGAGGTTGATTTCCAGCCAATTATGTATATATTAGCAATGAGGAAACATTTTGATTGTGATATGGAACTAATTTTTCATTATTGCCTTGCAAATAGTAAAGATATGATAAAAGGTTCTAAAGAGCAAAACGATATTTCAGTAAAAGTTAGTTACTGCCATAAAGATTTTAACGATTTTTTGCAAAAAATAGATTTCATAGAAAATCTTGGGTTTAGTAAAGATGTAAAAGACTTTATAAAAGATGTAAATTTAACAGATTTCTTCCATAAGTATCCGTTACCTGGAAATCTACAATTCGATGAAAAAAAGTTAATTGAAAGTGACTATAGGAGAAATTTTGAGGAGTATATAAGAGAATCTAAGGGGAAAACAAGCAAAAAATTTTCAGAAAATATCGTAAAATTATTAAGGTCAATAGTCAGAATAAGAGAAAAAAATGCAATATTTTTCAAAGATGATGTAGACGAATTCTCGATTTTCATAAAAGAAAAATTTAATGAAATACAATTTTATATCAAAGATAAATTTCCTTACAGACCTTTGGATAAGGAATTTTGTAAGGAATGTGATTTTAAGGATATATGTCTAAAACACTATGAAAACTGATCTTAAATTCATAGATGAAATACCAGAAACATCTCCGCAGGATCTGAATGAAAAACAGCGTCTGCTGGTTGAAAACATTGACGGAATTTACATAGTCGATGCTGGAGCAGGAACAGGCAAGACCAAGACTATCACTAAGCGTTATGAAAAGATACTACAAGAGGTAAGTCCTGATAAGATACTTCTATTAACTTTCACAGAAAATGCAGCAGAAACCATGCGTAATAGAATTTTCAAAGAATGTAAGGACACTGTAAATATTCTCAAAGACTTGAATAGTGTTAATATCAGTACATTTCATTCATTTTGTAATAAGATTTTAGGGCAATATGGATTGCATGCAGGAAAATATTTAGGCTTTGATGAAGTCCTGAAGAACTATGGAATACTTGAAAGTAGTGTATATGAAAGAAATATATTCAAAAGTTTCTTCAACAAATTCAAAGATGAAAATCCAAAATATAGAGATTTTTATAGGATAGTTAAATACGGTGAAATGTTGTCAATTATTAATCGTTTATGTTCTAAAGGGATATTTCCAAAAAAAGATGGATGGTTTGGTAATGGTAAGGAATTGTTAGATGGGAATTTCCAAAATTATAAAAAGCAGAATTTTGACAAGCTAAATGAGATGCTCGATAGTAAAGGACGTTCATTTTTGATGTGCAAATTTGAAGAGAAAATTAAAAAGGAATTATACTTAAACGAACCGTCTTATGATGAAATATTTGATGATTTTAAAGTTAAGCCCGAGATCGCAGAACTTGCATTTAACGAGGATAGAACATTACTTCAAAGCTTTGTTCATGATTTGTATTTTCAATATATTAATCTCTGTTTAAAATTGAACAAGATCAATTTTAATTTCCTGGTTATGTTTTCTTTTGTTTTGTTATATCATGAACATGAACTCAGAAATAAAATTGCCTTTGATTACGTGATGGTCGATGAATTTCAGGATACTGATGAGCTTCAGTTCATGATGCTATTAATGCTGATGAAGACCGATAACCTTTGCGTCGTCGGAGATTGGAAACAGGGAATATATGGATTTAGAAATGCAACTATTGATAATATATTGAATTTTGAAGAAAAACTAAAATACTACAAAGAAATATTAAATAAAGATTATCAAAGGATCAACTTTAATACAGAAGTAAAACATTTTGACTTTAATATAAATTACAGAAGCTCAAAAGAAATTCTTGATTTTTCAGAATTTGCCCTTTTGTGCAAAGCGACTGATGATGAAAAAATAGACTATAGTATTAAGGATAAAATCGTGTCATTAGAGCCAGCATATAGTCTTAGCGATAGAACAAAAATAGAATTTTTACAATCACAAAATGAAGATGATGAATATAATATTATCATTAATAAAATTAAGGATATTGTAAGAAATGGAAATTATCTTATAAAGGAATTTAAAGATGGAAAATATACGGAGAGATTGATCACTTATAAAGATATAGCAGTGTTATCAAGGACCAGAAATTTCGCATTGGAACTTCAGGACAGGGCTAGAAAGGAAGGATTGCCTGCAGTCTATGAAGGAGGAATTGAGCTTTTCAAAACAGAGCCTGCAATACTAATTCTTGCCTGGTTACGCTTAATAATGAACAAAAATAACAGCCGTGGTTGGATACCAATATTAGAGAAGGAAGGTTATAATTTTGGCGAAATAAATACCATTATTAATCAAAAGTGTTATCCAAATTATTTATTAGATTTCAGGCAGGAGTTAGTAGAAGAAAAGAAGGATATAACTTCATTAGTAAAAAAGATCATGGAATTTCATAATTTTTCAGATGATTATGCGTCCGCACTTATAGTTAATACAGGTAATTTATTCAAAAACTATTTGCTATCAGTGCCTGATCTCATAAGCTTTATCGAAGAAAATATGGAACAAGAAGATACTTATAACATAAGCTTTAGTCATACAGGCGATTACGTAACTATACAGACAATTCATTCTGCAAAAGGTCTCGAATATCCTGTTGTGTTTATTGCAAATGTTAATCAAAGGTGTTTCCCTTCGACTAAAACTGATAGTAATGTGGTATTTTATCATGATTTAGTGGGGTTACGTATTAAAAGAGAATATGGTGAACTAAACGGTTATAAATATATCTTTAATAAATGGCAGACAGATTTATTAACAATAAAGCTTTTTTCAGATTATGATGAAGAAAGACGATTGCTGTATGTTGCTATAACTCGTGCAAAACAATATCTTTTTTTCACTGCAAATGATAAGCCATCGAAATTCTTTGAAAATATGAAGGAATCTTTGCCAAAATTTCATGAAGAAAAGGAAATAGAAATTGAATATGCATTAGCTGCATCCGCAAGTATAGAGGATGATAATAAAATAGATGATATTGTTATCACAAGTAAAAAAACAGGTCTTCTATTGAGTGTTCATGATTTAATGCAATGCAAGGAATATAAAAGTGGAAAAGGAAGGGATTTTGGGAAAAGACTACATAATTTTGCACATAAGATCGCTCTTGGATTTGACGACGAATGGAATGATATAAACGCACAAAGGTTAAGATCATTTATAAAATCACTAAATGCGAAAGAGCTGAAACCTGAAATTGATTGTTCATTGCCTGTTGGAGAGCATTTGATTCGTGGAGTGATCGATCTGTTGGTGTTCTATAATGACAAAATTGAAATAATTGAATATAAGAGCGATACTGATGATTCTAATGAAGATGAATACCGAAAACAATTATCTGTTTACTATCATGTTGTGCATGAATTATATCCAGAAATGAAAATTATCTGCAAATTATATTATGTATGTATAGATATTATAAAAGAGATAGAGCCGATCTCCATTGAAGATATTAGCGCCTTAATAAATAATTTTTCAATACATGCTTTTGATGATTGGACATAATTTCGGACATAAATTAGGCTTGTATAAAAAAATTTTATTTCATTTTAATTAAAAAGGCAGGCAAGGATGCCTGCCTTTACCAAGCAGGATAGGTGTTATTGCTATTATATGACTTGTCCGAACTCATGTCCTAAGTTCATAGTGCTTAGCTCTTTTTTGAGTAAAACAAGCAGAATAGCTTGTTAATTTTTACCTAAATATAAGGAAGCATAAACTTATTGTCCAAATACTTTTAGAAAAAACACAAGGACAGAGAGAAAACTAATCGCTAAGAATGCGAACAAAAAGGATATATTACACCATCTCTCAAAATTTAATGTGTATTTTGGGGCAAATAGCCATTTGTCACTACATTTTTATATTGCCAGCCTAAAAGGCTTGTATTTGCATAATGAAATTATAGAACTGGTATTAGGCTCGTAGTAGTCTGATTTATCGGGCGTTTATTAATAACGCTCAATAAATTGAGCTACTACAAACGGCTCTAAACAACCTCTATTATCTTAAGTAAGTAATAATCAGTATTGTCCATCTTACTATTATCCATTTTAAAACTTATGGATAATGATAAGGTTTATGGAGAGAGAGCTAGAGAGGGGAAACCAGGAAAGTCTCCCTTTTCCAAAGGGAGATTTAGAGGGATTTTATAATAAATGGTATTAGTCATCAATTATGTTTGATATATCAGAAAATTCTTTCATTTTATGCTGGAACTATACATAAACAACTTTCACATTTAAGTTTTCATATTTCCTGACAATATTTTACTATTGAGTGAAATAGATTTATAGAAAATCTATTGGAAATTGAGATAATCTTCTTCTGCCTTTTTTGTTTTTTTGCTCATATTCAAGAGTTTTTTCTATGCCTTCTGTAATAAAATCAATAATAAATTTTGATTGTTCGTTATATATTGATTCATTTACAGGCTCATTGCCATGTGCTAATATTGAATTATTTCTATATTTTAGAAAATCTATAATTCTCGATTTGTATGATTTATAGTGTGCTGATAGTGGACCATTATCTTCAGAGCTTAATAATTCCCAGGCTTTAGTTAATCCAATTTTAACCTTTCCTTTATTATCTTTGGTTTTATCAAGTTCTGCTAACAGGTCTTTATTATTTATTTTCGATAAATCGACATCAGAAGTATCTATACCTAATTTTTTAAGATGAATTTGAGCGAGCATTTCCGTTGCTCTGTATAGTCTTGCTGTAGCATCATCATATCTTCCCTGCACTGCCCTGCGTTCTGCGTTCAGTAATAGGTCTTCCAATGATTCATAACCATGACCTTTATCTGGATCAATTATAAACTTTAAGAAAACTACATATTCACTGAATTCAGAAGCATAATGTTCCAATAATGATAATGCTGATTTATGATCAAATCTATCCCAAGCATCAAAAGCTCTGCTTATGGTTGCTATCCTATTAAGTTTTTTTCTCGTTTCAGTTTCTGCATATTGTTCTGATAAGCTTGTAATTAAGTTTTCAGCTCCTGAATAGTCAAAACGTTCGATAAGTTTCTTAGCTCTTTTTATTCCTCGCTCCAGCTGTATTTGACGAATCTCTACTGGAAAGACTACTTGAGTTCCGTCAGCTACTTTTATTAAATCTTCTCTTTTACCTGTAACTATTTTTATTTCGCAGTTTTCATCATCCAATGCAGAAGCGACAAGACCTGCAGACATAGTTTTTGTCCCTCCAGTATAATCAACAATTATTCTGCAATCGGGATACTCATTATGAAGCTTCTGTATAAGCTCATAAGATGTTTTATAACAAATAGATAAATCATCAATTTCGTCTATTTGTATAATTTCATATTGGCCGTCTTTTAATCCAGCCAATGTGACTAAATTAGGTAGATCATTTTTATCAACTTTATTTGAACTTTTTAATACCTTACCTTCACCAATCACTTGCTCGCAACTTTCCTGAGAACAAAGAAAAAATATTTTATCAGGTTTAACTGTCCCTATACTGGTAAGTAATGGTTGATAAGATCCACCAACAGTTAATATAAGTATTTTTTTCATTTTTTTCCTCCATAAGAAAGGAATTTTCTTTTTGGTGCATGTTATGAATTCATGAGTAATATGCTGTTTAGCTTGTTATTTAATATGTTAAAGATCACAAGCTAGTCAGCTTGTGTTACCTACTATCTAGCTTAGTACCTTTTTGAGTAAGCTTGATGTTATTTTGGGGTAGGCTCGATGCTATTTTGAGTAAAACATGCTGTCTAGCTTGTTCCCTTATATTCAAATACAAGATAATTTAATTTTATATGCTTCGCATATACATGAGAAAACATGCTGTCCAGTTTGTTAATTTATTCAAATACAAGAAAAATTTTTTTACAGAACATCAACTAAGCAACAATTTACCTTATTTGATATTAAAAGTCAACGAAATTGTTGTTGACTTTTAAAAAACATTGTTTTATAATACAGCCATAATTAGTATATTTAGGTAAATACACAAATGAGTAAATAGGGAGGATATTATGAAGGAAGTTAAATTTGATCTGGAAGTAATTACTCCCATGTTATTACATGGAGCCGATGGCAAAACTGCGGAAATACGAGCGCCATCTATAAAGGGTCTTATGCGCTTTTGGTGGCGTGCAGTAAAAGCGGAAGATGATATTGGAAAATTAAAAGAAGATGAAGAACAAATTTTTGGTAGCACAGAAATAAGATCAAAGGTGCAAATTAAAATTTTACAGGGAAATTCTCAAAAAAAAGAAGATCTTAGATTTGATCAAATTGGTCTTAATTACCTATTTCCATCAATATTTATTGGCAGAGTCGGAGACGGTGATCCAAAAGAATACTTTGATATGAAGACAGAATTTAGCATTATACTTTCTTCGCTGGATAGCGACTCTGAACAATTAAAACAAGCTATTGCTTCTTTATGGCTTATGATTTATTTTGGCGGATTAGGTTCAAGA
>FWPV01008136.1_pt1 | contig 18522 bp, 14 predicted proteins | sample 2228371 | NCBI WGS metagenome assembly FWPV01 (sample SAMEA103939776, study PRJEB20133) | metagenome
ACGCCTGCTCCCGGACCCCCTCGATGATGTCGATCTCACCGGTGGACAGCGCGCTCAGCCGCGCCGTGACATCGGGCATGTACCAGACCTCGACCCCGGCGAGTCTGGGAACGCCGCGGAAGTACTGGTCGTGGCGCACGAGCTCCACCTTCTGGGTTGGGACATACCGCGCGAACCGGAACGGTCCCGTCCCCACCGGGTTGGTGGCGAACCTGTCGCCCAGCGCCTCGTACGCCCTCTTGGGGATGATGAATCCTCCCGCGTAGTCCGCCACCTTGGGGAGGAACAAGGACGCGGGAAGAGCCCGGTCCAGGGTGATCCGGACGGCATAGGGACCTGCCGCCTCGAACTCCATCCCCACGTACTCGCCGGAGTAGGCGGATCGAGCGGCATCCGCTGCCTTGGTGAGGGAGAACACGACGTCTTCGCTGGTCAGCTCGTATCCGTCCGGAGCCCCGGCGAACGGGTGCACGCGGACCCCACTGCGCAGGTAGAACGTCCACACCAATCCGTCCGCCGACACCTCCCACGACTCCGCCAAGTCGGGCTCGAACACCGTGATATCGCCCGGCTTGTACCGAACAAGGCCGTTGAACACCATGTCCACCACCGCGCGATCCATGGTCGCCGCTGCGTAGTGTGGATCCAGGGTTCTGAGGTCCGCTGCATCGAACGCGACCTTGAGCACCTGCGCCTGACCGACGGCACAGGAGGCCACTAGCATCCCCACCACAACAAACGCGAGATAACGCCTCATCAACGACCACCTCCCGATCCGTTGATTCCGAGTTCCTTCGCCCCTTGGGTTGAACGACCTCTTTTTCTCCGCGATCTCACCTCCTTCCCTCGCGCCACGATTATAGCCCTCCGCGATGCGATGAGGCCGGAGACAGCCACGGGGGACTGGGAAGGACATGATGAAGATCGGGCCGGGACTGGGCGCGCGCCTGGGCCCCTTCCCACCGCGCCGCTAAGTCCCCCAGGTCCACGTCGCTTCCCTCCCGCACGTAGATCGGGATCACGTGCAGCGGGACCTCGACCTCCACCACCCGCGGTCCGTCCACGGCCTGACCCGTCCAAGCATCGACCCACGTTCCATCGGGGATGTGCACCGTCACCCGTTCCTCGCCAGACCGCCACACCGGGCGCACGAGGAGGTCCGGACCGAAAAGGTACGTCTCCCACACATCCACGTACTCCGGGTCGGGATAGACGAAGACGAGCGGCCGCACGATCGGCGTCCCTCGCTTGTGGGCCGTCACCGCCTGGGCGTAGGTGTAGGGGCGGAGGTCGTCGTGGAGCCGGGCGTAGAGGATCCAGATCGCGACCAGCTCCTCGTCGTAGACGGGCGTGAACCCGTGCCCACGGGCGTCCACCTGGGCGCGAACCCCGTCCGGGGCCGAGCTCCACGGGGCGAGGTTCGCCGTCGGCCCGACCTCCATGAGCGGGCAGAACGCGGAGAAGGCGAGCCAGCGGGCGAGCACCTCCCGCGGCGGCCGGCCAGTGTACCCGCCCGTGTCCGAGCCCCAGATCGGGAAGTTCATCGCCGCCGCCCGTTGGAGGGCGATCACCGAGTTTCGCAGCCCCCACGCGCTCGACGCGGGATCCCCGCCCCAGGCGACCGCGAACTGTGAGCTTCCCACCCACCCTGCCCGCACAAAGAGGAGGGAGTCGGCAGGGTCGGGAAGCGCCCCGTGGGCGGCCCGGGCGAACCAGAGCGGGTAGGCGTTGTGGCCCTCCCGGTAGTTTGTCTCATCGGCGTAGGCGCTCCTGAGCAGGACCCCGTCTGGGACATCCTCGTCGCCACGGTCGAGCTTGAACCCGGCGATCCCGAGGTCGAGGAGGGGAGTGAGGAGCTTCTGCCACCACTCCGTCGCCGCGGGGGAGCTGAAGTCGACGAGCGCTGCCCGCGGTGGGTAGGGAACGCGCCACCGCACGTGATGACCGAGCCGGATCGCCTCCTCTCGGAGCGCGTCAAGCACCCACGGGCCAAGCCACAGGAGTGGCTGAACCCCCTGCTCCCTGAGCCAGGCGATCATCGCCCGAGCGTCAGGAAACCGCTCGGGATCGAACTGGAGGTCGCCGTAGCCCATCGAGCCACCCGCCCATGGCCGGTCGAGGACGTAGACCGAGCACGGGATCCCCAGCGCCTCCATCATCAGGGTGTCCTCGACGACCATCGCGTTGTACGGGGTCGTGTTCGGTGTCCCGTCGTAGAACGTGGGGAGGTTCCACACCTCGTCCCGCCACCGCCACGGGCCGAACGCCCACTCCGGGGGAAGGACGGTTGTGCCCACCGTCCGGCTGTACCGCTCCACCACCTCAAGCGGTGTGCTCCCGCCAAAGACCCGGAACACGAGCTCCGGCCCCTCGCACTCGATCGTGACTTGGGTGGGCGTCAAACGGCCCCGTCCGTCCCGGCCGAACCGGTAGATCCCCGGCCACGAGCTCTCCACGAAGAGCCCCCACCCGCGGGAGGAGACGAAGAACGGGCTATAGAGGGCATGGGTGGGGAGGACGTACAGCCCGACCTCTTGGCCACGAAGGTTGAACCCTGCCTGCCGGGGCGGGAAGTGCTCCTGGAGGATCCCTTGAACCGGGCGCTCCATGAGCCCGTAGAACCCTTCCTCCGCGGTCACTTCCAGTGCTACCCCCAGTCGCTCCCAGCGTGCCTTCCCCTCCACAGCGAACCGGACCTGGATCGCGCCCTCCTCGACCGGCCGGAGCTCGACATGGGCCGTGCGGCCGTCGGAGGTGCGGTAGGCCAATCGGGTTACACCCTCATCTTTGGTCACATGCGGCACACCCACGAGGTCGACGCGGCCCGCCCAGCCGTTCACGTACAGGGCAGAGTGCGCACCAGCGGCGAGGGCTACAGCGGTTCTGTTGGCGTAGACGAAGTGCAGCGCGAAGGGGATCGGACGGATCGCCACGGTGAGCGGTTGGCACGCTGCTCCAGCTCCGAAGCAGGCTAGAACAAAGATCCCCCATCCGACCCGCGCGGCGATGCGCATTGCTTCCGAGCGTCACCCACGAGAGGATGGCTGTCAACCCCTCGCTGTGCACCGCCAGAGGCGGCTACAATCCCCTCACCGGGGAGGTCCGATGAACCAAGCAGTCAAGGCCGCGGAACGCGCTGGAGGGGTGGTGGGCACGTCTGTGCCACGGCCCGACGCGGAGGCGAAGGTGCGGGGCGAAGCCCGCTACGCGGACGACCTCTCGTTTGGAGGGATGGTCCACGTGAAAGCGATCCGCTCCGAGCGGCCCCACGCGCGGATCCGAAGCCTCGATCTGGCGGAGGTGGGATCCTCGCCGGGCGTGGTGGGGACGGTCACGGCGGCGGACGTCCCCGGGGAGAACATCGTTCCCATCATCTACCGCGACATGCCCCTCCTCGCCGACGGGCTTGTCCGCTACGTAGGGGAACCGATCGCCCTCGTGGCGGCGGAGACGCGTCTGGCAGCCGCGGAGGCGGCAGCACGGGCGCGGGTCGGGTACGAGGACCTGCCCGCCGTGTTCGATCCGCGGCAGGCGCTCGCGCCCGACGCCCCCCAGGTGGCCCTCCCGCACGCGGCCGAGGGGGGCAACGTGTTCAACCACATGGTGATCCGCAAGGGGGACGTCGCCCAGGGGTTCGCCCGCGCGGACGTGATCGTGGAAGGCGAATACGAGGTGGGATACCAGGAGCACGCCTACCTCGAGCCCCAGGGGGTGATCGCTGCCCCCGAGGACGGGGGGATGACCGTGTACGGGACCCTCCAATGCCCGTTCTACGTCCAGAACGCGGTCGCGAACGTGTTGGGCCTCCCCCTGGCCCGGGTGAGGATCGTCCAGACCGCCACCGGCGGCGGGTTCGGAGGGAAGGAGGACGTTCCGAGCCACCTCGCGGCCATGGCCGCGGTCGTCGCCTGGAAGCTCCGCCGGCCGGCGAAGCTCGTCCTCGATCGGGCCGAGGACATCGCCACCACGTCCAAGCGCCATCCCGGGATCATTCGCTACCGAACCGGGGCTAAGCGGGACGGGACGCTGACCGCGGTCGAGGTCGAGTTCTACTACAATGCGGGCGCGTACCAAACCCTGTCCAGCGCCGTCCTGTGGCGGGGGCTCGTCCACGCGGCGGGGCCATATCGCATCCCTCACGTGAAGGTCGATGCCTACTCTGTGGCCACGAACACCGTCCCCTGCGGGGCGTTCCGCGGGTTCGGCTCCCCCCAGGTGATCTTCGCCCACGAGTCGCAGATGGACGAGCTCGCGCGCCGTTTGGGCATCGACCCCCTCGGGCTGCGGGCCAAGAACGCCCTCCGGGTGGGAGATGAGACCTCCACGGGGCAGGTTCTGTCCGAGTCGGTGGGGCTCGGGGCGTGCATCGAAAAGGCACGTGAGCTCTCCCGGTGGGGGGAGCGACAAGCGGAGGTCGCGGCGTTCAACCGCAGAGAGCGGTTCAAGCGCCGTGGCCTCGGCATCTCGACGGTAATGTACGGGGTGGGGATGGGGGCCAAAGCCCCGCTCCTCGACAAGGCGGGGGCCTACCTCAAGTTGGAGGCGGATGGCTCGGTGACCCTCGCCGTGGGGACGACGGAGATGGGGCAGGGGGCGGAGACGGTGCTGTCCCAGATCGCCGCCGACGGCCTCGGCGTCCCCCTCGAGGCGGTCCGCCTCGCCCCGGTGGACACATCTCGCGTGCCGGACTCCGGGCCCACCGTGGCCTCGCGCACGACGACCGTCCAGGGGATGGCTGTCCTCGACGCGGCGCGGAAGCTGCGGGCGCGGGTCGAGGACGCCGTCCGCGCGATCCTGGGGTGCCCGCAGTTCACCGTCGAGGGCCGCCAGTTCTGCCCCCCGGAGGAGCCGACGCGGTCCGTGTCGCTGGGGGAAGTGGCGCGCTGGATGTGGGCCCACAACTGGGATCTGGGGGCCACGGGTTGGGCGGAGGGGAAGCCCGTGGACTGGGATCCCGCCACAGGCCGCGGCAACGCATACTTCGTGTACGCCTACGCGTGCCACGTCGCCCTCGTCGAGGTGGATTGCCTCACTGGAGAGACCCGCGTCGCAGGATTCTGGGCCGTCCACGACTCGGGGAAGATCGTGAACCCGGCCACCGCCCGCGGCCAGGTCATCGGTGGGATCGCCCAGGGGATCGGGTACGCCCTCATGGAAGAGCTCCTTTCCCGAGACGGCCGCATCCTCTCTCCCTCGTTCACCGCCTACCACATCCCGACGACGCTCGATGTGCCATTGGGGATCACGGTCGAGTTCATCGAGGCCCCGTACTCGGGCGGGCCGTTTGGGGCCAAGGGCCTGGGCGAGGTCCCGCTGATGGCGTCCCACGCCGCGGTGGCCAACGCCGTCTCCGCCGCGGCGGGTTCCCGCCTCCGGGTCTACCCGGCGATCCCCGAGCGCGTGCTGGACCTTGTGGCGCAGGGAGCTTGAACCACGAAGGGCCTCGGCCGCCTCGGCACCCCACGTGGCCCCTCGCCCTCGGTCACGGGCTCAACGACGGGTACGGCGCGTTCCTCTCAGCGCTATTGCCCCTCCTCATCGACCGGTTCGGGATCTCCCTCGCGGCGGCGGGGCTCTTGTCCTCGATCCGGACGAGCGTCGCCTCGTTCGGGCAGCTTCCCCTGGGCGCGCTTGCCGACCGGGGCCGGGCGCGGTGGCTGGTCATCCTCGGGCCCGCCCTCACCTGTGCCGCGATGAGCCTGCTCGGGATCTTGCCCACGTACTGGGCGGTGGCGGCCGCTCTCGTTGCGGCGGGGATCGGGACGGCGGCGTTCCACCCCGCCGGGGCATCCCTCGTTTCGGGAAGCGATGGCCGGCGGGGGATGTCGATGGCCCTGTTCTCCGCCGGGGGAACCCTCGGGGCGGCCCTCGGGCCGCTCGTCATCGCTGGGGTCGTCGGGAACCTGGGGCTGTCGTTCACTCCTCTTCTCTTCGCTCCCGCAGCGGCGGTGGTCGCCCTGCTCGTCCGCACCCTCCCCGGCGAGGTACGCCCAAAGGAACGGGATCGGCCAAGCATCCGCCGCCACCCCAACGCAGGCCAGATCCTGCGACTGTGGAGCATCGGCGTCCTCCGAGAATTCGTGAGCATGTCGTACTACACGTTTCTGGCCGTGTTGTGGACCCAGAGGGGGGCGTCGCTAACCCTGGCCAGCCTCGCCCTCACCGTGTACTCCCTGTCCGGCGTGGTGGGCGATCTCGTGGGGGGGCGCCTCTCGGACCGGTTCGGGCGGAAGCGGGTCATCGTGGGTTCCGTGGCAGGGGCGATCCCTCTCTTCTACTTGTTCCTCCTTACCGACGGTGCGCTGTCACTCCTGTTTCTGTCCCTTGCCGGGGCGGTCCTGGTCGCCTCGATCCCCGTGTCGGTCGTGTTCGGACAGGAGCTGGTCCCCGACCAGAAGGGGCTTGTGTCCGGTGTGCTTATGGGGTTCGCCTGGGGGATCGGCGCCTTGCTCATCGGCCTCGTCGGATACCTCGGCGACGTTCTTGGGCTCGAGGTCGCGCTGGGGCTGCTCACAGTGCTCCTCGTCCCCGCCACGCTCCTCGCCGCCGGGCTGAAGGAACCGCACCGGGACGGGTGACGGGTGTTTGTCCCTGTCCCTCCGTCGGCACGAAGAACCGCAACCCCGCTCTTCCCCGTGGACCGATCCCCCGTCACGACCCTCAGCTGGGGTCGTCGAACAGCGTCGGGGGGACGGCGCGTTCCTCGTCGGCGGCAGTGCGAACGGGCTCCGGTTCCTCCGCAGCCGCCCGACCTGGCGGGTCTGCCGCATCCTCGTTGCAGAACGGAACGTACGGGCAGTACCGGCACTGGTCGTACTCCCAGTCGCGCTTCTCCTCCTGCCCGGGGAGCGGAGGGAGCCGACCCTCTACGAAGATCGTGCGCTGCAACCGCTCGAAGGCGTGGATGACCCGGCTCACCTCCTCTTTGTCGAGGGGGACCACGAACTCCCGCAGCTCCTGGGTCGCCTTGTTCTCCGCGAGCACGATCCCCTGCGGGATCCCGAAGTAGTGCAGGTAGAGCTGGAGCTGGAGGTAGTGGTCGCGGCGCGGGCCGGAGGTCATCTGATCGAAGCTGTACGGATGGGCGGTCTTGATCTCCACCACGTAGTTCTTCCCGTCGAGGGACACGATCACGTCACACCGGCCGTGGAACAGGTTCCCCGGCGGGATCGGGGCCTCGGCGGCGACGACGATCCCCATCCCGTAGAGCGCCTGCACGAGCCGCCTGTGGGCGTCGTCCCCCACCGCGAGCTTGCGTGCGGTGAGGCCATCGAGCGGCGGGCGTGGAAAGCCCTTGATCGCGTAGTAGATCTGGCGTGGGCACTTGCCGACCTCGCTCACATAGAAGTAGTCCCGCGGCCAGCTCCGTTCCTCGCGCTGAAAGTATTGATCGAGCTTATCGATGAGCATGGCCCGTCAGTCTACTGCGGCCTGGAGAGGACAGCAACGGATGGAGCGACGGTCAGGATCCATCCAGCACATCGAGCACGTCCAGCTCTACCACCTTCGCTGGGACACCGAGGAGGGCGGCGAGGTTGGGCTGGGTGGCCCCCTCGTCGCCGGAGATGAGCTCCTTCATGTACAGCCCCCCTTGGCAGAGGACCTCGACCTCGGCCGCGGTGGGGGAGACGAGACGGCCCGTTGCCTCAAGAACCCTCCGCCGGCGAACGAGGTCAGCGCGGCGGTGGCGGACCCGGACCGGGGTGCGCTGCTCGATCTCCCCGACCAGGGTTTCCAAGGCTCGCGCGAGCGCCTCCTCGGTCACGGGTTCCCCGAGCTCAACCCGCGCCCGGTACCTCTTGTCGGCATGCTCCTCCTTCACCCGGGCCACGAGGTCCGGCGCTCCCGGCCGGAGGTCGAGGACCTCAACCCTTCCTGCCGCAGCGCCGTTCACCTCGCGGGCGATCGCCTCCAGGTCGATCGTGCGGACCCTGGGCTCCTTGACCTCGACCACGAACGGCCGGCCGCGGCCGAGCATCCGGGCGTCGATGTCCTCCCGCCCCGCGCCGTGGAGGTGCCCCCCCGTTCCTCCCGTGGCGGAGAGGAACGCGGGTAGTACGAGCTCCTCAACCGAGGTCGGGTACAGCTTCCCCGTCCCCCCGCAGCTTGCGCAACCCCGGCCGCGGCAGCTCCGGCACGGCCAGTGGGTCTGGGGAATCCCCCGAACGAGCTTCCGGTACCGGCCGTAGAAGAACACCGGGGCCACGGTGAGCGCGATCACCCCCGTCTCCAGGTCCACCGTGAACTGGACGTCGGGCCGCGCGAAGTCCACTGTCGCCGCCCGCCCCTGCTCGGCCAGCATCCGTTCGAACGCTTTGCCCAGCTCCCGGTTCACGTCACGCTTGAACAGCTCGGACCACGGGGAGGGGAACCGCTCGTCCAAGAACTCCTCCACCGCCTCCTGGCGCGGCGAGAGGTGCACCCCAAACAGGAACGTGGCGAACTCGCGCTCCGCCACGAGCTCGGCTGCCGCCCGCGCCCACTCCGCGACCCGGGCGAAGACCCCTGCACAGACCCAGCACTTCGGTTCGGGAGGGGCAGGAACTGCGCCGACGGCGGCGCGCAGCGACCGCCCACGCTCAGCGTTGCCCATCCCCGAGCCGAGCGCCGCAAACCGGCGCCCGAGGCACCGATCACAGATCGGCCCCGCGGAAGCGAGGTGAGCGGCGAGTTCGACCGGGTCCACAAAGGGAGATTATAGACAGGCAGCTCGCCGGCACCATGCCCCGAGGCGGGAGATCTCCTCGCGCACCGCCTCCGCCTCGTGCTGAGACACGCGGCTGTGCACCACCACCGCGGCTCCTTGTCGGGCCAATGCTATGGCCACCGCCCGGCCGATCCCGCGGGTGGAACCGGTGACCCAGGCCACCTTTCCCAAAAGTGGCTCGTCATCTGTCAATTCCTCCTTCCCTTCCGGGCGATGATAGGTTGGGTTTCCCAATCGCTCGCAGGATAGGCGCGATGGCATGTACCAGACCGCGTATACTGTCGCGTATGCTACCTCGCTTGCCGGGGGGCATGAAGGAGCGCACGATGAGAATACACGCTATGGTGCGGATGGTGGGGGTTCTGGTCGGCCTCGCCACCGGCGTGCTGGGGGCGACAGGGGCCGAGGCGGGGGACGTGTTGGCATGGATCCCCTACGTGCGGATGAACCCGGAATACGGGAACGTGGTTGCGGCCCTCGGGTTCCAACCGGTGGAGACGCAGACGACGGATCCTGGCGAGCTTGCGTCTCTGCTCACGGGACGATCCATCCTTCTCATCCCCGAGCAGCAGGAGACCGATGAGGAATCCCTCGAAGCGCTTGGCCTCGCCGTGACCCAGGTCCTTGTGCCGTTCTTGGAGAGGGGGGGCCGGATCGTGGGGATGACCTACGCCAAGGGGGCCGACGACATCCTGCGCGGGGCTGGGTTGTGGGACGTGGCCGACGGCTACGACGTCACGGGAGCCACGCTAGCGATCGCGATCCCCCATGACCCGCTGGCGCAGGGCGTTCCCCTTGAATACGAAGGGACGAACGGGAGCACCGACTTCTGGAACATCCCGGACGATGCCACGATCATCGCCTGGGACCCCTACGATGAGGCCCCGGTCGTCTTCCGCTGGGAGACACGCGGGGGAACGGTGGTCATGCTCGGCTTCGACTGCTACGAGACGAACGACGCAACGGCCCGCCTCCTCGCGAACGCGCTCGGGGTGCCGCTCCCCATCTCCAAGGATACTGTGTTCCGCGATGTGGGCAGAGAGGAGATCGAGCGGTTGCTCACCGAGCTTGGACTGTCGTTCCAGGTAGGCACCGACGCGTACGGTGATCCGTTCTGGAAGATGATTTTCGAGGATATCCAGTTCGCCCTGTTCGTGGACGACGCGGTGGGCGATGGGCCCAGTCGGTACCACCACCTCCAGCTCTACGCCGGATGGCTCACGGGCGGGGCGGTGCCGTGCGAGGTCACGAACGGCTGGAACCGACTCATGCGCGGCTCGCGGGCCTACATCGACGAGGCAGGTGATGCCGTCCTCGAAGCCGACCTCTACCTCCGGGGCGGGGTGACGTGGGAGACGATGCGGCAGTTCGTCGAGCGGTTCGAGAGGTCGATGGTCTCGTTCCTCAGCCACATCCTCGACGAGTAGCCGGCCCGGGGGCCCCGCCCGAGAGGAGGGACGGGGACAGGGCGCGGTGGGGAGCCACCCCGCCCTGTCCCGCGACCGGTGCCTACAGCCTCCCCCCCATCGTGAGGGCGAGAATCGCCTTCTGGGTGTGGAGCCGGTTCTCGGCCTGGTCGTACATCCAGGAGAGCTCGGGATCGTCGCACAGCTCGACGTCGGCCTCGTGGCCGCGGTCGATCGGCATCACGTGCATGAGGTACCCTGGCTTGGCAAGCTTCTGCCGCGCTCGGGTGTACTTCCAGTCCTTGAACTTCTCCGCGTTCTTGATCTCCGCCTCTTTGCCGATCTCGTAGCGGCGGAGGCTCATCCACCCCCGGGGGAAGACGACCGTTGCCCCCATTAGCGCGTCGTCGAGCTCGGTCGTGACCTCGAACCTCCCCCCGCTCGCGGCGGCGTACTGCTTGCTCAGGGCGAGGACCTCCGGGTCGAGCTCGTAGCCCTTGGGGTGCGCGACTGTGACGTCCAGCCCGAACCGGGCGGCGATCACGAGGTCCTCCTGGACCGACCCGAGCGACCGTGCCCACGGGGAGTAAGCCCACATCACGGTGTACTTGACGCCCCGCAGGTCGTTCCCCAACTTCTCCCGCATCGTGTAGAGGTCGGTCAAGGCCTGACAGGGGTGCCAGATGTTCGATGCCATGTTCACGACCGGGATCTCGGTGTGCTCGGCGAACCGGTACATGATCTCCGTGTCCTCCCCGTACCGGGACACCTTGTCCTCCAGGAGGCGGATCCCGATTCCGTGGGCGTAGCGGGCCATGACCTTCGCCGTGTCCTGGATCGTCTCCCCGGCCCCTGGCTTGTCCTGAAGCGACAGCCGGAGGTCGGCGGCAGCCACGAACTGGGCGTGGCCGCCGAGCTGGGTCATCGCGCTTTCAAACGAGAGCCTCGTCCGGGTCGAGGTGTTGAAGAAGAGCATGAGGAACGTCTTGTCCTTGAGCGCGGGGTGGGGAAGCCCGGCGTAGTACATCCCCTTCAGCTGGTCGGTCACCTTGAGGGCGATCTCCAGCTCCTCCTTTGTCCAGTCCTTAGTGCTGATGAGGTCCTTGCCTGCTAGATCAAACCAACTCATCGCTCCTCCTTACGCGCGGTGACGGGTGAAGCTTGATGCGAACGGCCGTGTCTGGTCCACTGCCCGTCACACGTCACCGGTCACAGAATGAGCGCCATCAAGCCCTTCTGTGCGTGGAGCCGGTTCGCGGCCTGCTCGACGATCACCGAGTGTGGGCCATCCATGACCTCGTCCGTGACCTCCATCCCGCGGTCGGCAGGGAGGCAGTGCATGTAGATCGCGCCGTTCGTGAGCTCCATCTTCTCCTTCGTCGTGATCCAGTACTTGTTCGCCTCAAAGATCGCCTTCGCCTTCTCCGGGTCCATGGGGGTCCTCCCGTCCGTGGGCTGGCTCGTCCACGCCTTGGGGTACACGGCGACCGCGTCTTTGAACGCCTCGTCCATGTTGTGAACGATCTTGAACGATCCACCGTTCTTCTTCACATTCTTCTTCGTGAACTCGAGCACCTTCGGGTCGAGGTCGAGACCCTTGGGGTGGGCGAGGGTGATGTCCATTCCGAAGAAACTTGCCCCGATGATCGCCGACTGGGGAACGGCCAAGGGCTTCTCCACCGACCCGGAGTAGGCCCAGCTCATGACGAACTTCTTCCCCCGCAGGTCGCCCAGCTTCTCCTGCATCACCATGAGATCGGCGAGGGCCTGGCACGGGTGGTACATGTCGTCCTCCATATTGATCACCGGCACCCGCGACCAGCGGGCGAACTCGCGGATGAGGAGGTTGCCCTTGCCGTAGAGCCACCCGGTGTGCTTGCCGTAGATGCGGATCGCGATCCCGTGGCCCATCTCCGCCAACACCCGTGCCACGTCGGAGATCCGCTCCGTGGAGTAGGCCTTCTCCTCGCCCGGGAGGGCCGGGGTGTACACCGCATCCGGCTCGAGGAAGTGGGCGTGCCCCCCGAGCTGGGTCATCCCCGCCTCGAACGAGTTCCGCGTGCGCAGCGACCTGTTGTAGAACAGCATGAACAGAGTCTTGTCCTCGAGGAGCCGGTGGGGTTCCCCACGGATCCACTTCCGCTTGATGTCGTGCGCCGTGTCCAGAATCGTTTCCACTTCCTCGCGATCGAACTCCATCAGAGTGATGAAGTCCCGCCCCCTCAAATCCGTTGCTGCCATGGGTTCCTCCTTTTGGATCCGTTGTCCGTTCTCCGTTGTCCACTATCCGTCTTGTGCTAACCGTTGTCGGTGATCTGTCCACCGCTCGCCGCTCTCCGTCTCCCGGGGGTCCAGGGGTGTGTCCTGCCCATCGCGCTTGCCGATCGCAGGCCTAGGGTACAACTTGGGTTCCCGCGCGGCCCTCCGCCGCCTCCACCGCCTGGGACAGGGATGCGATCACCGCCCGCTCGCCACCCCCTTCCACGAACCGCACCGCCGCTTTCACCTTCGGCTCCATCGACCCCTTGGCGAAGTGCCCTTCCTGGGCGTACCCCTTGGCCTCAGCCACCGTCATCCGGTCGAGGACCTTCTCCCCAGGCTTCTTGTAGTTGAGCCGGACCCGGTCCACATCGGTGAGGATGAGAAACACCGCCGCCCCCACGTCCTGGGCCAGCCGCTCTCCAGCGAGGTCCTTGTCGATCACCGCTTCCACCCCGCGGTAGGTCCCGTCCTCCTGGATCACGGGGATCCCCCCGCCGCCGGAGGCGATCACGATCGCCCGGTTCTCGACGAGGAACCGGATCGCGTCCCGCTCCACGATCGCCTTGGGGTCAGGCGAGGGCACCACGCGGCGCCACCCGCGGCCGGCGTCCTCGACCACGTGCCACCCCCGCTCCTCGTGAAGCCGCTTCGCCTCGCCCGCGGGGTAGAACGGCCCCACAGGCTTGGTGGGGTTAGCGAACGCAGGATCGGCTTTGTCCACCAGGACCTGGGTCACGACCGTCGCCACCGGGATGTCGCCCCGCCCTGCGCGGGCGAGCACGTTGTGGAACGCTTGCTGGATCATGTACCCGATGAACCCCTGCGACTCCGCCCCGCACACGTCCATCGGCATCGGCGGAACGACCGCCTTCGCCGCGTCGTGCTGCAGGAGGATGTTCCCCACCTGAGGGCCGTTCCCATGGGTGATCACGAGGCGCCATTTCCCCGACAACACCATCGCCGCCAGTTGCTCCACCGTCCGCTGGACGTTGGCGTACTGCTCCTCGAACGTCCCCTTCTGCCCGGGCTGGAGGATCGCGTTCCCCCCCAGCGCCACCACGACCGTCTTCTTTGTCAACGGAACACGCTCCTTTGCAGGTTCTCTAGCTTCCCGCCTCGTCGCCCTGGACGAGGCGCCACATCCGCTGCCAGTGCGCGCGCATCGCGGCGCGGGCGCGAGCCGGCCGGCGGGCGCGCACCGCCGCCGCCACCTCCCCATGCAGGTCCGCGACCTCGCCGATGCTCCCCGCGTCCTTGAGGTAGTACTCGCGCGTGAACTCTCGGTACAGCCGCTCGTCCATCGTGTTGATGAGGGGAACGAGGGCGATCCGTAACAGGCCGTTGCCTGCCGCATCGAGGAGGGCCAGGTGGAACTGCTTGTCGGCGGAAAAGTAGGCGTCGAACGTCTCCGGCCGCGCGAGCGATCGCAGTTCGACGCACAGGGTCTCCAGGCGCGCGGCGTCGGCGTCGGTGCGCTTGCGGGCAGCAAGCTCGGCCACCGGGGGCTCGAGGATCGCCCGTGCCTCCATGATCTCCAGGCAGCTCGTCTCGCTCTCCAGCAGCACTAACGCCTGGTGAACGAGGGCCTCGGTGGGCTGACGAACGAAGTTCCCGATCCCGACCCGCGCCTCGATCAGGCCTACCGCAGCCAACCCCGACAGGGCCTCGCGCACCGTGGGCCGGCTCACCCCCATCATCTGCGCCAGCTCGGCCTCCGAGGGGAGCTTGCTTTCCGGCGGGAACGCGCCGCGGCGGATCGCCTCCAGGATCTGCTCCGCCACCCCTGTGGAAACCTTCGTCGGTCGGACCTTGCGGAATTCCATCGCGCTTGTCAACCTGTCAGACAGTATGGTAGCATTATCACTGGAACCGGTCAACCACAAGGAGGACCATGATCGACCTTTCTGAAGACGAAAAAGGGCGCCAGCGCGCGGCGAGGCAGGCGCGGGCGCGGGGGATTGTCATCCCCACGTTCGCCGAGATGCGAGAGCCGGGGCGGATCCGGCCCGAGATCCGGGACGAGCTCAGGGAGATCGGGCTGTGGGACGTCCACCCCCGCAACCTGTTCCGCATCACGTGGAAGAACGAGCCGGTCAAGCACGGTGGCGGGTTCGGGGGCGTGAACTACCTCGAGTTCCCGTCCGCGCTCACCGGGGTCCGGGCGCGGGTGATCGCCCTCGTCGGGAAGTGGTTTCCCACCGGGGCCCACAAGGTGGGGGCCACGTTCGGGTGCCTCGTCCCAAGGCTCGTGACGGGGCAGTTCGATCCCACGGTGCACAAGGCGGCGTGGCCGTCCACGGGGAACTACTGCCGCGGCGGGGCGTACAACTCGGCGCTCCTGGGGTGCGACTCGATCGCGATCCTCCCCGAGGGGATGAGCCGGGAGCGGTTCGAGTGGCTGCGGAAGATCGCCGGGGAGGTGATTGCCACCCCGGGGAGCGAGTCGAACGTGTGGGAGATCTTCCAGAAGTGCAAGGAGCTCCAGGCGACCCGGCCCGACGTCGTGATCTTCAACCAGTTCGACGAGCCGGGGAACCACCTCTGGCACTACGCCGTCACCGGGCCGGCGATGGAGGAGGTCCTCCAGGCCGAGCTTGGGGCGGGCGGTCGCTACGCCGGGGTGTGCCTGACCTCGGGCTCGGCGGGTACCCTCGGGTGCGGGGATTACCTCAAGGAGCGGTACACTCAGAGCAAGATCGCGGTCGGGGAGTCGCTGCAGTGCCCGACCCTCCTCCAGGCGGGGTTCGGGAGCCACCGCATCGAGGGGATCGGCGACAAGCACGTCCCGTGGATCCACAACGTGCGCAACACCGACCTCGTGATCGCGATCGACGATGAGGCCCCAATGCGCCTGATCCGTCTGTTCAACGAGCCCGAGGGCCGCAAGCACCTCCTGCGCCAGGGCGTGTCGGCGGAGCTCGTGGACCAGCTCGACCTCGTGGGGATCTCCGGCGCGGCGAACCTCCTCATGGCCGTGAAGTTCGCCCACTACTACGAGCTCACCGAGCGCGACGTCGTCCTGACCGTGCTCACCGACTCGATGGAGCTCTATGGGAGCCGGATCGAGGAGCTGCGCCAGGAACGGGGGGCGTACAGCGCCACCCAGGCTGCGGTTGACCACGAGCGGTACCTCCTCGGGGCGACGACCGACCAGGTGCTCGAGCTCACCTACCCCGAGCGGAAGCGGGTCCACAACCTGAAGTACTTCACATGGGTCGAGCAGATGGGGAAGTCGGCCGAGGAGCTCGACGCCCAGTGGTACGACTGGCCGGACTACTGGGACCGGATCCACCGCCAGGCGGACGCGATCGACGAGCTGATCCGGGAATTCAACCACCTCGTAGCGAAGGAGTAGCATGGACAGCCGGATCCTTGTTCGGGCCGCTGAGGTCGCCCGCCGGGGCGAGCGGGCGGTGATGGTGACCCTGGTCGCGGTGGAGGGGCCGGCCCCGCGCCTGCCCGGGGCGCGGATGCTCGTGTTCCCGGACGGGGCGACCGAGGGGACGGTCGGGGGCGGGTCGCTGGAGGCGCGCGCGATCGAGCGGGCGCGGGCCCTCCTTGCGACCGGCGGCACCGAGCTCGAAAGCGTCGACCTGACCGACCGGGGGCTCAAGTGCGGCCGAGGGAAAGCGACCCTGTTCTACGAGGTCCTCGCCCCGGATGCTGAGCTCGTCATCTTCGGCGCGGGTCACGTCGGCCAGGCGTTGGCCCGGCTCGCCCACGAGGTTGCCGCGTTCCCGGTGACGGTCTACGATCGGAACCCCGAGGCGTGCTGCGAGATCGCACCAGGGGTGGAAGTTGCCCTCGTCCCGGCCGGCGGGGAGCTTTCACCGCTTGGCGAGCGGGCGTACGTGGTGATCTGCACCGATTCCCACGCCACCGACCTCGAGGTCGCGCGGGAGGTTCTCCGCCAGGATCCGCCGCCGGCCTACGTGGGGATGCTTGGGTCGAGGACGAAGGCGACCGAGATCCGGAGTCAGCTTGAACGGGACGGGCTCCCCCCGGAGCGGGTGGGGGCCATCCACTGCCCGGTCGGGCTCCCCCTGGGCGGGCGATCCCCCGGCCTCGTTGCGCTGTCGATCCTCGCCGAGGTGGTGGCGTTCCACCACGGCCGGCTGGCGGATGCCCACCCGCGACTGAGAGGGCGAAACCCCTGAACGGCAAGCTCCTCCAGGCTGTCCTCGCTGCCCGCCAGAGGGGGAAACGGGCCTTCCTCATCACAGGGCCGATCGGTGCCGGGAAGACAGAGGCGGTCCTCTCCTTGGCCGGGGAGCTCCGGCGCCAGGGACTCGGCGTGGCCGGGGTGGCCTCGCCGCGGGTGCTCCGAGACGGGAAGACCGTGGGGTACTGGGTGCGGGACCTCGCCACCGGGGAGGAGCGGGCGTTGTGCGCCCTCGCGCCGCCGGGGATTCCGTTCCGCCGGTTCTTCTTCTCTCCGGAGGGGCTCGCGTTCGCGAACGCCGCGCTCGGGCGCGCGGCGCGGGAGGCGGACGTGGTCGTGGTGGACGAGGTGGGCCCGCTTGAGCTCTCCGGCGGCGGGTTCGCCCCCGGGCTGCGGGCGGCGCTCGGCTCGGGAAGGTTCCTCGTCCTCACGGTCCGACCGTCCCTCGTGGATGAGGTCCGTCGCTGGGTTGGCTTGCCCACGGCGCCCGTGGTCGCGCTCCCCCCACCGCCCGCCGGGCTCCGCGACCTGGAGGAGACGCGGGAGCTGTTCGACCGGGCCGCGGCTGAATACGGACTGGGAAACGTGGGCGCAGGCCCGCTGACGGGTTACGCTGAATCCCTCTCTCGGGCGGCGGCGCTCGTCCGGGTCGGGCCCGGCGAGCGCCTGCTCGACATCGGGATCGGCACCGGCGCGTTCGCGGAGCGCGTCGCCCGGTTGGGGGCCGAGGTGTGGGGCGTGGATCTCTCGCCGGCGATGCTCGCCCGATGCCAGAAGGAACACCCCAACTACCACCTTCGGGAGGGCCACTTCCTCTCCCTCCCTATGCCGGATGCGACGTTCGACGCCGTCGTGTCGAGCTTCGCCTTCCATCATCTCGCGCCCTGTGAGTACGGGCCCGCGTTCGTGGAGATCGCACGCGTGTTGCGGGCCGGCGGGCGGTTCGTCATCCTCGACGTCATGTTCGCGTCCGAGGCCGACCGCGACGCCGCTCGTCTCGCCCTTGGTGAGCTGTGGGACGACGAAGAGGTCTACCCCCTCGTTCCGGAGGTTCTCCGAGCGGCATCGAACACCAGAGCGGGCGATGTCGACGCCCATCAGGTGGGGATCCTCCACTGGGCCATCGCTGGAACGAAGCCCCGCGGACCGTGATCCGCGGGCTTGGTACCGTGGGCAAGGGGGGCCCGTCGCGGGTATCCTCCCCGTCTGATCCGAAGGAGGATCCATGGAAGAAGAGGCCGAGCGCAAGCTGTGGGAAATCGTCGAGGAGAGCGAGATCGTCCTCCTCATCACCGAGGGGGCGGGCTACCCGCGGATGCGGCCGATGACCGTCATTGCCTACGAGGAGGACGGGAACATCTGGTTCGCCACGAGCAAGTCGTCACGCAAGGTGGAGGAGATCGAACGCAACCCACGCGTCACGGCGTGTTTCCTCAACCTGGAGGGTGGTGCCCACGCCCAGGTATTCGGCACGGCTGAGGTGGTAGCCGATCCCGATCTCAAGAAGGAGCTGTGGGACGAGGAGTGGGGGGAGTATTGGGAGGGGCCGGATGACCCGGACTACGTCCTCCTCTCCCTCCATGGCGCGCGGGCTGAGTACTACCTCCTGGACGAGGACGAGCTGTGGGTGGTGGAGTTCGAGGACTAGCGATCGCTGTCCGGCCAAAAACACGTTCAGGTCTTCTCACTGGCCCACCGGGCTCGCCGGGCGCGTGCCGGTGACCTGATCTCCTGCTGATCCTGGCCGTTCTCCTCTGCGCCGGGGTGCGGTTGGCAGCGGGGACGCGCGACTTCCACCTGCCGGGATTGGGGCCCTATCTCCAGGAGGCGGCCGACCAGGGGAACCTCACCGCTCTGGGCTGCGGCTTGGGCGTGCTTGTCGCGGTCATCGTGTTCATGGACTAGCAGCCCGTGTGGGTACGGGCCAGCTCTGGGCCTGAGCTGCCCCGTGTGTCGGGGGTTGTCTCCCCGGACAGCCCGTGCTG
>FWPV01006046.1_pt1 | contig 18521 bp, 20 predicted proteins | sample 2228371 | NCBI WGS metagenome assembly FWPV01 (sample SAMEA103939776, study PRJEB20133) | metagenome
AAGGCGAGGGGATACAGGTGGGGTAGGGGGCAAGACCTTTAGGGTCTGTGAGACCCTAAAGGTCTGCGATATTTACCAACCGCGCCGACCGCGCCCGGCCCACAGAGGCCGTCCGCCCGCTTCGCGCAGCGAGGCGCTCTGCCCGCTGGTCAGGTTGGTGATGGAGACTGTTTCAAAATCGTCGCCTTCGTAAAAACCTTGCAACATTACGCGGTCGCCTGCCTGCGCCGAAAAGCCCTGCTCCTGCGCAAACCACCAACTGCGATTTTCGACCGTCACCTGTTCGCCGCTGGCCGTTTTCACAACCAGCGCATTGGCGTCTACGCTTTGCACGAGTCCTTCGATGGTCAGCCAATCGTTTGCCTGCGCCAGGCCCGCGCCGGCCGGAGCGGCCGGGTTTTGCGCATTGCCCTGTCCCCAACGTCCGCCGCTTCCCTGTCCTGTCAGATGAGCCTCGGCGTTGATTTCGCTGTTGCGCCCATAGCCATGCCCATGCGCCTGCGCTGCGCTGGTTACGCTTGTCGTGCGCATCACTGCGCCGGCAACCAGCACGCCGATCAACCCTAGCAACAATCCACCGATCAAAATTTTCTTGAACATTTTTATCTCTCCTTTTGTTATCTTTGCGCCAGCGTCAGCGTATTGGCCTGCGATTGAGGCCGCAGCGACGCCAGCATCTTTTTCGTCATATTGACAACCCAGCGCCAGTGAATGGCAAAGTGAATCACGGCCGCGATAATCATCACCACGCCGCTCCACGTGTGGACGAGGTCCCACGTGGCATTGCTAAAGATGAACCCAACGCTTGCGCGGTGATTGTAAGGGGTGAACATAAAGTACACGCCCGAAACCGCCGTGAGCAAAAAGCTGACGCCGACCAGCGCGTCGAGCGCCGCGTTGAATCGCCCGTAAGCGTTTAGCGTCGCGCCGCCGCCGGTCACTTCTCTGGCGATTCGCCTGACCATCCCCACCACCCATTTCCAGTGAATGGCCAAGTGAATCACTGCGGCTATGATCATCGCCATGCCGCCCCAGGTGTGCAGGTCATCCCACGTGTGACGGTCGAACAGAATCGTCACACCGTACCACGAGTTGCGCCCGCCCTGGTAGCCGCCCGACGGCAAAAACAGAAAATAGATGCCCGACAACGCGGCGATGATTGCGCTGAAAAACAAGGCGGCGTCAATCAGCCAGTTGTTGCGGGTCTGTTTGGAAATCGTATTCGATCTGGACATTCCCATCTCCTTTTACACTGTTTGGTCACAGGCCGTTGGCCTGCTCGATTCTGGCTTTATCATACCAAAACAATGTGAAGGAAGTGTGAACGCATTTTGAAGGTCGTGTGAATCTATGCACAGCAACCGGGTTCGGTCACACCAAATAAACAGGGTGTGACCCAATCCAGTTGACCGGCTTTGTCGCCCTTTGCTACTGTCATTGCGAGCAATCCCCCGGCCAGGAGGGAGATTGCTTCGCCGCCCGGAGTTTACCCTGAGGGAAACCGAAGGGGGCAGCTCGCAATGACAGGAAGGTGAGTAGTTACCACAAATAAATAGAGCATCTCTTGTTGAGAGATGCTCTATTTGTTGGGGAGAGCAATCTATGGGCGGCCGCTGCCGTCGCCACCTGGTACGGGTGTCACCTGCGGCCCAGGCCCCAAGCCGCCGCCCGGCGTGACCGTCTGGCTGATGCCGGGCCCAGGCCCCAAGCCGCCGCCCGGCGTGACCGTCTGGCTGATGCCTGGCCCAGGCCCCAAGCCGCCGCCCGGCGTGACCGTCTGGCTGATGCCGGGCCCAGGCCCCAAGCCGCCGCCCGGCGTGATCGTCTGGCTGATGCCGGGCCCAGGCCCCAAGCCGCCGCCCGGCGTGACCGTCTGGCTGATGCCGGGCCCAGGCCCCAAGCCACTGTCCGGTGTGTGAAGTGGCGTTGGCTGCGGCTCGCCGGTTCGGGTCTGTTGGCGTTGACGGAAAGCTTGCGGATCCGCTAAACCCATCTGAGCCAGTGCGCGCCGTTCGGTCAGCATGGCTTGCACTCGCGCCAAAACCGGCTGCGCTTGTTCTGGCGCGTTAGCCTGCGCCATCGCCATACGCTGGATTTGCTGTTCGATCCTCTCTTGGGTTCGCGCAAGAGCGCGGTTCAAGCCGGCGTCATCCATCCCGGCCGCGATGTGCAATGCGTTGTCTAATTGCGTTTGCAGGCGAGCGGCCACCGGCTCAGGAGGTATGGCGCCTCTTTCCGCGAGAGCCGCCATTTCTTCCACGCGGCGATTGGCAAATTCCAGTGATAACTGGACCTGGGCCTCTGGATTGCCTGTCAATCCCAGGCGCACATCCTCGCTCAGGGTCTTGAGGCCATACAGCGGCTCGGTGGGCAAATCGTTTTGCGCGGCATACACCACAGCGCCTCCCCCGCCCAAAGCTAAGGACACGATCAAAACAATTGTCATCAGGGTGGTCATTGCAAAATGCTCCTTTCTTTCAAACAGATTTTGGATTAGCTTGCTCCACCCTATATGACGCGAAACATCTGCCCGAGGTATGCCCTGGCGCAACAATTCGGCCTGCGCCAGAAATTGCGCCCGCCCACGCGCGGCCGCTTGCGGATTGCGCGGAGGCACGCTCAATAATTGTTCCAGACTTTGGCGTACTCGCGGATCAATTGAAGCATTTGGTTCATTCATGGCCTTTTACCCCGTCTACCTGATTCTATTCACCTGGCTCTTGTTCGGCTTTGACAAGCATGCGTCGTAGTGATTCTATGGCGCGGTGTTGCAAAGCCTTGATGGCCCCAATGGGTTTGCCGAGCGCCCGGGCAATCTCCTGGTTTTCCCAACCTTCAAGGAATTTGAGTATGACGACCTGACGTTGTTCGGGCGTCAGGCGGGCCAGCGCCGCTCGCGTGCGTTCTTGTTCCATCTGCTGCGCCACAGCTTGAGCAGGGTCGGTTTCCGTGTCAGCGCGCAAATCTTCTTCCAGGGGCAGGGTGGGCAGCGGTTGTCGCCGCCACCGGTCGGTGATCCAGTTGTGCGCTACGCGGTACAGATAAGCCTGCAAGTGGTTCGTTGGCCCGCCGCCATTGCGCAGCGCCATCAAAAAGCGGCTAAAAGTTTCTGCCACACATTCTTCCGCCAAGTCAACCTCGCCGAGCAACCGCATGGCGTAACGATACAGGCCAGGGCTGTAGGTATCGTAAATCTGGCCCAGGGCCTGCTGGTCGAATTGGTGAGCGCGCCTCAGCAATTCGTTTTCAGAAGCCATAACTAAGGTTTCATCCTATAAGACGCCAGAAGCAAGAGAGCGATACGCCCCGCGGTGTCACTAACAACAACCTCGGCGACTGGCTACAGTCGCCCGAGGTTGGGGGAAAGGTGAGAGATTACGGCTGGCAGGTGAGGGGCGCACCGCCCGTGATCCGATTGGCCGTCCAGACATTGTTGGCCAGCGTGCCATTGACGCTGACCTTTTGGCCGACCGCCAAATCGGCCAATGTGATGGGCACTGTTCCCCCTGGGGTCTTGAGCAAATAGCGCGTGCCAGAGGTGGTCTGCATTGGCAGGGTTTGCCCGATGTAATTCTTGACCAGTACATTGCCACAGGTTACCTGAACCGTTACCACTGTTCCACTAATGTCTGTGATGGTACCTGCCAAAGCGAATGGTCCGCGCCGGCCTTTGCCTGGGGGCGGACCGCCTGCTGCCAGAACTGGAACAGCCATGGTCAGAATCAATCCAAGCGTGATCAGTAAATAGACAACCTTTTTCATCTTTGATTCTCCTTTGAATTTTATTTGGTGTCTCGGTCAAGTGTTGATGGGCTATAACGTGTTTTGAAATAAGACGCCAAAAGCCAGGCGCAGATACGGCTTGTATTGCCCGGCCTTTGGCATCAGGCCAGGAAGGAGAGGCGGCTGTTCGAGATAGCGCTAATTGTGAAAGGCGTGTTTTGCTATCACAACCATGTTTGAAGAGTTATTCAATCGGCAGCCACAGGCCGATGGTCAGGCCGCCGCCCGGCGTGGCTTGGGCCCACACGCGCCCGCCGTGCGCCTCGATGATGTGGCGGACAATCGCAAGTCCCAGCCCCGACCCGCCCGTGGCGCGGCTGCGGGAATGGTCTCCTCGCCAGAATCGCTCAAAGAGCGCGGGCAGCGATTCGGGCGGAACGCCGGGGCCGTTATCGGCGACGCGCACCAGGGCGCCTCCATCGCGCTTTTCCAGTGAGACGCGCACCTCGCAGCCTTGAGGCACGTAACGGGCGGCATTGCTCAAAACATTGTTGATGGCTTGCGTCAGTCGCTCATAATCGGCGTTGACCTCAAACCTGCCCTCGATCGGTGCGATGTGGAGCGCGATGCCTTTTTGAGCCAGCGACTCGCGATAGGCTTCCACGACCCGGCTCAACAGCGCGCGCAAATCCACCTGCCGCTTTTCCAGACGCAGCTCGCCTGCATCCACCTGCGCCAGCGTGCGCAAATCGTCCACCAGCCGGTTGAGCACCTGTACCTGATCCAGCGCGGCTTGAATGTTCTCCGGCCTGGCTTCGTAAATCCCATCGGCCAGCGCTTCGAGCGTGCCTTGCAAGATGGTGAGGGGGTTGCGTAGCTCGTGCGCCAGATCGGCCGTCTGCGCCTTGCGCAGGTCCTGGGCGCGTTGGAGATTGGCGGTCATTGTGTTGAACGTCTCCGCCAGATGAGCGATCTCGTCGCGTCCGCGCACCGAGGCGCGCGCGGCCAGGTCGCCGGCGGCAATCGTTTGCGCGACCCGGGTCAACTCGCGCACCGGCGCAACAATGCTCCGCGTCAGCCACAAGGCCACCAGCAGCGCCGCCGCAAAAGCCAGCGCTCCTCCAAGGAGCAAAGCCTCTTGCACACGGCTCAAAAACAACTCGGCCGGCGCGTCCAGCAAAATGTTCGCCTGATGCTCCACCATCAGATAGCCGACGGTTTGCCCCTCCACAAGGAGCGGTAGGGCGCGGTGCATTTGCTCGCTCGATAGTTGCCCGGCCGGCGCGCTTTTCGAGTTTGCCACAACATGGCCCCTGACGTCGGCCACGCGAAAATCCCAGCTGGTGCTCGACGGTCCGCCGCGCCCGCTGCCTCGACCAGGTCCAGCGATCAGATGGGGGAGCGCATCCTGTAATCCGTCCCAACTTCCTCGACCGGCGTAATAATTCGTCAGAGCCAGGGCCAGACTTTGAGCGCGGTTGCCGTAGAGAACGGCATAGTTGCGAAACTCGGTTGACGTGCGCTGCCCGACCAGAACGGCTACTGTCGTTACCGCAATCAAAATGACCAGCGCAAACGCCAGCAAGCCCTTTTGATACAGGTTCATCTCTACCGTCACTCGCTCACGCGATAGCCCGCTCCGCGTATGGTGATGATATAGCGCGGGTTGGCCGGGTCAGGCTCGATTTTGCGGCGCAGGTTTTTGATGTGGGCGTCTATGGTGCGTTCGGAGGCTTCCGAATCCATGCCCTGCACAGCGTCCAGCAAATCGGCGCGGGAAAACACCCGCCCCGGCGCGGTCATCAATGTTGCCAAAAGTTCAAACTCGGTCGAGGTCAACTCGACCATCCGGCCGGCCACCTGCGCCTCGCGGCGCTCCCGGTCGAGCATCAGATCGCCTACCCGCAGGATCGGCGCCGGCGCGGGGCCGCGTTGGGAGCGGCGCAGCACTGCTCCCACGCGCGCCACCAATTCCCTGGGGCTGAACGGCTTGGTGATGTAATCGTCGGCGCCTACCTCCAGGCCCACGATGCGGTCGGTTTCTTCGACGCGCGCGGTGAGCATGATGATGGCCACCTGGGGTTGCTCGGCGCGGATGCGCCGCATGAACTCTAGCCCATCCATTTTGGGCATCTGCAAGTCCAGCACGACCAGGTCAGGCTTTTCGTCGCGGGCGACAAAGATCGCTTCCTGTCCATTGGAAGCGGTCGCCACCCGGTAGCCGGCCTTTTCCAGATAGCCGCGCACCACGCGGACAATTTCCCTTTCGTCATCTACGACCAGAATGGTTGGCATCGTTCGTTATCTCAAGACCTTTAGGGTCTCCAAGACCCTAAAGGTCTGGATGTTCGATATGTGTTTCGATTCGGAACGTCGGCGGCTTTTCCAGGTGCTTTTTCACCGCGCACAGTTGCGCCGATTTGATTAGCGCCGGGGCATACTCGGCGGGAAAGTCCGCCGGCAAAAAGATGTCCAGGTTGATGCGGCTCACCAGCCGCGTGGCTGGATCTGTTTCCATGCTCTGGCGGATGCGAATGCCGTCGGTGGGGATGTTGCGCTGGCGGCAAAAGCCCAGTATGTAAATCCCGGCGCACGTGCCAATGGAGGCCAGAAAGAGCGCAAAGGGCGTGGGCGCCGACCCTTCGCCGCCGCCGGCCGGCGGTTGATCGGTCTTGACTACAAACCCGTCAAACGCCGCATCCACGCGCGCGCCGCCGGGAAAAGTGATTTCCATTTCCATATTATCTCCTGAGTGGTCGGCTATCAGCTATTTCCACCGCAGAGACGCAGAGGACGCCGAGTTTTCAACTGATTTTCCTCTGCGTTCTCAGCGCGCCTGCGGTGCAATGCCATCTTGCTCGGTCAAAGGCCGGCAAGATCCAGATTATCTCCTGAGTGGTCAGCTATTTCCACCGCAGAGACGCAGAGGACGCCGGGTTTTCAACTGATTTTCCTCTGCGTTCTCAGCGCCTCTGCGGTGGTGTGGCCCAAAGGATGACCGACGCCCTGAAATCTCACTGTTTGCCCTGCAAGTAATCAATCATCGGCTGCGTGACCAGCGGCACCACGTCGCCAATCATGTGCGGCATCAGATTGTCCATGACCTTGGGCATTAGCTCTGGCATCTGCTCACGCATGTAATCCGGCATCGGGATGCGCTCGCCCACCCGCGCCAGCATGGTCGGCATGACCTTGGGCATCATCAGCGGCAGCAGGCGCGGGAAAAGAATCGGGAACATTGGCTTCATCAGGTTCAACGCGCCGGGGATTTTGCCCATCGCCCGCATCATCGGCCCCATGCCAAACGGCATCGCGTCAATGAGTTCGGGCCACATCGTCCCCATCAGGTCGGCAAAGCCCTGCGGCGTCATCAGCGCAATCATCGCCTCGAACACGGCCCACTGCGCCTTGACCTCCGGGTGCGGGTCGGGGAAATCATAGCCCAGCGCCGACGAGGCAAAGCGCGCCAGGTCCACCACTTCAATCGGCACTTGCTTTTTATCCGCGCTTACCCGCAATTGAAACTCGCAGCACGGGCACAGGGCCAGCACCTTTTCCGCGCCGACCTCGACCGCTTCATCCAGCCGCGTCTTGCCGATTTCCGCCGCCACCGGCGGCTCTTTGATGAGCGTGAGCACCGAGCCGCAACAGTGGGCATCTTGATGGTGATGCGTCATCTCGACAAAATTGACGCCGGGAATGGCCTTGATGAGATCGCGCGGCGGCTCGTACACGCCCGACACGCGCCCGATGTGGCAGGAATCGTGCCAGGCCACCGTGACCGGTTGGATTTTATCGGCCGGGAACTGGAACTCGCCCGCCTTGATTTTTTCCGACACAATTTCGCTATAGTGCCTGGCCGTGATGCCATAGTCAATGCCCAATTTCTCGCACCACTCGGGATAAGCGTGCCGCCACATCATGTCGCACGCGGGACACGAGCTGATGACGGTGTCTGCGCCGGCTTCTTTGACTGCCGCGATGTTTTTCTTCATTGTCTCGACAAACAGTTCCCACTTGCCCGCTACCAGCATGGGCGTGGCGCAGCAGCTTTCCTTTTCGCCCAGATACGTGAAATCCACGCCCGCTGCGTCCAGCAGCCGCACGCTGGCCTGACCGATGTCGTGCTCCACGTAAGAAGCCGTGCAGCCGGCAAAATAGACGTTTTTAGATTTGTGCGCCGGCCCGTGTTTGGCTTTTAAATCCTCGGGGAACCACGCGGCGCGGTCTTTGCGGTAGCCGGCCCAAATGTCGCCCTCGGCGTGCAGCGCGGCGGCCATCATCTCGAAGGGCGGGAATGTCATGCGCTTGTCTTCGGTAATCAGCTTGCCGCGCAGCTTCATCCAGCTCGGCTCGATGGGCAGTGCCGCCGAGCAGCGCAGGTTGCACAATTCACATGTAGTGCACACCAGGAATGTATCCACCATGGCCTGGTCCCATTCCTCGCGGCCTTCCATGTATTCGCGCAGCCAGTACCATTTGCCGCGCGGCGACTGGCTTTCCCAGCCGCGCCCGTAGAATTGATCGCACTCGGTGATGCAGTAACCGCACTGCGAGCAACTATAGGCATACCAGGCGACATCGGCGGGAATGCCGCGCACCGGCGCAGTAGGCCGCTCGCCTACCTGCGTGATGACGTAATTGCCCAGGGGCCGCGCCAGTGGCTCGAACACCGTCGCCGCCTTGAGCGCCATGCCAATCAAGCCATTGCCAATGACCTTGCCCGGATTGAGCAGCCCCTTGGGATCAACCTGCCGCTTGAACGCTTTGAGCCGGCTGAGGCGGTCTTGGCCCAAAATCTCTTGAGCCTTGCTGGTGAAATACAGCCCGGTGGAATACGCCCGCCCGCCGTGCTTTTCGGCAATCTTGATGATGGTGAGCGCCAGCGCAAACACAAAGTTGTACGAAAACTTGCGCTGGTCGCTGGGGATAAAGCCCAGGATGACGACTTCGGGCTGGCCGCTTTTGCCCTCGCGGATAATCACGCCTTCCTTGACGATGGGCTGATCTACCTTGCGCTCGATTTCGGTCATCACGTTGCCCAGCGAAGACAGTGGAATGACGACTTCGGTCGGCACCAGGCTGGGGCCCAGTCGCTTGACAATCATCAACTTGAAGCGGTGTTTCCATTCGTGCTGCGCAATGCGGTCGCTCAAAATTTCCGCCTCGCACGGGCGTATCAATTCGGGCAACTTGTCGGCCACGGCGGCGCGGTCCTTTTTGCGAAAGGCGAGCGTGATGATGTACGAGGCCGGCAGCAGCACGCGCTCTTCCACTGGATGGCCGTAATGTTCTTGCAAGGGGGCGCGATTTTTCATTTCCGCCATGCGCGGGTTGATGAAAATCACCGACCAGATCGGCAGTTTGGCGTCCACGATGGCCTGCATCAGTTTTTGCGTGTCGTGCGCGTCCGGGCAGCCGATGGAAATCACGTCCAATTCCTCCAGCGGCATGACGCGCAGCGTCACCTGGCTGATGAGGCCGGTGATGCCTTCGGCGTCCGCAACCATGTCGAGGCCGGGCCCCGTGTATTCCTTCACCGAGCCATCGGGCAGCACCACGCGCGCGCTGATGACGTTATCGCGGAACCAGCCGGCTTCGTACGAGCCGATGCCCGCGCCGCCTTGCGCCAGCCAGCCGCCCGCCGTCGAAGATGGATAACTGGTGGGGTATAGCCGCAAAGTCAAGTTGTGCTTTGCCAGTTCTTTGTCCAGCTTTTCCCACACCATGCCGGCTTCGACCGTGACGGTCATGGCCTGCGGGTCAACGCTGACAAGGCGGTTCAGCCGGTAAAAATCCACCACCAGGCCCTGATTGACAGGCACCGCGCCGCCATAACCGGACGAGGCAAAGCCGCGCGGCGTGAGTGGAATGTTGTTCTGGCTGGCCCACCTGACCAGCTCGACCAGTTCCGCTTCTGATTCCGGCTGCACCACCGCGTCGGGGATGGTGTTGCCGATGAGCGGCTTGATCAGGCCCGGCATGGCGCCAATGTCGTGCCCATACAATTTGCGCTCGGTCAACCTGAAATTGACCCGCGCGCCAAACTTTTGCTCCAGATACGCTTGCTGTTGTGCGCTAATGCCCATGCATCCTCCTTCTTTTTACTTGTCTACCTTTACTTGTCTACTTGCTTTTCAACCCTTTGACCAATTGCGCCTGGCGGGCCAGCTGGTCGGCCAGCACGGCACGCATCAGGTCGAGTGCCTGAATGACACGTTCATCGGCCAGGCTGTAAATCACGTTAGAGCCATCGCGGGTGGTATAGACCATCCCCCGTTCACGCAAGACCTTGAGGTGGCGCGAAATGAGCGGCTGGCTCAGGTTCAGCGTGTCTACCAGCTCGCTGACGCTGCGGGGCCCTTCGGCCAGCACGTACAAAATCATGATGCGCGTCGAGTCGGCCAGCGCCTGGCAGATTCGAGCATGCAACTCACGGATTTCGACAGGTTGGGGTCGCATCACTACATTTCATCCAATTGACATTTATACGGATAAGCGTATATTGCTATATATCATACACCATTTATGGACAAATGTCTAGTGACACATGTCACATTGGGAGGACGCAACTTTCACAGTGGGGGGGCGCTTTGCGCCGGCGAAAAATGACGCAACGCCGATGGTCCAATTCGCGTGCAATGGCGAGAAAATGAACCGGGCTGCTCAGGTTCTCTCAGACCAGGTCCTGACGGCCGGGCGCGCGGCAGATGAACCAGCGGTTATCTGGCCGATGCCAGCGTAATTCAAAGATACGCTCGCCCCAGCTCATGACGAGAAAATAGTGGTCATCCTCTTGAGTGTAAGTGCGTTCGATGCCCGTGATGGGGTAGGCGCGCTTGCGCCACGTAAACGCTGTGGGCCGCGCCTCTCCCTGCGCGTCAATGTGCACATCCACTTCAACTGGCTCATCTACAAAGCGCATCTCAACTTCCTTCCTGTCGTTGCGAGTGTCCTCAGAGGGCGCAAAACAATCCCTCGGCCGGGAGGGAGGTTGCTTCGCCGCCCTGCCTGCCGAAGGCAGGCAGGGCGGCTCACAATGACAGGCTGAGTAGTAGTAGTTATCTTCCTTCGAGATATTCGATCGCCAGCCTGAGCGCGAGGTCGGCAAACGCGCTGTTGTTGGCGGCACGGTCGCCCTGGTTCAGGCATCCTTCGACCCGTTCCAGGCCAGGCGCAACAATCGCCACGTAAGCCAGTCCGACCGGTTTGGTGGGCGTGGCGCCGGTTGGGCCGGCAATGCCCGTGACGCTCAGGCCGAGGTCGGCGTTCAACTTGTGGCGCACGCTGCGCGCCATTTCTAAGGCCACCTCGGCGCTGACCGCGCCATATTGTTCGATCAATTGACGCGGGACGCCGAGCAACGTTTCTTTGACCGCGTTATCGTAGGCAATCACGCCGCCCCGAAAATACGCTGAACTGCCGGGGACGCTGGTGATGCGGTGCCCTACCAGGCCGCCCGTGCTCGATTCGGCAACGGCCAGCCAGAGCGGACGCTGCGTCAACAGGCGATACAGGGTTTGTTCGGGTTTTTCTTCCATCCTGACGTGAATAGTCTCCCCCTTGAGTGTTGATGAAAAATTCACCGCCGAGACGCTGAGGGCGCAGAGCCTTTTTCTGTATTTCTCAGCCTGTTTTCTGCACCCGTAGGACTGTGAAATCCGGGCAGAGACTGACCTGACGTGAATATTAGCATTAAAGCGGCTCTTGTCAAAACGGGGGAGCTGCTGGTAGAACAGGTTGGCAACCTGTTCTATACTGCACACGGTCATATAGATTGCAATTTTTCGCCGCACTGTCATTGCGAGCCGCCCAAAGGGGCGACGAAGCAATCCCCCTGCCATAGCAAGAGAGATTGCTTCGGGCGCTTCGCGCCCTCGCAATGACAGGGGGCTCAATAGGTACCGGAAATGATGATTTGACACGTGGGCTTGCCTGGGTTAAGATAGCCCTATGCAGATGAGCATGTTCTCCGCCGATGAGCGGGCCCCTTATACCGTGTCGGAGCTTTCGCGCTATATCCGCGAAATGTTCGACGTGGACTATCGCCTGCAAGACGTGTGGGTCGAGGGTGAAGTTTCGGGCGTCAGCCGGCCCGCCAGCGGCCACGTGTACTTTACGCTTAAAGACGCCAGCGCGCAAATCAGGGCGGTGATGTGGCGCAGCGCGGCGCAGCTTTACGAAAAATGGCTGAAGCAAGGCGCGCAGGTCCTGGCGCACGGCAAGGTGTCTGTGTACGAGGCGAGCGGCGTCTATCAGCTTTACGCCGATGTCATCCAGCCGGCCGGCGCAGGCTGAGGCAATCGCCAGTTCGAGCTGCTCAAGGCAAAACTGGAAGCCGAGGGGCTGTTCGACCCGGCGCGCAAACGCACCCTGCCCCAGTTCCCGCATTGCATTGGATTGGTCACCTCGCCTTCGACGGCTGCCATTCGTGACATTCTCAACGTATTGCAAAGACGCTGGCCGCTGCTCCAGGTGATTTTATCGCCTGCGCCGGTTCAGGGCGACGATGCGCCGCCCAAAATCGTTGCCGCGCTCGAGGCGTTGTATCAGCGCGATGATATTGACCTGATTATCGTTGCGCGCGGCGGCGGCAGCATCGAAGACCTGTGGTGCTTTAACGATGAGCGCGTGGCGCGCAAGATTGCCGCGTCGCCGGTGCCGGTGGTCAGCGGGGTGGGGCACGAGATTGATTTCACTATTGCCGCTTTTGTGGCGAACGTGCGCGCGCCTACTCCTTCGGCGGCGGCGGAGCTGGTCACGCCGGACCGCGCCGAGTGGGCTGATGAAGTCGAGTCGCTGGTCAACCGCATGACCGCCGCGCTCAACAACATGGTGCAAACGCGACGCTGGCAGGTGCGGTCCCAGTTGCGCGCCCTGGCGCACCTTTCGCCGCAGGTTCGCCTGGCGAATGCCCGCCAGCGGGTGGACGAGCTGATGGCGCGCGCGACGGCGCAATTCAAGTACAACCTGCATTTGCGCCGCGAGCGGTTGAATGGCCTGACGGCGCGGCTGAGCGCGCTCAATCCGCTGGCGGTGTTGAGCCGCGGCTATGCCATCGTGCGCCGCTCCGATAGCGGCGAAGTGATTACCCGCCCGGCGCAGGTGAGCCGCGGCGACCATATCGCCGTGCGTGTGGCGGAAGGGCAATTCGAGGGAGTAGTGGAATGAAGAAACAGTCCAGGACAGAGCAACCGGAAAGCCTGCCATTTGAGGTTGCTTTTGCGCAATTGGAAGACATTGTCCGCAAACTAGAAAGCGGCTCGCTTTCGCTGGATGAATCGCTGGAATTGTTCGAGCGCGGCCAACGCCTGGCTGCGCATTGCAATCTCCAGCTCGACGAGGCTGAGCTGAAAATCCAACAGCTCACGGTTGGGCCAGATGGCACAGGCCGACTCACGCCGCTGGTCGCTGATGAAACCGGGTGATGAGTCGTGCTATGCTATCTGCGATTGCAAATTACAATCGAGCCTTGTTCTTTGCGCTTCTGTGGTGGGGCATCGTTCAATTTATCAAGGTGCCGGTTTACTATGCCATGCATCGCAAGCTCAACCTGGGGCTGTGGTTCAGCGCGGGCGGCATGCCCAGCTCGCACTCGGCGCTGGTGTGCGCGCTGGCGACGGGCGTGGCCTTACACGAGGGCCTGCGCAGTCCCGCTTTTGCGATTTGCGTGGTGCTGGCGATGATTGTCATGTACGACGCCGCCGGCATCCGCCAGGCCGCCAGCATCCAGGCGCGCATCATCAACAAAATCATTGATGAATTGTTCGAGGGGCATCCCATCAGCGAAGAGCGCGTGAAGGAATTGCTGGGGCATACGCGGGTGGAGGTGTTCATCGGCGCGCTGATGGGCATCGTGGGCACGTTGGTTTTGTGGGAGTTGTAGGTGGTTGGTTAGTTGATTAGGTGGTTGGTTAGGTGGTTAGTTTGTTTGTTTGTTGGTTGGTTGGTTGGTCGGTCGGTTGGTCGGTCGTCGGTCGTCAGTCGTCAGTTGTCGGTCGTCGGTCGTCGGTCGTCATTCATCACTCGCCATTCGCTCATCGCACGCATGGCGATAGCCGCACGTTTTGCAGCGGCCCGCGTCGTTGTGGCTGCGCCGCGCCCGCCCGCGCGCCAGATCGCGGCGCATGGCATCCAGCGTGGCGAGTAAATGGCGTTCCAGGTCCGGGGTAAATTCTACTTCAAAGACGGCGTTGGCATATTTGATCAATCCGCGCGCGGGGCGTTTTTTCTCCGTCTCGCTCACCAGCAGGCAATACGCCGCCAGTTGCAAGATGTGTCCCTCTCGCGGCCCATGAGCGGGTGCGCGCGCCGATTTGACTTCGATGGGAACCAACCCGCCCCGTTCACGAATCAGATAATCGGGCCGGCCGGTCAACTGGTGGGCATTTGAAAAAAGCGGCTTGCTCGTGGGCAGCCAGCGCGAGGTATCCGCCGAGACCAGTTGACCGGCGGGCAGGCCGGTTTCAGTGTGAGCGCGCCGCGCCAGCATCCACGCCAGCGCGCCGATGATGAGCAAAACCAGCGCCGCTATCCCCAGATACGTCATCGAACCTCGCCTGCCAGTGCAAGCCCCTGTCACCGCTGAGCGCAGCGAACGCAGGGGAAAAAGACTCTGCGATCTCGGCGTCTCTGCGGTGAATCTTCCCGCTATGCTCCAGCAGAACGCCATCAAAACAGGGTAACCATCAACCAGATGATGGCCAGCAATGCGCCCAGCGCCAGGCAGATGAGCGCAGCCTGCGCCAGCCAGCCCGCCAGCGCCACGCTGGCGCCGTGCCGGGCGTGCGCCGATGCGCCCGATTCGAGTTGATGCACATTGGCGGGTTGCACGCCTTCCACGCGCGCCAGCCACCACGCTTTGGCGCAGTAGGCGTATTGAGCCAGCTCGCTGGCGCGGATGAGATGGTCGGGTTGGGATGGATCGGCAGGCATGGGGGTAATGATACCACAAAATCACAGAATACGAAGCGTTGATGTTAGGTGCCGATTCGCGTGAATTTGCACATATACTCAGTCGGTCATCAAGTAACACTTTTGGACCGCCATGAACGCAAAGGACAAGATTTTGTATTTGCTTCGCGCGCTTTGCGTCTTTGCGGTGAAGAAAAGAAAAAGGTTTAGTTGCGGCAAAAGCTGCATTATGCTACAATCATCGAGACCTCATCGGTTTTCAGCGAGCAATAGTATGGCGACTGCACTCTGGATGCCCAGGCTTAATACGTGGTTGGAGCAGGTTGGCTTTACGCGCGGCAACCCCTTTGCCACCAACGAAGCCGACCGCGAAAGCGCGCTGCCCGAGTATTTTGTGGACACGGGTGAATACGAGATTATCAAAGGTCACCCTGCCCAACCGTGTACTACGCTGGTCTTTGCGCCGCGCGGCGGCGGCAAAAGCGCCCACCGCGTCATGCTGGCTTCGCAGTGCCGTCCGCTCAATAGAGAGAGCGGCATACTGGCAATACCTCACACCAGTTTTGATCTTCTCTTGGAACCTGGCCTCCAGCCGCGTGACATTGTTGACCGGCACGTTCACTACATTCTACGTAATGGTTGTGAGACGTTCATCCAGGCATGTGTGGCCGATGAGGTTTTGGCCGGGCAATTTCCCCCTGCCATGCGCAGCTTGTTCAAATATTTTTGTGAGGCCTTTCATCCCGATTTGCTCGGAGTGCGTTCCCTCAAGGCACTTTTTGATCGCATGGGGTTGCTCCAGGTAAGCGCGGATTGGTCAGCGTTTCAGCAAGCGGTCCAATGTCGGAAAGGTGAAATGGGATTGGGGCGGACTGCTCCAAAAGGGTTGACAGCGTTATTGGCAAAGCTCGAGTTACAGGATGTGCCTGGCGCCCGCCTGCTTGCCGATTTGGTGGATCAACCCGCAGAGGAGAAGGCAACATTCACCTCGCTTCCCGAGATTTTTAGAGCGTTTGTCGACATGGCGCGCTCCACCGGCTTGCAGGCTGTTTATATCCTGGTAGACCGGATAGATGAATTGCCCGACACGGCCGATGATCCACAACATGCCGCCAATCTCATTGCCCCTCTTGTTGCCTATTTGCCATTGATGGAAACTCCGGGTGCGGCCTTCAAGTTCTTTTTGCCGACAATGCTGTACCCTTACTTGATGGATACCAATCCCCCGCCCGTGCGCCCGGATCGGTTATCGGTTTGCCAGGTCGAATGGGATGAGCCTCGCTTACAACAGTTACTTGAGGAACGCTTGAAGGCTTACAGTGAGGGCAAAATCAGCTCACTGGCTCAAATCAGCACAGTGATAGATATAGACGCCCGGTTGGTCAAAACGGCGCGACGTTCCCCCCGCCGATTACTGGTGCTGGGCAATAAATTGTTTCTGGCTCACTGTCGCGTCTCGCAAAATACAGTTTTTTTAACCTATGAAGACTGCAATATTTTGGAGAAACCCACCGCGCGCGTTCGGTTGAGTAAAGACAGGCCCATTGTGGTCGTGGAGGAGGAGCCAAAATCGCTGACCTCGCTGGAGTACAAATTTTTGGCCTGTTTGCTCGACCACAAAGGCCGGTGCGGTAAAGAAACCCTGGCCGACCAGGTATGGGGAAGCACTGAAGGCGTGAGCGATCAGGCCATTAGCCGGTTGGTATTGCGGCTGCGCCAGAAGATAGAAGCTGATCCCTCCAACCCGGTCCACCTTTTGACCGAAAGGGGCAGTGGATTCCAGTTGTCCGGCGTGACATGGGACGAATCTTGAATTGGATAGCAATTGTAGCCTTTTTGTCAAGCCAAATGTTCGGTAAAAGGTATAAGATATCACACAGACACACCTGACAAGGAGACGTGCTTGCGTCAAGTTGCTGCTGGAAACCAGACAGGCTGCGCACAGAGAAATCCCTGACTGAAGCAATTTGCCACTGCGCCTGTGTTTGGCCCTGCCGGTAAGTGGCGGGGCTTGTCTTTTTACAGAGGGTGCAACCGCCCCTTGTGCAAAGCCGGTTGATAGAGAAAAATGATGAGATGCGCCTATTTTTAGCTTGAGCGGCCTTGAGCCGCGCGCGTTTGCCAGCCGATTTGCACTTTTTAGCCAGATTGTGTTATATTATGGGTACATTCTGGCTATTTGTGTTTCTGTTTCAGGATTGGCTATGTCGCAGCCAACTAACAATACACCTCAAATTGCTCCTCTTGATGCCTGGCTGGCCGAGCTGGGTTTTGTCCGTCACCCCTTCCTTCCCCTTCGAGCGGAAGAAGATGAAAAGCTCCTGCTCGAATGTTTTGTTCCTCATCCAGGTTGCTTTGAGCAATTTGCCGATTACCCCACCGTGGCTGTATTCGCGCCCAGGGGTGGGGGCAAGACTGCCAATCGGCTGAAATTGATCAATCAGAAATTTTCAGACGAGCGCTATTTGGTCACACAGCGGCTTGTTCCGTCAGGTAAAGTTGATACACTGTGGAGCGTTTTGCTTGATACACTGGCGCAGTCAGTATTGAACCTGGCTGAAAAACAAACCGAACGCTTCTTATCCTGGCCTGCCTGGAGCCGCGAGTTCTTGCACCGTTTTGTTCTGGATAGATGCGGACAAAAGGCATTGGATGAACAAATAACCCGGTGGAGGGAAAATAACTCTTCACGTCGAGAAAAGAAACCTGACCCGCTCGTTATTGAGGATGAGACTCAATTTGATCTTTTGGACCGCCTGGTTTGCGATTTTGCCCGCCGATGTCCTCGCAAGTTGGCCGCAGCACAGCTTGCCGAATTTGAATTATGGAAGCTGGCAGCAGATCATTTGAAATCCGCTGGCATTTTACACGTGGACACCCTGATTGATTCCAGCTCGATTGATGTGGATATTATCAAACAGTTCCTAACCCCGCCTATCCCCGGCGAATCGCTTGCTTGCCCATCTAAATTATTTTTGCCTATCGAACACATTGATGTTATCAAAGATTCGCCCGTATATCAAAACGGGCAAATGCTGGTTGCACATTTAGAGTGGCCGGCCAGACGATTGGAAGAATTGGCGCGGAAGCGCATGGAAGCTTCTGGTGGAAAACCATTTGACTTTATCGCCGCGAATGTTTCTGCCAGGCCGCTGGAAGAGCTTGCGCTGGCAGCAACGCGCATCCCAAACGCCGGCGCGCCGCTGGCTATGCTGTGGCTGGCGCAAACTGTCTTTGACTCGCGCGGGCAGAATTTTGCGTCGGATGGCACCCTGTTGTTAACAGACGCCGACTGGCAGCCTGTCCGCGCTGTGCGGCAGGGAACAAGTTGCAGTTTGCTTGAAATCCAATCGCCGTTGCATACTTTTATAACTCTCGTTCACAGCATTTCTGCGCCTGTTCCCGGGCAGCTAGGAATCAGTTATGGCACAAGACCCCTGCGAGAAACGATTGACCAGTGTTTCAACACTGAAGAATTGCGTACGCTCTGCTCTGACTTGAAGGTAGAATACGATAACCTGCCTGGCGAAGGCAAATCGAGCAAGGCAAGGGAACTGGTAGGATATTTTCTACGTCGCAATCGTATTCTTGATTTGCTGCAAGTCTGCGAAAAAGAACGCCCCAACGTTTCGTGGCGCGATGTTGTTTTAGAGGGATAGACCTTTGGGGTTTACGTGCCCTAAAGGTCTATTTGTGTTTTAAGGACAATGATGTTAAAATACCGTTGCTTGCTTTGCCCCACAAGCAGCTAAATTGGGAGGATGCTCAATGAACGCTATAGCCCCTGCCTCTGACAAGCCGGCTGCCCTTCCGGCTGTGTACGATTCCTCGTACTTTGTAAACCGCAAGACCGAACTGCGCTTGATTGATCAAAAGGTCGAAGA
>FWPV01004074.1_pt1 | contig 18509 bp, 15 predicted proteins | sample 2228371 | NCBI WGS metagenome assembly FWPV01 (sample SAMEA103939776, study PRJEB20133) | metagenome
GTTCGTCATTGCCCGTAACCGGGAGAAGCTGGAGGCCGCGGCGGAGGAACTGGGGAGGGACGCGCGAGCGGGGCGCCGCGTGAGGGCTCACCCGGGCGACGTTACCGACCGTGAGGGGATATCTGCCGTCATCGAGGAGATAGCCTCCCGAGCGGGATGCATCGATGTGCTGGTGAATAACGCGGGAATAGTTATACCTGGTTATTTCGAGAAGCTAGCGGTGGAGGATTTCGAAAAAGTGCTAAAGACCAACTATCTGGGGGCACTCTACTCTACCAAGGCTGCGCTTCCTCACCTGTTGAGCCGTCCCGTGAGCGCCGTCACCTTCACCTCTTCCCCGGCGGGTCTGAAGGGTATATTCGGCTATTCCACCTATAGTCCCACCAAGTCAGCGCTTATAGGCCTGGCCGAGGTGATCAGGGCAGAGCTCAAGGACCGGGGTTTGCAGGTGACCGTGCTCTGCCCGCCTGATACCGATACTCCGGGATTTCGGGAGGAGAAAGAGGTAAGACCCGTGGAGACCGAGGCCATAGCGGGGTCCACGCCTCCCGCCTCCCCTGCCGATGTGGCCTCGCGTTTTATTCGGGGTTTTAAGAAGGGCAAATTCATCATTATCTGTGATTTCAACAGCAGGTTGCTCTACCGGGTCAACGGGATCGCTCCTCGCCTCGCCGATCGCATTCTAGATGGCATGGCCGCCAAAGGTCGAGCCAGACTCCAGTGAGTCGATGGTACCTGCTGCCCTTTACTTTAAGCCGACTTATGAGGGGATCTTGGGTGGGGAAGGGAAAAGAATGGATCGTCCGATGAATTTACTGGCGTTTAAATTTCTATTTAAGCACGCGGTGTATTGAAGGACGTTCAAGCGCATGGTTTCGCTTCCATCACATGCTGCTTGGGCATGGGAAGATGCGAGGGGATGACAATATGGCTCGAAGATCAAGCTGTACGATTATAAATTACAATGTGTTAAAAAATTGTGACGAGAAAGACTAGTTGCGCGAATGCGGACGATCTTAACCACCGGCACGCATGGAATTTTAGGCTTCCTCTGATTGGAGACAAACCCCCCGCGTATTTGGTTTAAATGGGTGGGCAAAAAAATATTTTTCAGCAAGGGAACGATCCGTTGACCTCCTTTCCCAGCCAGTCCGAAAGCAACGGCAGGTTATCTCCGTGGAGGAACGCTAAATGTTGGGTGATGTAGAATATGGAAATAGTCCTTTTGGATTGATGCTTTCAGGTAGTCAAAAGGAGTGGGGAAGATGAGCGCGGGTATAAGAAGAGCCTACCGGCTGATGCCAGTGGTGGTGATACTGTTATTTCTAGTAACGATATTGGCGCCCCCGGGTTGTTGGAAGAAGACTCTTCCCAGGAAGGTGGACAAGTCTTCGGAGGAGGTTTGGCCCAAGATAAAGGAACTCATTTATCCCACCTTGGGATACCCCCAGATAGTGATGGCAGGTGGTAATTTCCTTCTGGAGTTCGATTTCACCAGGGATCTGCCCGGAGCCGTTCAACCTTCCCAGGTGAAGGACTGGCAAGTCAGCATCTCCTCCAGCAACTCATTCGCTCCCTACACTGCCCACCTAGAGGTTGGGGAGGTCGATTTCGGGAGAAGCCTGCGCTGGGCTGAGGGTTCGGGTAGGGAAGTGTATGAGGTCTGGAAGGTGGGAGTGAGGGTACCCCAGGAGACGCCATCCGACCTCTACGACCTGGAGGTACGGGTGGAGGCAGATGGGGAGGAAATCATCGACAGTCAACCCCACTGCCTCTCGGTTGTCTCTGAAATCAAAAGGGAATACCGGGTGATACACTTCACCGATGTCCACGTGGTGGATGTGGACTACCCCGGCTATTCCCCTCATGATCGGGATGTACACCAGGCTTACTACCTGCGCAAGGCCATCCAACAGATAAACTTGATCCATCCCGACTTTGCGGTCTTCACCGGGGACCTGGTATTCGGACAGAGGTATATGCCTGAAGACTGGCCCCCCGGCGGAGAACGTAGAGGTTCCACGGAGTACGATTACGAGTATCCCTGGGCCTATAAAGAGATGCTCGCTTTGGAGGTACCCTGTTTCTGTCTTCCCGGCAATCACGACACTTATTTTGACACGGTGAAAGATGGCGAAGATTGGTGGACGGAGAGCCTGGGGCCCCTCCATTATTCCTTCGATTACGGCAATCATCACTATATTATGATAGATACCTCCGATTGGACCCAGGAGGATCGCTCCTTGGACAGAGGTCCCTTTTACGGATTGGCCCAGATTCTAGAGCCCAGGAAGTGGAAGGGGCAGGTGCGCGGGGGCGGTGATCTTTTCCAGGAAGACCAGGCGCCTCCTCCCGGCACGTACCAGGGACAGCTAGCTTGGATCCGCGATGACCTTGCGGCGAGTCGCGGTGCGGAGTTGCGCGTGGCATTCTCCCATCATGACCCTGCCCAGTACAGCTCTTGGGACGATGACTATTTCGGCGCCTATCACCTGGGGGGCAGAGGGGAAGGGAGGCGAGCGTTATTGAAGCTATGCGCGGATAACCAGGTAAGCCTGTATCTGAGCGGGCATCACCATCGGGATAACGTCGCCGTGATACCCTGGAGTGAGGGCGGGGGCTCCACCACCTACGTGAACACCACTTGTCTAGAGCCAGAGGCGCATATGGGAACTTCATACCCGGGTTATCGGCTGGTGGAGATCAGCGGCAGCCATATTACCAGCTGGAGTTACCTGAAACCCCCGTATTCTTTCCCTTATTACAGGGGTGTACGACCGGGAGAGATTACCGATGTGGAAGAGCTCCAGGACATGGCTATCGGTTGCGAACTTTCCAATGGGGGGGAGTGGCGGAAGGGGGATAGGGAGGTGAATTGCCGGGTGATCAACAGCCTGGAGAGAGACTTCAGTGGAGCTTATCTGGAGTTCTACCTTCCTTACCAGGAGCAGGTTTGCTACCAGGTAAGCGGCGCTTCCAGCTACACGGTGACCAGGATCCCCGCTCAACCGGAATGGGTTCAGTTCTCCCTCTACTTTGATCTTCCCGCTGGGAAGGAGGTGGAGGTGCGGGTTAGTCTGCTCTGAGCTTTTGGGGAAGCCTTATGCAATGATGTTCTCAATCTCGTGACTGGTAAGCTTCCCCACCATTATGCGGTTCTTCAAACGAACCATGATCTAGAAGAGCTGGCAGATGGCTTGTGAGGGGCATGGGATGGTGAGAACCTTGAGGTGGCGGTTTGAGAGGTGGATGATTTAGAGAGGACGTTCCCCGGGAGAGAGTTAAGTCGCCGGGATTTCCTAAAGTTATCCGGCATAATATTGGCTGGCCTGAGCTTGAACTGGGGATGTGGTAAACCGCTTTCCCAGGATAGGGAACTGGCACCGGACGTGTTCAGGCTGGAGAAACCGCCTCCACCCACTGGAGAGGCGGTCGCTTCCATAGTCAGGTCGAAGGATATTGCCTATTCGGTGAAGCGAGCCATAGAATTGGCGGGTGGACTTGGTGAGATCAAACAGGGGGACAGAGTGGTTATCAAACCCAACATGACTACCGGCTATGCCGCCGCCGCTCGGGTCACTACCCATCCAGAGGTTCTACGCGCGGTGATCAGGGCGGTGAAGGAGAAGGGTCGATCCGCTGCAAGATCTTGCCCTCGCTGCTGATGGCCGGGGGTGCCAGCAACATCACCGTCGCGGAAGCCTCTTCTTATATGGATCCCTCGACTCAGGCGGTGGCCGAGAAGCTGGGACTGTACGAGGTCATTCGGTCGGAAGGAGTTAACTTCCTCGCCTGGGAGGAGGAGGAGTATGTAGAGGCACGCAGTTTCGATTTCTACAATATCACTTTCAATATCCAAATACCCAAATCCCTGGTTGATTCCAGGTTTGAGCATTTTATCAACGTTCCTATGTTGAAAAATCATGAAGCCATCTCTTTTTCCAATGCGGACTATACCTGCTGCATAAAAAATCACGTGGGAGTGGTTTCCCGGCATACAAGGATTGTAGGAGGCGGCAGGGGGATACACCAAGCGGACCTGGGAGAAAAGATCGCCGAACTGAACTTGGCAGTACCGGTGCATGCTATGAACGTGGTGGATGCCTTGACCGTGGTGCTTACCGGAGGTCCTGCCTCCTGGAGAATGGATTTAGCCCATCCCGGGCTGATTCTGGCATCTAAGGATCGAGTGGCCTGCGATTCCTTGGCTCTGGCGGTATTGAGATACTATGCTTCGCAGCAAGGAATAAACCGCAGCTACCTGAAGAAATCCGTATGGCGGCAGGCCCAGATAGTCCGGGCTCAACAGCTGAACCTGGGCAGGCGGAGGGAGGATATAAGGGTGGCACATGATGGCGTGGCGGAGATCGAAGGTATCTTGGCCTGGTGGAACTGAAACGTTTTGGGAGTGGTTTAGGGAGATAACCTATCTGGGCCCCGGATGCTAGGCGATTTCATTACAAAGCGGATGAAATGATACCCTTCCGTGTGGGGAATGAATCAGCATTGCGCAACTGAGAGTAATCTATAGAATTTTTTCAATATGTTAAATTAATTTGTTTAGAACCGGACCGCGGCGGGGGAGCCGGGAGCAGCGCAAGCGGGAAGATCTGTCCTGTCTGACTGGTGGCTGGCTTGCTTTAGAGAGGACTTGGGTTGAAACTAATCGCCTTGACGCCGCGAAATCACTGCTAGACCTGCCTGGGCCGAGACTGTCTTGTAAACGAATTTTAGCGCCTCCCCGTCAGCCATAGAAGATACCATTGCGGAAGAAAAATCTACCCCAAAGCCAATTCGCATACTGTTTTCCCTCATTTAAAAGGGTGTATAATGCATAATTATCCGGAAAGGGAGAGACCATGAGAGGGGGCTTGGCTTAGATGGAGGAGATGACCAAGGGGCGTCAGCTGTTCTTCAGGGTGGTGGATTATACCCTGGTGGGTATTTTCAACTTTTCCAAAATAATCTCAAGGATTTTTCCCCTGTCGTTGATTTATGGTTTCTTTAATCTCCTGGGCTACGCTATCTTCTACGGGCGTCCCAGAATGCGGGAGGGGCTCTTGCGGAAACTCTCCGATGCCTTGCCGGAAATCACCGACCAGCGGGAGATAGCCAGGATCGGAAGGAAGGTATGCGTCGCCTACGTCATGTCCATCATGGACTACTTCGTCTTCTGGAAGTATGGGGAACGTTACATGCGGGAGATGCGCGTGGAGGGGCTTGAATACTTCGACCAGGCGGACAGCCAGGGCAAGGGCCTCCTCGTGCTCGCCGCTCACCATGGCGCCGCGGTGCTCATACACGCGATCATGGCGCGCTTAGGAAGGCCTTACACCCCTATTCTCTGGCACCCGGACACTACGCCCCTTCCCCGCTTCGTGACCGCCATGGCCCTCTTCGGCCAATCTTTGGGTTGCGATCCGGAACAACCGGTCTTCTGGGCGGGCCAGGATACCATCAGGAAAGTACGGGAACACCTGGCTAAGGGCAAACGGGTGGGACTCACCTTCGATGTGGAGGGAAGCCATGTGGTGGAGTTTTTCGGCCGCCCGGCGGCCATCGCCAGTGGGATCGCCCATTTTGCGTATGACAGCGGTGCGCCCATCGTGCCCATCTGCCATCTGCGCGGAAGACGCCTTTCCGACCGAAGGCTGGTGATCTACGAACCCCTCTCCTACCAGCTCACCGGGGACCGCAAGCAGGATATCGACATAATCATGCGGGAGGTGGTAAGAGCCGGGGAAAGGCAGATCAGGGAGGACCCGGGGCAGTACTGGAGTTGGTTTGGCCTGTGGGCCTGGTGGGAAAAGGCGGAGGAGCTCATGAGGAAGGGTCGCTAACCTCAAACTCTCCACTTGCTATGATCGCGCCGCCAATCAGTCACATCTTCAAAACCAGAAGAGGACTGGTCTCAAGCCCATTTCTTGGAAGGTTAAAGCGGGGAAAGCCAATGCCGGGGTGAGGATGAACGTCTATTTTGAAGTAAAGAGATGATGAAGAAGGTGGTGTGAACTCGAGAGAGCAGAATGATAGGGGAGCGAGGCAAGGGGATAAGTGAGTTAAGCCTATGATCATCCCTTGGTTCCCTTCCCATGTATATTGACTTGATTGTTAGCGACGGTGAGGACTTTTTCCGGCGGAAGATTGGTAATACGCGGGGGGTAACAGTTTGTCAGCTTTATTCTTTTAACCCAACCAAATCGGTCTGTAAATAGGTCAAGCGCAGATAATAATTACAATATGTAAAATAGTCACAATGAAAATTTTGCAAACCAAGCGCCGCAATAAGCATGGCGCGGTTTAAGATGTGGGGAGATGATGGAGGCTGAAAGGGATACGCCGTAGGGTAGCCAAGCGCATCAATAGCCGGTACTGAAGAAAAACATCCCCGCGTTCCTTTGATGTAGCATATGGCGGGTTGTAGAATGGACTTCAGCAAAGAAGAGGGGATCAAGAGATAGTGACCACCACAAAGGAAAGGAGTTATTTTTGACCGGGCGAAAGTTTGGGTTGGCAAGGATAACGCTCTGCTGCTTGTTGGCTATGGCCGTTTCTCTGGTTAACGGAGGATGGTTCGCCACGATGAGGGGTGCAACGGCGGGGGAAACCGATAAGTTGGTAAGCGAGGAGATAGTCCCCCTCGATTTCGTACCCGGGGAGATAGTCGTCCGACTAAGAGGCGGTTTTACCGTCAGCCAGTCGATTGATTCCCTCAAGGAGGCTGGAGCCGAGGAAATGATATCCCCCATCGGGTCCCCGCGGGGAGAAGGCGCCTTTTTATTCCGGCTTAGGCCGGGGTTGGGGGTGGAAGAGGCGGTGGAAGCTCTAAAGGCGCTGCCCCAAGTGCTCTATGCCCAGCCCAATTATCTCTATCGCGCTACCTATACCCCCAGCGATACGGATTTCCATCCCTCCCAGTGGGGCCTGCATAACACCGGGCAAATCGTGGAGGGAAAGACGGGTGTACCAGACGCCGATATCGACGCGCCGCAAGCCTGGGAACTGGAACAGGGATGGGTAAGCCCGGCCATCGTGGCGGTGATCGACACCGGGGTGGATTCCGGACATCCTGACCTGGACGGCCAGCTGGCCCCCGGTTACAACTGGGCGGGCATCAGCCAGAGAGCTTACAACGTGGCCTGGTATTTCGGCTACAGTTCGGATGCGCAGGTTGCCGCGCAGTCCATCGACGGCACGGGTCAAAGCCTCACCCACGTGGGGATAGCCCTTTATAAGGTCGGAAACCCCAGCGAAAACATCACTGTTTCGGTAAGGAACAGCCTCAACGGCTCCGACCTGGCATACCTCACCATCTATCCCTGGGAGGTGAGCTCCGATCCCTCGGAGATATACAAGCCTCTTTCCAACACGGTCCAGCTCTTGGCGGGCGCTCACTATTACTTGGTTGTCCGGACCTCCAACAGCAGTTCATCTAACTATTATCTATTGATCGCCAACAGCAAGGGGTATGCCAATTACACAAATGACCCCTACAGGGAGGGGATGATGTTCTGGTTGGTAGGGCAAAGCTGGAACTACCGGCAAGAAGATGATTTCTACTTCCATACCAATCCCAACGGCAATCCCCGTGATGACCAGGGTCATGGCACCCATGTGAGCGGGATCATCGCGGCGGAAAACGATGGGAGGGGGTCAGTGGGAGTGGATTTTCACGCTCGCATCATGCCCCTCAAGGCATTGGATTCCTCAGGGGGTGGCACCACCGCCGCCGTCACCGCCGCCGTCTATCACGCCGCCGATTACGGTGCCTCGGTAATCAATATGAGTTTAAGCTCCGCTGCTTTCGACCAGGCTTTCCAGGACGCAGTGAACTACGCCTACGCCCGGGGCTGCATCCTCATCGCGTCCGCGGGTAACGATGGCAATGGCAGTATCCGCTATCCCGCCGGCTTTGCCAACGTGGTGGGGGTGGGCGCTACCACTAATCGTGACCAGAGAGCCGGTTTTTCCAACTATAATTTTTCGGTAGATCTTTCCGCTCCCGGGGAATATATCTTTTCCACCACGCCCACTTATCCGGTGGGCTTAAACAGCTATGGATATTCATCCTACTACGACTTCCTGTCGGGCACCTCCATGTCCGCTCCCATGGTCTCTGGCCTGGCGGCATTGATTCGCTCCCGGGACCCTTACCTCTCACCCCTCCAGGTAGAGAGCCTGATGGAGACCTATGCCCGGGACCTGGGGCCCCTGGGACGGGACGATTATTTCGGATACGGGCGCATCGAGGCCTGTGACACCCTGGAGCATGTACCTCCGCGGGTGACGGATTACCATCGCTTCGACTTCGCCGAAGGATATACAGGGTACGGCTTCCGGGAGTATCTCTGCCTCTTCAATTACGGCCAGAGTACCGTTCCCGTCAGGGTTACCTGGATGTTCGGGGACGGCACGGCCCAGGGAGAGCGCTTGGAGGTGGGAAGGACAACCCGTTCCACCCTCGGGGTAAACCAGGAGTTACCTGAAGAGGGCGAGGTATCTATGCGAGTGGAGTCTGCCTTTGAACCGGTGGTGGCGGAGCGCCCTATCTATTTCAACTACACCGGATGGACCGGAGGTCACGACGCCATGGGACTCACCCGCCCCCAGCAGACCTTTTTCTTCGCCGAGGGATATACCGGAAGCGGCTTCCAGGAGTATCTATGTCTGCTCAATCCCCAAGGGGAGGGGACCGATGTAAAGGTCACCTACTATTATGAAGATGGTTCCACCCAGGTGCGCTCTCTCTACCTGGGTGCGCGCACTCGCAGCACCATCGACGTCAACTCGCAGGCGGGAAGCGGCAGAGCCGTATCTGTCATGGTGGAGTCACTCCAGCAACCCATAGTGGCGGAGCGCCCCATCTACTTCAATTACTCTGGCTGGGCCGGAGGCCACTGCGTTATGGGAGCCGTGTCCCCGAGTAGGGAATGGATCTTCGCCGAGGGATATACCGGAAGCAACTTCCACGAATACCTCTGCCTGATGAATCCCAACCAGGTTGACGCCATAGCGCATATCGCTTACTGCTTTACCGATGGTACTCCACTGGAACGGGATGTGCCTGTGGCCAAGAATTCCAGATTGACCCTGAGGGTAAACGACGTGGTGGGTACGGGGCGGGACGTCTCCATCAAAATAAACTCCGACCTGCCCATAGTGGCGGAGCGCCCCATCTACTTCAACTATAGGGGGTGTGGGGGAGGCCATTGCGTGACAGGCTATGCCCCGTAGGTGGGAGGAATTAAGTAGCGCCAGGGCGGAATTAATAATTCCGGTGGGAAAACACGCATGAAGCGGTTTGTCACCAACTCTATCCGCCCGCTCTGCTGCCTCGCGATGAGGATGGAAAGACGGGAAGTTTTGAATTCTTATATAATGAGGATATGGTGGATGCTTATCAATTATCCAGGCAGGGCAGCAGATCAGTTCAATAGTTTCAATCCTTTAGCGGAGGGGTGGGCGCGTTGCACGTGGGACATTACAAAGCGGCAAGTTTGGGAGAGAATGCGCGGTCTTTTAAGGGGAACAGAAGATGAGAGCAGAGAGAGAGTATAGCGTGGAGGAGATCTCCCGGCTTACCGGTCTGGACCCCGAGACCATCAGAGAGTATATCCGCAAGGGGAGGATAAAGGCCGAATACCTGGGAAGCGCCTTCGATGAAAATTACAGGGTAAGAGAATCATCTCTATTGGCGGATGGGGAAATGAGGGAGCTTATACTGGCGGTGAGGACCGGGGAGAGGAGGGAGGTGGCGGGGGAAGGCGAAACAGAGGCGGCATCCCTGATCGAGCTGGTGGATCGTTAACGGGCTTTGCTTAAGGAGATCGCCAATTTCAAGATAAGGGGGGCGATGCTTACGTCCTCTTCTGGTCGGGAACGAGGGCTTGAAGGAAAGCTGGAGGAAAGATCCAGGCAAGCGCAGGACTTGGAACGCAAGATAGAGGAGTTAAGGAGAAAGATACTCGCTAAAGAAGAGGAGATCCGTAAGTTGGGAAGGGAAGATTTTAGTGGTAAAGCCAAGCGCAAATTACCTGGTTGAAAAAGACATGAATATCTATCTCCGCGCCGAGAAACCTAGACCAGGAAGGGATGGTCTCTTACCCATTTTCCCCTGCCAACAAGTTCTCACATATTGGCTCTCATTTGTTTCCGCGGCGCGAGTTGGCCCCAACCATGAATGTTTTACTTGAGGATCGGACCTCTTTTAACCCCGCTGTTTCTTTTCCTCTTCCTCCGCCATGTCCAGGAAAGCGGCCCAGTTCTGGGTGAGCTTGGACTGGTCCCCATCCTTGCCCAAGGGTACGATGACTGGCTTTTCCCCAGTTCCATCCCACTCCTTGTCGGCGGGTTCAAAGGTGTGATGGGTAACTTTGCCTTCAGAGTCATAGTAGAACCAGGCTTTCTTGGAGGGGGGGTCCTCGTCAGTGAGGAACTTGGTCATCTCGAAGAGATGCTGCACCTTTAGGTAGTCACGCAATGCTGACATTTCTCACCTCCACCGTGTCCGCTTTTGAAAGTTCCCTTTATGATTTAATTTATATTTTATAATTTTATACCCCCATACTCTTCGCCTCTAACATGCGGTCTTGTGATGGCACAAGGGATAACCGAGGGTAAGGTTAAGTTGAGGTCGGGAATTCCACGAGATGATTAATGGCCAAAGGCATATTTTACCGTTTGTAAATTATTTATTGTGACTATCCCCACCGAAGCCGAAAAGCCTTGTGGCAAGATCTCTCATCGCCTTTAAGGAAAGGCTACCGTTCAGTTCCAGAAGAGAGCGGCCTTCCCTGTCGAATTTGCCGATGGTCTTGTCTTCTGGAAGCCAGCCCAGCAGTTCAAGGGGGGTATTCTTGGACAGCGCCAGAGCATCTTCCTCCCTCTCCACTCGGTTGATCATCAGGCCCACCCGAACATAACTCATGGACTCCTCCGCTACCTTGCTGATGGTCTCCGCCACCCTGATACCTTTGGCGGTGGGGTCGGAGACCAGGAGTAGGGTATGGATTTCCCTCATCACCCGCCGGTTGACCTGCTCCACCCCCGCCTCTGCGTCTATCACGGTGAAGTCGAAGTGATTCGCCAGTACCTCGATGGACTCCCTTAAGAAAGTGTTAAGTTGGCAGTAACAGCCCTCTTCTTCTGGCCTGCCCACCGCCAGAAAGGCCAGGTTCTCCTTCTCGGTGAGGGCGTCCAGCAGCTTGTAGTCGATGGAGGCGGCCAGGTTGAGGGAATCGGAAGAGCGCTCCGGTGTGGCGGCGATCAGCTCTTTGCGCAGGTCATTCACGGTCTTTTTTATGGGCAGGGAGAGCGCCAGGGAAAGTCCTCCAGCGGGATCGGCGTCGATTATCAGCCCCCGTAACCTTTTCTCCTCGCTTATCAAGCGAGCCAGCAAAGCCGAGATGGTGGTCTTGCCCACCCCTCCCTTGCCGCATACGGCTACTACCGGCTTCATGCTCCCTCTCTCTCCCCCCGTAGCCGTTCTCTTATCTTCCTTAGTTCCACCACTTCCTCGCAGACCTCCACGTACTCGCAGGTGTCGCAGTCAAAGTTCATCTCCTCGTACATTTTGATCAGGGCCTCCACGATATCCTGGGTCTTCTCCGCCATGGGCTTAAGTAGTTCCACCTCCGAACGGTCGCGGGTGACGAAGATGACCTGGGATGTATCCACTCCGTCCACCCTGCGAAGCTTTTTCAGGAGGGTCTGGCCATATCTGTTCAAGTTGAAGCCGGCTTCCAACGCTTGCTTGCTCACCCGGCACCAAGTCTGGAATCGGTCTGGCCAGAACCGGGTGGAAACCCCCTCCAGCCGAGTGTCATAGACGACATCCCTCAGGTCGCGATAAGCGTCGTATTCATCGGGAAAGCTCCCCCTGACCAGAACTACCTGGGCGAAGGGCAGGCTACCCGCGCTTTGCTCCTCCAGGTCCTGCCCTATTAGGGATACGGTGTCCGGGCTGATGAGATCTTCCCGGTCCGTCCATAGAAGCATGAAGATGGAGGCGAGGCCGGGATTTCCCAGCTCTATGGCGGTGTCGTCCTTGAGCACCAGGGATTGTTTCTCTGGCCAAGCGGAGAAGGGGTTAAAGGAGTGCTCTACAAGTACCCCTTCGGCTCGTTTGCCCTTCAGGTAATCATTGAGCAGTACCAGAGGTTCGTCGAACAATCCCATCTTATTCCATGGTTCCAATGAGGGCGGCACCAAAGGCGGCGGCCAGCTGGGGATCCAGTGGGAAGGGATAATATTTCCCCGGAAGCATCTCCCCCATCATCCTGGGGATGGTATTGACCCGGGCTACCCCCCCGGTTACGGTGTAACTCTCATAGTTGCCGAAGCGGAGGGTCTGGGAGACCACGATCTTGGAGACCGCGTCGCAGATGCCGGCGATAATGTCGGGAACCTTCTCCCCCTGGTTCACGTAGGAGATAACCTCGCTTTCGGCGAATACCCCACACTGGGAGCTAATGGGGACGATCTTCCCGGATCCTTCCACCGTCTGGTCCACCTGGTCCAGGGGCACCCCCAGGGCAGCGGTGATCATCTCTAGGAACCTTCCCGAGCCAGAGGCGCACTTGTCGTTACGCATGAAATCCAGGATCTCTCCCTGGCCATCCGAGAGAATGGTGGCGATGCTCTGGCCACCGATATCGATGGTAAGATTTACATCAGGTAAAAAATGATGGGTGGCCATGGCAATGCAGGCCACGTCATCCTCTCCAAAATCAGCCGTCTTTACCAGGTCCTCGCCGGCTCCGGTGCTCACCAGCACCTCCACGTCGCCGGGACGCAGGTTAGCCTGTTGCAGCACCGATTCGATGAGCTGGTCGATTTCCTGGGCGATGGTGCCGGTAGTCTCCCTTATTTCGCTGGCTGCCACTTCGCCGTCTTTGAGGATAACCGCCTTGGAGAAGAGGCTGCCGATGTCCAATCCCATGGTAATCATGTTCCACCTCCCAGTTTCCTGGCGAGAAGCGCGGCTCCCAAGGCCCCTACTAGCTGGGGGTCTACCTTGTAGCTGACCAGGCGGGCGTTCATCATCTTTTCCAGGGATTGCCTCACCGCGATATTCTTGGCCACGCCGCCGGTCATGGTCACCTCTTTCTCCAGCCCCACCCGGCGCACCAGGGCCATTACCCTCTCGGCCATGGTGCGGTTGACGCTGGCGGCAAGGTCTTCCCGGGTCACCCCTCTCTGCAGAAAATGATGCACCTCGGTCTCGCAGAAGATGCTGCAGCGGTTGGAAAGTTCGATGGGGTTGCGGGCCTTCAGCGAGATGGGCCCCAGTTCCTCCAGGGTCACCCCCAGTCTTCTGCTCATCACCTCCAGGAACCGTCCGGTTCCCGCCGCGCATTTATCGTTCATAACGAAATCAACCAGCTCCCCATGGTCATCCACCCGGATCACCTTGGCGTCCTGGCCTCCAATGTCGATAATAGTTCTCACGCTGGGAAGCAGCCAGTGCGCGCCCTTTCCGTGGCAGGAGATTTCGCTTATATTCTCCTGGGACATTCCCTCCGCCTGTACCTGTTCTCGCCCATAGCCGGTGCTCACGCAGAAGTTAAGGTCCTTCCAGGATATTCCCAGATCCTTTAAGGCCATCTCCATCACCGTGGAGGCGGAGTCCACCGGGTTCGGTTTGACCAGAATGCTTCTGGAGCTGGCTATGTTGCCATTGGCCATCACCACCGCTTGGGCAGTGAGAGAACCAACATCTATTCCGCCAAAGTACATGGGGCACCTCCCTTTGCATTGTATTATGCTTAGCTGACCAGCAAGCCTCCTACATATATTACCGTTTAATTAAATAAACATTACCGTTTAATTAAATAAACTTGCATATCAGAGATTCTTTCTTACATTTTGCTTTTTAATTGTTTTACTTAGCTATTTTAATTAGCCAACCAACAAGCCTCATTTATATTTTACCGTTCAAATATATATAGTTTCCATTGAGGAGGGAAAAGACGATAAACGGAGCTCGAGAAAGTGCATGAATTTCCGTTTCTCATTACGCCCTTCCCATGAGGCGATGAACCTCTTTCTTCAAGTATACGCCTGCTGGTATTAACCTAAGCTTTCGCCTCTCTTGTTCGCCTCCTCTTTCTTTCCCTGGTTAGAACGTTGCTTATGAATTGCTCCATCTCCTCCTGGATCACGCTGATGGGAGTCATCCTCCTGATCCACGAATCACCCTGCACGTACATGGTGGGCACTCCCGCCCTCTTGCTTATCTCGTTTCTCACTTTGGAGAAGATGCTCCAGGTCTGTTTGCAGGAATGGTGGCCACAGGAGATGCAGCAATCAGCGTTGAGTTCTTTCACCGCCAAAACTATATCATCCAACCAGCGCACCGACATGGAATCCCCTCCCATCTGGCGGGTCATAGGCATGTTCCAGGCGGCCTCCGCGAACCCGTCCACGATGGATTGGCGGGAGGTGGTGTCGATGGGTTGGGGGAAACAGCACATGAGCAGGTCACCCATATTGGAGTACCCCTTCATCTCCATCCAGTCGAAGAAACCCGGGAAATCGAAGAAGTATGGCAGGTAAATCCACAGGGGACGGGCCACCTCCTTGCGCGTCCCGTAGGACTCATCCTCTAAATTCCTCCTGCTCACCTCCACCAGCTTTTCTAAGACCCTGATGGCCTCGTCCCGGCCCCACATGCAGAAGCGGGCTCCATAGGTATATAGGGAGAAAATTCCCGGTACCGGACAGGGTATCCTTCCTCGAAGTTCCCACAGGTCATGGTAGAGTTCGGTGGCGCGATTGCACCTCTCCGCCACCTGGCGCAGGTTTTCCTCCTTGAGCTTCTCGCCAGAGAATTCTTCCAGTTTCTCCACCAGCTGGTTATAGTAGGTTTTAAAAAGTTGTAAGCCCCTGCGGGTGTTGTCCGCCGGTTTTTCCAAGATGAAATGGGGAATGCCCAGCTGGAGAGCGACGAACTCGTGGATCTTGGAGTTGACGTCGCAACTGCCGGGGGCGGAGGAGATGATCCCGTCGGGCTCGAAGTCCGCTCCCGAGAGCATGGAACCTAGTTCAATGGTATTGGAGGAACATAAGTGGTCGGGCATGCCCAGGCCCATGGCGTAATCCCAATAACGTTCCCCCTGACCCTCCAGCGCCACCACCCCCAGGGTGGAGAGCACCTCGCTGGTGAGGGGAAAGAGGCTGTCAAAGGAATGGATGATTTCCGGGGGGAAGTTGAAGGGAACCAGCACCACCTTCTTTCCCGTCTCCTTAGCCTGCTTAGCCTCATTCAGCCAGACCAAAAACATCTGGAGGAAGGTGAGGCTGGCCTCCATGATATCTGGCCTGAGCATGGATCGCATAGAACGAGCCAAATCGGGAGGCATTACCTTGAGGAGACCCTCGACCTCCTCCATGCTCAGCTTGTCCGGCAACTGCTTGAGGATCTCGAATATGGAGTAGACCCGGTCGAACAGACCTTCATTTCTGGAGATGACCTTCTCCTTCACTGAACTCACTCCTTTTCAAGTAACTCTACGCCTTTCCAAGGATATAGATGTGATTCTTACATTCCCGTCTCCGCTCCAGATGCTTTTTTTTTTTTTGGCTTCTTCAGTACCACGTTATCGATGAACTGGCCCACCTCTTCCAGCACCGCGCTCATAGGGGTGGTACGGCTAACCCAGCAATCCCCGTGCAGTCCCAGGGTGGGTATGCCGGTCCTCCTGGCGATTTCGCTTCGTACGATGGAGAATACGCTCCAGGTCTGCTTGCAGGCGTGGTGGCCAGGGTAGATGGCGCAATTGGCGCCCAGGTCCTTAAGAATATAAACCATGTCGTCCAGCCAGCGCAAAGACATGGAGTCGCCCCCGATCTGCCTGGTCATGAACATGTGCCAGGCGCTCTCCGCCATCCCCTCCAGCATGGATTCCCGAGAGGAGGTATCTATGGGCCGGGGGAAACATACCATCAGCGCCTCCCCCAGGTGGCTCACTTTTCTCTCCTCCATCCAGGTGAAAAACCTGAGCACGTCGTAGTAGTAGCCGGTGTAAATCCAGAAGGTGCGCGCCAGCTCTTCCCGGGAGGAGTAAAGCGGGTCTTCCAAGTTTTTTCGAGCCACCTCCACCATCTTCTCCATCACCTGCACTCCTTCCTCCCTGCCCCACATGGCCCAGCGAGTCCCACATGTGTATATGGAGAAGATTCCCGGAACCGGGCAGGGCACCTGCTTTTTCAGCTCCCAGAGGTCGTAGTGGAGCTCGGTGGCGCGGTTGGCATGATTTATTACATTGTATAAATTATCATCACGTAGATTCTCCTCGGCGAGCTCTTCCAGGCTGCACACCAGTTTGCCATAGCATTTCTTGAAGAAATTAAGCCCCCTCTGATCTTCGTAGGGTGGTTTTTCCAGGAAAATCTGGGGGATGTCCAGCCAGTGGGCGACGAACTCGTGGATCTTGGAGTTGGCGTCACAGCTCCCCACTGTGGCGGAGATGATGGCATCGGGCTCCAAATCCCTTCCCATGAGCGCAGAGCCCAGCTCGATCGTAGATGACGAGCAGATGTGGTCGGGCAGACCCAGCCCCATGGCGTAATCCCAGTACTCCTCCCCCTGACCCTCCAGAGCCATTACTCCCAGGGTGGAGAGCACCTCGCTGGTTAGGGGAAAGAGGTTATCGAAGCAGTGGATGAGCTCCGGGGGGAAGCTGAAGGGAAGCAATACCACTTTCTTGCCCTCCTCCTTGGCGCGCTTGGCCTCCTCCAGCCACAAGAGCAGGAGTCGGAAGAAGGCCAGGGAGGCATCCCGGATCTCTGGCCGGAGCAAAAAGGTCAAGGTTTCGGCGGGGTCACGGGGCATCACCTTGAGCAAGCCCTCCACCTCTTCGTCGCTCATGGTTTCGGGAAGTTTCTTGATCACCCCAAAGGTGGCGTTTATGCGGTTAAACAAGCCTTGGCAGATTCTCTCCTGGTCTTCCATTAGCCGTTCCCTTTCGCTTAATAAAAGGCCCTTGGTCGAGGGCTATCCATCTTTTTTCCAATCCTAAAGGAAATTCGCTCTCCTGGGTATGAAATTGCTCAACCCTGGCGAGAAGGTTACCCGTAGGCGCGGACGGTCTTGTCATCCTGGCCCCTGCCCTCCGATCTCTCATTTCTTCAACCTCTCCAGGAAGGCCTGCACCCTGGTCTTGAGCCTGCCTATATCGGCTTTGGCTCCGTACTCCTTTTCCAGCTGGAGCACGGGGATGCCTTCCTTCTCCAGGTCCATGCGTATCTTCACGTTATCTATGCCGTGCAAGTCACAGAACTTGTTATGGAAGAGGATGGCTCCCTCCGCTTGTGATCGTCGGATCATCCCCAGGATAAATTCCTTTCTCTGTGTATACTTGTCGAACATGCGGGGGCACATCAAATTGCGGAGATATTTATAGGCCAACCTGGATAAAGGACCATTCTGGGGCGCCTCCGCCTCTCGAAATATGCGCCCGCCGATGCAGAAGGAATCAGCCACCATGATTCCACCCAAGCTCTCCAGTTCCGCGATAAGCTCGATCTCATCGGTGGCACTTCCTCCCATGAAAAGGCGAGCCTTGCATTCCAGGGGTTTTCTTTTTTCCATCTCCGCGATGAAAGCGTCCAGCATTTGGAGGAATTCTTGAGAGGGTAGGGATTCCCTCAAGACCAGGAGGGAGATAATCTCGCTACCGGAGACCTTGAGTTCTTCCTTCCACCGCTCCTCGTAGATCCGCTTTATCTTCTCGTCCACTTGGTTTTCCAGCTGGATGGCGGATTCCAGGTCCTGGTCCTGGATGGGAACATCGTAATGCTTGCTTAGGGCGTCCCTCATCAGGGATAGCTCCTCGGCGAACCAGGCTAGGGAGTCGTCGTCATCCAGGTGGGGCACCCGCAGGTAGTGGAAGAAGTTGGTGGGATGGGCGTACTGCCAGTTTTCGAACATCCCGCGCAGGTGATCGCATCCGTTGGTCTCGATCACCCCGTCCAGGAAGTCATAGGTGCCATCCAATGCCAGTTGCAGGCAGGAACGGCAGAACCCGCAATTGAATCTGGAGAGGTAGGCGTCCGCCAGCGAGGTCTCCGGGTTTCCCAGCGCCTTGATGCGGTAGGGATAAAGTCCTGCCGCCTCGATGATCTCCCGGGGCGTGGCCAGGCATCCGTACCCGATGACCTTTGTTCCCTCGCTCCTTGCCCTGCGCACGTACTCGTTTTCAAATTCGTTTATCAGCTTAGCCAGCTCCAACGTCATCACCTCCCCATCATCGGCGTCGCCTGGACTGGCGCAGCGCGCTTATAAATCCCCTGGCCGATTTCCACGCGATGCCCAGGGCGGTCTTAACCAACTCTTTCACCAGCTGGGGGTTTTCCAGAGTTGCCTCTGCCAGGGGACTGACGGTGCCCTGAATGGCCTGGGAGAACTCTTTCGGGTTTATCTCGCTTAGCAAGCGGGAAGCGTACCCCTTTATCCCGGGGGATGTTTTCTGCAAAGAGCGGTTGTAGGCGATGAGGAGGTTGTTGAG
>FWPV01007126.1_pt1 | contig 18509 bp, 17 predicted proteins | sample 2228371 | NCBI WGS metagenome assembly FWPV01 (sample SAMEA103939776, study PRJEB20133) | metagenome
ATGGCGAGTTCATGACCATCGGCGCCTACACGATCTACATGTTCTCCTCGCTGACCGAGACCTTCCTGCCCGGTTTCGCATCGATGTACTTCCCGTTCGCCATCGTGGCGGCGTTCTGCATCGCCTTCGCCTTCGGCTGGTTCATCGAGTGGGCGCTGATACGACACCTGTACAAGCGTCCGCTCGACACGCTGCTCGCCACCTGGGGCCTTTCGCTGGCCATGCAGCAGACCTTCCGTTCGACCTTCGGCGCACGCGAAGTCAGTCCGACGCTCCCCGACTGGCTGCTCGGCTCGTGGGCACCGGCAGAAGGCCTCGACATTCCGATCAATGGTCTGTTCGTGCTTGCGCTGACCGCACTGGTGACCGGCGGCGTGCTGCTCGCCCTGTACCGCTCGCGCTGGGGCTTGCGTGTGCGCGCCACGGTGGCCAATCGTCCGATGGCCAACGCCACCGGCATCAACACCAGCCGCACCGACCGTCTGACCTTCGCCATCGGCTGCGGCATCGCCGGCATCGCCGGAGCCGCCTTCACGACGATCGGCTCGACCGGTCCGACCAGCGGTTCGCTGTACATCGTCGATGCCTTCCTGGTGGTGACCTTCGGCGGCGCAGGCAGCCTGCTCGGCACCGTGGCTTCGGCCTTCGGCATCGCCCAGACGCAATCGATCGCCGAGTTCTTCATGACCGGTTCGATGGCCAAGGTGCTCACGCTGATGATGATCGTGACCATCCTGATGCTGCGTCCGCAAGGCCTCTTTGCTTCGAAGATCCGCCGCTGAGTCCGGCTGCGCTCCGACCCCCGAATACCCACGATCCAAGGAGAACCCAATGGACTCAATCAAGAGCTGGCTGGCACGTAGCGGAATGGGCAGCGTGCTGATACTCGCGCTGATCATCGTCGTCGTGTTCCCGCTGACGATGGACCTGTTCCGCCTGAACCTGGTCGGCAAATACCTCACCTACGCCTTCGTCGCCGTCGGCCTGGTCATGCTGTGGGGCTACGGCGGCGTGCTCAGCCTCGGCCAGGGCGTGTTCTTCGGCCTCGGCGGCTACATGATGGCCATGTTCATGAAGCTGGAGGCGTCCGACCCGGAAACCACCAAGATCCAGAGCACGCCAGGCATTCCGGACTTCATGGACTGGAACCAGATCACCGAGCTGCCGCTGTGGTGGGAGCCGTTCCGCCACCTGCCGCTGGCGCTTCTGGCAGTCCTGCTGATCCCCACGCTGCTGGCCTTCATCATCAGTTTCGCGATGTTCCGGCGCCGGGTCGGCGGCGTGTATTTCGCCATCATCACGCAGGCGGTCTGCCTGATCCTGACGGTGCTCATCGTCGGTCAGCAGGGCTACACCGGCGGCGTCAATGGCATCACCGATCTGAAGACCATCCTCGGCTGGGACACGCGCACCGACGAAGCCAAGTACATCCTGTACTTCCTCAATGCCGGATTGCTGATCGCGTCCATCCTGCTGTGCCGCTGGATCCAGCTGAGCAAGCTCGGCACGCTGCTGCTGGCGATGCGCGACAAGGAAGACCGCGTGCGCTTCTCCGGCTACGACGTGTCGATGTTCAAGGTGTTCGCCTTCTGCCTCGCCGCGATGCTGTCGGCGATCGGCGGCGCGATGTTCGTGCTGCAGGTCGGCTTCATGTCGCCGTCGCTGGTCGGCATCGTGCCCTCGATCGAAATGGTCATCTTCGCCGCCGTCGGCGGACGCATGTCGCTGGTCGGTGCGGTGTATGGCGCGCTGCTGGTCAATTTCGGCAAGACCTACTTTTCCGAAAGCTTCCCCGACCTGTGGCTGTTCCTGATGGCTGCGCTGTTCATCGGCGTCGTGCTCGCCTTCCCGAACGGACTGGCCGGCCTGTACGAAAGCCACGTCAAGCCGCGACTGGGCAAACGCAAGGACAAGCCCGCTGCCGGCGCCGACAGCACACCGTCGTCCGACGTTCCGCCCGCCACCCCGCTGCACGGCGGCGCACCGCACGGCGGCAAGCCGCTGGCCCGCACCGCACTGCCTGACGGCGTGCAGGGCACATCCGCCTGATCCGAACGGAGACCGACATGAGCAATACCGACTTCGTACTTGCGGTGGAAGACCTCACCGTGTCCTTCGACGGCTTCAAGGCCATCGACGCGCTGACCCTGTACGTGGATCGCGGCGAGCTGCGCGTGATCATCGGCCCGAACGGTGCCGGCAAGACCACGCTGCTCGACCTGATCTGCGGCAAGACGCGCGCCAGCAGCGGCAGCATCAAGTTCAAGAACCACGAAATGACCAAGATGGCCGAGCACAAGATCGTGCGCTCCGGCATCGGTCGCAAGTTCCAGACGCCGTCCATCTACGAAAACCTCTCAGTCTTCAAGAACCTCGAGGTGTCGTTCCCGCGCGGCCGAAGCGTGTTCGGCGCACTGGGCTTCCGGTGCACGGACGAGGTCAAGGCACGCGTGCAGTCGGTGGCTGACGAAATCAGTCTGGGCGACTCGCTCGACGTCGAAGCCGGCCTGCTCAGCCACGGCCAGAAGCAGTGGCTGGAGATCGGCATGTTGCTGATGCAGGAACCCGAACTGCTGATGCTCGACGAGCCGATCGCCGGCATGAGCGTGCGCGAGCGCGAACTGACCGGCGAGCTGCTGCAGCGCATCTGCAAGGGGCGCTCGGTGATCGTGATCGAGCACGACATGGATTTCGTCAAGCGCATTGCCCACAAGGTCACCGTCATGCACCAGGGAAAGATCCTCGCCGAAGGATCGATGGACAAGGTGCAGAACGATCCCAAGGTCATCGACGTTTATCTGGGCCACTGAAATGTATGCACCGAGCTGCCCTCACCCGGCGCTGGCGCGCCACCCTCTCCCGCTGATGCGGGAGAGGGCAAAAACACCTGCTTACCGCCTTCGTGCGCCGATGCGGGCGCGGGCTGCCCTGCTCCCTCTCCCGCATCAGCGGGAGAGGGCCGGGGTGAGGGCCGCTGCATCGAACTTTCCCAAGCAAAGGACCCCGTCATGCTGAATGTGAAAGACCTCCACGTTGCCTACGGTCAGAGCGAGGCCCTGCACGGCATTTCGTTCGAAGCGAACAGGAACGAAACGATCGCCATCATGGGCCGCAACGGCATGGGCAAGACCACGCTGTTCAAATCGCTGATCGGCATCCTGCCGATCAAGAGCGGCCACATCGAAGTCGCCGGCAAGGAAGTGTCGAAGGACGAGAGCTACAAGCGCGTCGCCAAGGGCATCGCCTACGTGCCGCAGGGCCGCATGATTTTCCCGACGCTGACGGTCGAGGAGAACATCCACACCGGCCTCGAGAATGCCAAGGTCAAGAAGGTGCCGGAAGAGATCTACGCCCTGTTCCCGGTGTTGTGGGAAATGCGCAGCCGCAAGGGCGGCAACCTGTCCGGCGGCCAGCAGCAGCAGCTGGCGATCGCGCGCGCACTGGTCACCGACCCCAAGGTGCTGCTGCTCGACGAACCGACCGAAGGCATCCAGCCGTCGATCATCAAGGACATCGCGAAGGCGCTGAACGAAATCCGCAAGCTGCGCGAAATCACCATCGTCGTGTCCGAGCAGGTCCTCAGTTTCGCCATGGACGTGGCCGACCGCCTGTTCGTCATCGAAGGCGGACGCCTTGTCCATGAAAGCACGCGCGCCGACACGGATACCGCGCGCATCAAGCAGTTCCTGTCCGTCTGAGTGCCCACCATCCGCCCACACATCCAAAGGAGATCAACATGGCCGAGACCCTGATCAAGGTTGACCTGAAGCAGTCGCCGTACGAAAACGACATGGTGCACAACCGCTGGCACCCGGACATCCCCATCGTCTGCTGGGTCAAGCCCGGTGACGATTTCAAGATCGAAACCTACGACTGGACCGGCGGCTTCATCCAGAACAACGACAGCGCGGACGACGTGCGCGACATCGACCTGACGACGGTGCACTTCCTGTCCGGGCCGATCGGTGTCGAAGGCTGCGAGCCGGGCGACCTGCTGGTGGTCGACATCCTGGACATCGGTGCCAAGGAAGACAGCCTGTGGGGCTTCAACGGCTTCTTCTCGAAGAAGAACGGCGGCGGCTTCCTGACCGAACACTTCCCGGAAGCCCAGAAGTCGATCTGGGACATCAAGGGCATGTTCACCGAATCGCGCCACGTGCCGGGCGTCAAGTACGCCGGCCTGATCCACCCGGGCCTGATCGGCTGCCTGCCGGATCCGAAGCTGCTGGCCGACTGGAACGCCCGCGAAATCGACTTCGTCAATAACGAACCCGACCGCGTGCCGCCGCTGGGCTGCCCGCCGTGCGCACCGACCGCGCACATGGGCCGCCTGAAGGGCGAAGCGCGCGACAAGGCGGCTGCCGAAGCAGCGCGTACCGTGCCGCCGCGCGAGCACGGCGGCAACTGCGACATCAAGGATCTGTCGCGCGGCTCGCGCATCTACTTCCCGGTCTACGTGAAGGGGGGCGGCCTGTCGATGGGCGACCTGCACTTCTCGCAGGGCGACGGTGAAATCACCTTCTGCGGCGCCATCGAGATGGCCGGCTGGCTGCATCTGCGGGTGAGTATCATCAAGGACGGCATGAAGAAGTACGCCATCAAGAACCCGATCTTCAAGCCCAGCCCGATCACGCCGAAGTACGACGACTACCTGATCTTCGAAGGCATTTCGGTCGATGAGCAGGGCAAGCAGCACTACCTCGACGTGCATGTCGCCTATCGCCAGGCCTGCCTGAATGCCATCGAATACCTGAAGAAGTTCGGCTACTCGGGCGCACAGGCCTACTCGATCCTGGGTACGGCACCGGTGCAGGGGCACATCAGCGGCGTGGTCGACATTCCGAATGCCTGCGCCACGCTGTGGCTGCCGACCGACATTTTCGACTTCGACATCATGCCGAACGAGGCCGGCCCGGTGAAATTCATCGATGGCAGCATCCAGATGCCGCTGTCGCCGGATCTCTGAGGCCGCCGCCATGCCGACCTACGACTATCAGTGCGAGGCGCATGGCGGATTTTCCGCCCTGCGCAGCATCGCCCAGCGCGACGCCGCCTGCCTGTGCCCGGAATGCGGTTCGCCCGCGCAGCGGGTGCTGGTGACGGCACCGTCCTTCGCCGACATGCCGCACGAGACGCGATTCGCGCATGCCACCAACGAACGCAGCCGCCACGAACCGGTGCTTGCCAGCCGCAAGCACGGTCCCGGGTGTTCGTGCTGCAGCAGCAAACCCAGCCGAACGACCGCGGTAGGCAAGGACGGTTCGAAGGCATTCCCCACCAAACGTCCCTGGATGATCAGTCACTGATTACCGGGTTTTCGTAACCAGCCCCCTCCACCTTCAACCTGCACTTCAACAACCGGGAGTCCTGCACCATGAAAAGCACCCTCAAAACCCGTCTGCGGAGCGTGTCGTCCCTTCCGCGCCTCGGCGCGATCGCCGTCGCCCTGGCGACTGCCGGCACCGCAAATGCCGGCGTCACCGTATCCGGCCCCGGCGAGAGCTATCTCACACTCGGTCTGTGGATGCGTACATCCTTCACCAGCGCGGATGACGGCGCCCCGAACGGCACGTCGCGCTCAAAGGATTTTGCGGTTGATTCCATCCGTATCATCACCAGCGGCAAGATCACCAAGCAGATCGGCGGCATGGTGAATTTCGAGCGCCAGTCGGATGAATCGATGCGCCTGCTCGACGTCGTCGCCCAGTTCGAACTGATGGACGGCCTCAACCTGTGGTTCGGCCGCATGCTGCCGCCGACCGACCGCGCCAACCTCGCCGGCCCCTACTTCGCCAACGTCTGGGAATACCCGATGGTGTCGCAGTACCCGAACGCCTTCACCGGTCGTGACGACGGCGCGCTGCTGTGGGGCAATGTGCTCGGCGGCAAGCTGCTGTACGCCGTCGGCGCCTACCAGGGCAAGAACCGCGGCGCCGGCCTGTCGAACGATTCCGACAAGCTGCTGTACGCCGGACGTCTGGCCTACAGCTTCTGGGATCCGGAACTGGGCTACTACGGCACCAACACCTACTACGGCGGCAAGGAAATCCTGACCATCGGCGCGGCTGTGCAGACGCAGAAGAACGGTGTCGGCATCGCCGGTGCCTCGGGTGACTACACGGCGTGGAACATCGATGCGCTGATGGAAACCAAGTTCTCGAACGGCGGCGTGCTGACGCTCGAAGGCGCCTACTACGACTACGACACGGACGGCGTTGCCGACACGGGTCCGGCCGTCGCAGCCGCCTGCGGTCTGGTCAATGTCAACAACTGCGGGGGTGCAACCGAAGGCGAAGCCTACCTGCTGACAGCCGCCTACCTGATTCCGGGCAAGTTCGGCATCGGTCAGTTCCAGCCGTACGCGCGCTTCCAGGAATTCGATCCGCAGAACGGCTCGAAGGCCGATCAGTGGGATCTGGGCGTCACCTACGTGATGGCCGGCCACAACGCGCGCATCACCGCGGTGTACTCGGACATGGATCCGGGCGGTGCAGCCCAGTCCATCGACAAGTTCATCGTCGGCGTGCAGCTGATGTATTGATCCGGTCACGGCCCGGTCGCACAGCGCGCCGGGTCGCGGTTGCTTCAGGGGCACGCTCGGGCGTGCCCCTTTTCGTTCACCGATGCAATGCCCCGAGCGCGGCGACCCTCGCTGCGGCCATCGCCTTGCCGACCTCGATCGCATCGGCACCCAGCGCACGGAACACCCACCCGGACTCGCCCGGCAACGCCGAGGCGCCCGCGTACAGCCCTTCGCCGGACATCGCGCGCAGCGCCTCCGGAAAGCCGGCGCATGCAGTGTGCGTCAGTATCCAGAGGCTGCCCTGCACGCTGAAGTCGCCCGACACGCCGGGCTGCGCACCGATCCAGTCAGCGCCGCGGATGCGCATGCGTTCGCGGGCCCGCAGGCGACCGTCGCGGCCGGTGATGTCGATCGCCGAATCCATCCGCTCGAACGACGCACCGCAGGCCGTCGGGTCGTGCGCGAGAAAGGTTTCCGACACCAGTACGAGGGCGCCCTCACCCAGCCTGACCGAGATGCGGGCGTGCAGGTGACTGCCCGGAAAGAGGATCTGCGGCGCCGGCAGGTATTCGAGCTGCGCACCGTCAGCGGCGTCGATGTCGACGGTCTGCGTCGCGCAGCCCCCCCGCATGGTGTGCACGATGGTCGATGCAGGCGTCGCCACGTGCGCACGCGCGCCCGGCGCCACGGCAATGCGCCCGGTCACCGTGTCGTGTTCGAACAAGCCGCCCGACACCGACTGCAGGAAGACCGTGCAGCGACCGCGATCGAGCGGGTCCGTGTACAGCGCACGGCCGACATGTACCGGGTAACGAACGTACTGCCGGGCGACGAAGCTGCGATCGTCCGCCGAACCGAAATCCAGCTCGAAGCTGTGCCGTTCAGTCAAACAGAACCCCGCGCACGATGGCGTCGACCACGGCATCGACGCCTTCGCCACTGGCGCAGTTGGTGAGCAGGGTCGGCTTGCCGGCCCGCACCTCTTCGGCTTCGCGCGTCATGCGCGCCAGATCCACGCGCACGAATGGCGCCAGGTCGGTCTTGTTGATGACCAGCAGATCGCACTGCAGGACGCCCAGACCGCGCTTGCGCGGAATGTCGTCACCGCCGGCCACGTCGATGACGAACAGCCAGTAATCGACCAGATCGAGCGAGAACGACGACGCAAGGTTGTCGCCGCCGCTTTCCACCAGGATCAGTTCGAGGCCCGGCCAGGTCCGGTCAAGTTCATCTGCCGCGGCAAGGTTGAGCGTCGGGTCTTCGCGGATCGCGGTGTGCGGGCAGGCGCCGGTTTCGACCGCCAGCACGCGCTCCGGCGCGATGATGCCGCTGCGCCGGATGCGTTCGGCGTCTTCCGCGGTGACCAGATCGTTGGTGATGACGGCGATGTCGGTGCCGCGCGCGATGAAGCGTGGAATGAGCTGTTCGAGCAGCGCCGTCTTGCCCGATCCGACCGGGCCACCGACACCGACACGCGCCGCACCGCGCGGCTTCGGGTACTGCAGGGGCATGACTGATGACATACGGGGCTACCTCATCATGTAAAGGCGATTCAGCGGCACATGCGTGGCCGGCGCGCAGCCGATCACGTGGTTGTCCACGCTGACCTCGAAGGTTTGCGGATTGACCGTGATGTTCGGCAAGGTGCCATTGCGCACCATGTCGGCCTTGGTCAGGGTGCGCGTGCCGTGCACCGGCAGCAGCGTCTTGCGCAGATCGAGCCGGCCTTCCAGGTCGCGGCCGAGTGAAGCAGCGCAGACGAAGTTGGCCGACAGCGCCTGCGGTGCGCGGCCGAAGGCGCCCCACTGCGGACGCATGATGAGCGGCTCGCAGGTCATCAGCGACGCAGCCGAATCGCCCATCGCGCCATAGGCGATGAAGCCGCCCTTGACGACGATTTCCGGCTTGATGCCGAAGAAGGCGGGACGCCACAGCACGATGTCGGCCAGCTTGCCCGGTTCCAGCGAGCCGACGTGCTGGTCGACGCCGAAGGAGCGTGCGGCATTGATCGTGTACTTCGCGATGTAGCGCAGAATGCGTTCGTTGTCGGCGCTGCGTGTGCGTTCCTCGGGCAGGCGGCCGAACTGGTCCTTCATCTTGCTGGCCAGCTGCCAGGTGCGGCAGATGACTTCATTGATGCGACCCATGCCCTGGCTGTCCGAACCCAGCATCGATATCGCGCCCATGTCGTGCAGCACGTCCTCGGCGGCGATCGTCTGCGCGCGGATGCGGCTCTCGGCGAATGCCACGTCCTCCGGCACGGCCGGGTTCAGGTGATGGCACACCATGATCATGTCGAGGTGTTCGTCGAAGGTATTCACCGTGTAGGGATTGGTGGGGTTGGTCGATGACGGCAGGCAGTTGGCCTGGCCGACGACGCTGATCACGTCCGGCGCATGACCGCCGCCCGCCCCCTCGGTGTGATACATGTGGATGGTGCGGCCCTTCGTCGCCGCCAGCGTGTCTTCGAGAAAACCGGATTCGTTCAGGGTGTCGGTGTGCAGCTGCACCTGGAAATCCATGTCGTCGGCGACCGACAGGCAGGTGTCGATGGTGGCCGGCGTGGCGCCCCAGTCCTCGTGGATCTTCAACCCGATGCAGCCGGCCTGCATCTGTTCGACCAGCGATTCGGGACGCGACGAATTGCCACGGCCGAGAAAGCCGAAATTCATCGGCCACTGCTCCGACGCCTGCAGCATGCGCGCGACGTTCCACGCACCGCCGCAGTCGATGCCGACCGTGATCGGGCCGAGCGAGCCGCCGAACATCGTCGTGATGCCGGACGCCAGCGCGTGCTCGACCAGTTGCGCAGAGTCGAAATGCACGTGTACGTCGAGCCCGCCCGCCGTGGCGATCAACCCTTCGCCGTCGCGCACCGTCGTCGCGTTGCCGACCAGCAGCTGCGGATGCACGCCGTCCATCACATGCGGGTTGCCCGCCTTGCCGATGGCGACGATGCGCCCGTCCTTGATGCCGATGTCGCCCTTCACGATGCCAACCACCGCGTCGATCACCACGACATTGCTGATCAGCATGTCGAGTGCGCCCTGCGCGGACGTCAGCCCGCCCATCATGCCCAGTCCGTCGCGCAGCGTCTTGCCGCCGCCGTGCAGGCATTCGTCGCCGGGTACTGCGAAGTCGTGTTCGATTTCGGCCAGCAGCGAGGTGTCGCCGAGACGCACCATGTCGCCCCGGGTCGGTCCGTACATCGCCGCATAATCGCGACGGGTCAGCCATGCCATGTCAATCCTCCCGGCAGTTCCTGTTCATGTCGGTCACGCACCCCTGAAGCCCGCCTGACGTGCGCGCAGCAGCGCATCGGCCAGTCCGGCTTCGGTGTTGCTCGCGCCTTCGGTCAGCCGGTTCAGGCCGAACACCTCGCCCGTGCCACCGAACGCCACCAGCGTGACCTCCTTCGATTCGCCCGGCTCGAAGCGCACGGCGGTGCCGGCGGCGATATCCAGATGCATGCCCCAGGCCAGCGCTCGATCGAAATCGAGCGCGCGATTCACCTCGAAGAAGTGGAAGTGGCTGCCGATCTGTATCGGGCGATCTCCGGTGTTGAGCGCCTTCAGCGTCGTGCTGCGGCGCCCCGCATTCACTTCGATGCGGCCTTCGGCCGGAATGATTTCGCCCGGTATGCGGGCGCGGCCGCCGCCGGCCGACATCTGCGCGCCGGGGCCGGGCCGTATCGGGTCATGCACGGTCACCAGCTTGGTGCCGTCGGGAAAGCTCGCTTCGATCTGGATCATCGGCATCAGCGCCGCGACGCCCGGCAGCACGTCGTCGGAATTCAGGATCTGCGAGCCGAACGCGATCATGTCCGCCACCGTGCGGCCATCGCGCGCACCTTCGAGAATTTCGTCGACGATGAAGGCGATCGCCTCCGGACAATTGAGCTTGAGCCCACGCGCGCGTCGGCGTCGCGACAGCTCCGCCGCATTGAAGATGGTCAGGCGCTCCAGCTCGGTCGGGGTCAGCAGCATGATGTGCTCCTTCGCAGTTCAGTCATCCGGTCGGTCCATGTGTGTGGTGCCATCGGTACTCCATTCGGCATTCCGATATGCATTCCGATCGGCCTTCAATTGGCAAACAGACGCGCGCTGCGCGCTTCGTGGCGCATGGCGGCGATGTCGAGCGCGGGCGTGCCGCTGCTCATGTCCTCGCGTGCCGGCGGTGGCTGCGACAGCACGCCGGCGATGACCGGCCGCATGCGGGTCAGCAGGCGCTGGCCATCGACGTGCCCGATCATTCCCATGCGCAGCGCTGCACCGATGATCGACGTGCACAGGCCACCCACCGCCATCGCATCGCAGCTGCCCGCAGGCAGCCCGTACGCCGCCCAGAGTGCGCCCTGCACCACCGGCAGGTGACCCGGTGCGTGTGCGCCGCGCACGGACTCCAGATAGCGCTGCGCGCACGCGACGCCCAGGTCGGCATGCATGCGAAGCTGCGTGAAGCCCAGTCGGCGACTGGCTTCACGCCAGCCGCGCGTGAGCGACATCGCCTCGCACAGTCGGTCGAGATCGCACAGGGCCTCCATCAGCGCCGGGGTGTCGCCGCAGTCCGTGCAGGCCTGATGGGCCAGATGCATCAGCGGCCGGTCCAGGCCGGCCCAGCGATGGGTCACCTGCGCCTGCAGCAGCCCGAACAGCTGTTCGACATCGCCGACCTGCCTGTCCAGACGCAGCGATTCCAGCCCCCACGAAAAGGAGGTGGCACCGCCGGGGAAGAAGCTGTCGGAAAACTGCAGCATCGCCAGCTGCTGGTCGACGCCTGATTCAATTTGCATGCGGCACCGGGATGTAACGCACGGTGCCGTGGGCGGCCGGCGGCGCCGGTTCGGATCCGGCGCCCGGCCCGGCCTCGTCCGGGACCGTCACGCAATCTCGCTGGATCAGGTGGGCAAGGCGCTGCAGATAGGTGTCGCGCGGGCCGTCCAGTGCAATGCACAGCCGTTCGCCGTCGAACTTCACCTTCCAGTGCATGTTGCCCGCGAAATAGCCCAGTTCGAGCGCGTCCGCGGCAGTGCGGGCCTGCAGCACAAGCCAGTGCGGTTCGTCGAGCAGCACGACCACGGCGCGCTCGTCATCGAGCCACAGCACGGAACCGTTCTGCAGCGTGGCGTCACGGTCCAGCATCAGCGCCACCGTGCTGCCGCGGTCGGTCCGCAGTTGCTGCCGGCGACGCGCCATGTCGCTGCGCGTGAGGCGCACGGTTTCAAGGCCGCCGCGATGTTCGATGTCATGCAGTCTGTCCGCCAGCGCGGCGTCGGCGGCGCAGCCCAGAATGGTGGTCACACGAAGCATGGACAGGTCCGGTTGATGTCGGGGTTGATGAATGGGCGTGGATGCGGGGTTGAAAGAGCCCGGTTTGAAGACCCGCCGTTGCCGGAGGCACATGACATGCCTCCGGCGTATGCCCGGGGCGGAGCTTGCCAACACCCCGCCGCCGGACGGCCGCACACCGTCCGACGGCGGGCGCAGCAACTACCCGCTCAGATAGTCGGGAAAGGGTTGGGCTCGATCAGCGGTGACTCGTAAATCATGTTGACCTGGCCATCGGCGCCGAACGCACCGATGCGCGCCTGCTTCCACAGGTGATGATTGCTGCCGTGGAATCTCACCAGGCCTTCCGGTCCGGTGAATTCGAGATTGGCCGACGCGGCAATCACCTTGTCCACATCGAAGCTCTTGGCCTTTTCGACCGCCATCTTCCACAGATAGACGGCGGTGTAGGCGCACGCGAGGGTGTCGCCGGTGACGCGCTTCTGGCCGTACTTCGCCTTGAATGCCGCCACGAATTTCTTGTTCGCCGGGTTGTCCAGGCTCTGCAGGTAGCTCATGCAGGTCAGCACGTCCTGCACGTTTTCATTGCCGATGCCCGACACCTCCTCTTCCGATACGGCGAACGCCATCACCGTCGTCTTCTTCATGTTGACGCCGGCCGCCTTCAGCTGCTTGTAGAACGCCACGTTCGATCCGCCGACGATGGTGCTCAGGATGATGTCCGGCTTGACCGCCTTGATCTTGTTGATGGTCGAACCGAAGGACGTGCTGCCCAGCGGCATGTATTCCTCGCCGAGCACCGATCCGCCGCCCTTGACGATGGTCGGGCGCGCAATCTTGTTCGTAACGCGCGGCCAGATGTAGTCGGAACCGATCAGGTAGAAGGTCTTGCCGCGATTCTCGAGCAGCCAGTTGCAGCCCTGCACGCACTGCTGGGTCGCTTCGTGCGCGGTGTAGAGGATGTTCGGCGACTGCTCCTGTCCTTCGTAGTAGGTCGGGTAATACAGCAGTCCCTTGGCCTGTTCGAATACCGGCAGCACCGCCTTGCGCGACGCCGACGTGTAGCAGCCGAACACAGCGGCCACCTTGTCCTGGCCGAGCAGCTTGCGGGCCTTTTCGGCGAAGGTCGGCCAGTCGCTCGCGCCATCCTCCACCACCGGCACGATCTTCTTGCCGAGCACGCCGCCGCCGGCATTGATTTCGTCGATGGCGAGCTTTTCCGCGTCGACCACAGAGGCTTCGGCCAGCGCGATGGTGCCGGTCAGCGAATGCAGGATGCCGACCTTCACCACATCCTGCTGCGCGAACGCACCACGCATCATCGTCGGGCCCGCCACGGAAGCCAGGGCGAGTGCTTTGACCAGATCACGACGCAGATTACTTTTCATGTTTCCCTCGAAAGAATGGATGGACAAGGTTTGGATGACTCAAGACAGCACAGCGCAGACGACAAAATTTGTTGCAACGCCACATCGCCGATTGCGAAAAAAGAACGAAAAAAAGGCCTGGCGGATCCGGAGATCCGCGCAGGCCTTTTTGCCTTTCTTTGCACCGGCAATGCTGGCGATGCGAAGAGTTACATTGATACTAGTGAGCCGATTGCGGCGAGTCAAGCACTGTTTTCAGTAAATTGAAGACGCCGAATTCACATCATTTTTGTTGCAACGCATCACCCGCACAGGGGTGTTCCGCCGAGTCCCGACTCCCCCCGGCACAGCGCTGCGGGCATGCCTTCAGCGGCGCATCCGGTACATGAAGATGCAGCGCCCCTGCTGCCCGGCCTCGAAGCCGGCCACCGGATGAAGCCGGGGCCGGGCCACCATGAAATCGACGACGGTGCGGGCCGCGGCCGGCGACAACGTCGGCTTCCACAGCCAGATGTCATCCCGGCTGTCGATGCCGCAGACCGAGAACAGCGCCTGTTCGGCGTCGTCCGCCATGCCGATCGCCCATTCCTCCGTCTTCGCGCCGAATTCCTTGATGTAGCTGAGGCATTCGAACTTGATCTGCTGCACGCTGAAGGTCATCGCCTCACCCCGGAACCGGCACCAGTCGCGCAGGCGATGACACCGCGGCCGTGCGCGTCCGCCATTGGTCGAACTGCGCCGCACCCCGGTGCTTCTCTTCCACCGACATCTGGCCGACGATGCCTTCGAGCGCATTCAGCGCCGTGCCGACGCCATGCTGCGCGGCGAGCGAAAGCCAGGCGAAGGCCTGCGCACGGTCCTTCTCCACACCGAGTCCGTTTGCGTACATGAAACCCAGTCGCGCCTGCGACGGGTAGTGACCCTGTTCGGCCGCGCGCCGATACCAGTGTGCGGCGGCCGCTTCATCGTGCGGTACGCGGTCACCCTTGAAGTAGAGCGTGGCAAGATTGCTCTGCGCCATCGCGTCGCCCGCCTGTGCGGCACGGGTCAGCCAGTGCAGCCCGGCAACCGGATCGGCTGCGGTGCCCTGCCCCATGACGAGCATGGCGCCGACATTGGTCTGCGCCGGAACGTGATCCTGCTCGGCCGCGCGCAGATACCACGCGAAAGCCGCTTCGAGATCGGCCGGTACTCCTTCGCCATTGGCATGCAGCGAACCGATCCAGGCCTGGGCCTCCGGATCTCCCGCCCGGGCCAGCACCGAGAAGCGTTCGTGGGCGTCGGCAAGCTGGCCTTCGCGATAGGCCGCGACGGCTGCATCGACGGGTCGTGACGACGTGTTCATGGCATGTCCTTCATGGGTACGTTGCAAGGTCGAGGGTGTCGAGGCGATGGGTCATTTCGTGCGCCAGCCAGGACGCGACGGCTGCGTCGGCCCGGGTCGGCGCATCAGGCGCTGCCTCCGACAGGCGTTCGCCGATCAGCGCCCGCCAGTCGCTCAAGGGCAGCGTGTCGTCACCCAGCACGGTGATGCGGCACAGCGTGCGTGTCAGCGCCACCGGTTGCAGCACGACGGCACATACGGCGTGCTGCAGCGCCAGCAATACAAGATTCGGAAAAAGCCAGAGCGCCCTGGCCGGCAGGCCGGCCAGGGTGGTGTCAGCCACCAGTACCGAGGCACCGAAGACACGCGGCAATTGTTCCGCGGCGAGCAGACGCTGAGCCACGCGCTTCCAGTTGCCGCCGACTTCCTGCCACTGACTGCCCTGCAGCGGCATGTCATGCCGCGAAAGTACCGGAACCGCGGCCTGCAGCGATCTGGCCGTGTCGGTGATCGCCGCACCGTGCGGATCGAGATTGACGCACAGCAGCGGCCCGATCCGGTCGACGCGGACCGGCAGCAGGCGCTCCGGTCGCAGACCGAGATACTGGTGCATTTCAGGCGTCGCACCGCCCAGTTCCGACGCTGCAATGACCGGCCGGTCGCGGCTGTGTCCGCACGACGTGAACGAGCATGGCGTCTTCGTGCCCTGCTGGCATTGCACCGGGACGACTCGGCAACCGCCATGCTGTGCCTTGTTGAACCGGCCGGTGAAGCTGTCGTCGGCCGTCCTCTGGATGTGGATGGCGTGGTCACCTGCAGTAAACGGCAGCAGGTCACCGACGCCCGCCAGTTCATGCGTCGTCCCGACGCACACCCAGTCGCGCGTCCAGATCGTCTCGTCTTCGCGCCGGGCCATGCGCAGCGACCGGAACGCCGAGTCATCGAGACCGGGGGATCGGATCATTTCATCGAGCATGCAGCCTCCGTGATCGACAGGGGTCGGATACCGTCTGACCATCCGCCGACGCTGCGGCGGATGGTCAGACGGGTGTCAGGTGGATGACGCCAGCGCCGGCGACTCGTAATCCGCGCGACCGCGATGCTTGAACGCTTCCTTCGGCGCGGCCGGCAGCGGGCCGTCCTGCATGAAGCGGTCGAGCACGTTCTTGGTCAGGCGCGAAATGTTGTTGTCGCAGTTGTTCCACGGCAGCGATCCGCAGTAGGCGATCGAGCTGAACGCGAAGCAGCCGCCGCCGTTCGGCGTCTCGTGGAAGGTCACGTCGGCACGCACACGCGGATGCACGGTGCCGTCCAGACCTTGCTGGTTGAAGCCGAAATCCTCCATCACCAGCAGGTAGGCCTCGGTATGGCGGCCGGCCGACGTGGCGACGGTGAGGATGTGCGGCGGCGAACCGAGCATGGTGTCGACGATGTCCAGTTCCAGACCGGCCGCGCCACCGCCGACCAGGCCGAAGTTGCCCAGGTTCTCTTCGTAGGTGATGCCGTCGAACGCCCAGCTCACGCGCGGGTCCAGACTTTCCGGCGTCCGCGTGAAGTAGGACGAGATGTCGAACCCTTCGGACGACATGCCGGTCCCGGCCACCGAATGGAGATAGCGGCCGCGATAACGCCACATGCCGCCCAGCTCACCGGTGCCCTGATGGTAGTACTCGCCCGGATCGGCGCGCCAGGTGCGGATGCCGGATTCGCAGCGGCGCATTTCGGTCACCACGCCGCGGCCCAGACCGTCGTAGGCCGGGTGGAACGAATGCACCCAGTACCAGGCGTCGGCGCCCATGTACATCAGGCGACCGCCGCGCTGCGTGTAATTGTGCAGGGCGTCGAGCTGGGTGCCCGAGTTGTGCTCCGGGTGCGAGCCGGTGATGATGACGTTGTAGTTCTCCAGCCGTGCCAGACCGTCGTAGGTCGCGTCCTCGTCGGTGAACACGTCGTACTCGTAGCCCATCTGCTCGAGCCAGCAGATCAGGTGCAGGTCGGCCGGGTACTGCCACGGCGCCTGGGCCAGGAAGTGGTCGTACTTGGGACGGATACTCAGGATGGGGCGCAGCCGCGACGACAGGCAGATGCCGCTGCCGTCGGTATGGGTGTCGTAGATCGAACCGCCGTACTCGCGGTGCTCGGCGAGGAACATGTTCTGCTGCTGCATGATGGGTACGCGATAGATGAACAGTTCAGCGCCACCGGCGTTGCACGCCACGTGTTCGTTCGCGTAGGCCATGTAGCTGATCGTCGGCACCATGACCGCGATCTTCGACTGTTCCTGGCCGATCTTCGGCACGATCCAGAACGGGATGTAGTCCTCGTCGCCCTCGGGCGTGGTCAGCTTGGCGGCATAGAAGCGGCTCTTGATGCCGGTCGGCACCGTCCACTCGAAACTCACCTCCCAGCGTGCGTTGTCGAGGTCGTCGTCGTGGAAGTGGATGGCCCCGTATTCCTTCGGCGACACCTTCCAGTCGAAGGTCTGGCCGGCCCAGTTGTAGCCGGTCAGCGCGCGCGTCGGGCAATTCACGAGCGTGGCGTTGAAGCGGTACGGGCCGGCGTCCTTCGCAACCAGCGTGTCGATGCCATCGGAAAAATCCCAGGCGGCCACGATGGCTTCCGACAGCGCGCCGGTCGGACCGGCGTTGCGGCGTTCGGTCAGTCCCGGCTGCGCGCCGCCCTTCATCATTTCGATCTCGAAGCGCGACAGGGCGCGGTTGCACAGGCGCGGGCTGTCGATCTTGCCGTTGTAATGGCCACCGACGATGACACCCTGCGGCAGCGACGACAGCCCCAGCGGGCCCGGTTCGAGGTGATCGACGTAGCCGGCGATCACCAGCGGCTGGTCGGTGTGTTCCACCTTGCCCTTGAAGGTCGCCTTGACCGGCGCAATCTCCGGGTCAAGCGCATAGACCACCTGCGGCTCGTGATGCAGCACCACTTCGCCGGTCAGCGCGTCGAAACTGGCGGCGATGAAGTGCCAGGCGTGGTCGCGCAACGGCGCACCGTTCGTGTACGTCTCGCCATTGATGCGCAGTTCCACGCAGCCGTCGGTGTTGATGAACAGGCCATAGCCCTTGCCACCGGACCACTTGGTCACCAGCCCCTGTGCGCCGTGCTTCCAGTAGCGCTTGTCGGTCTTGGGCGTGGTCGGCCAGATCCAGCACTGCAGCGTGAAACTGTCCGGCCTGAGTTGCGGTGCATCGGCCACGAAGCCGTACGAACCGCCGTAGACGACCTGCTTGATGCCGTCATACACGCCTTCGCAGTCCGCCTCCACCGCCTTCTCGATGAAACCCGGACCACGCGGGTTGGTATCACCGTTGATCATCTGCACGACGGATGCCTGGTACTTCGCGGGACCGTCGCAATTGACGTAGAACCTGATCGTGTCGCCCGGATGGACGCCGAACTTGTCGGCGTATCCGGTCAGTCGCATTGCACACATGGTGTTCGTCTCTCCTGGTCGAGCGCCGCCCTCCGGGGGTCCGGATGCGTTGCTTGAAATTTGCGGGAACTGCGTACCCGGGCGTCAGTGCCGGGGTCGCTGGCTGAATGGCTTTCGGCGCGACAGGCGCGGTATCAGGTGACCGGCCAGTTGTCGTCGCGGCGCTTGTAGCCTTCGTGGTAATGCTCCGGGAATCCGTCGGACTCGGGCATTTCATCGAGGCGCATCAGGAAGATGGCGTGCTGGATGTCCTGCTCGCTGGTGTAGACATCGTCGGTGGCGAATACCGGCGGCACGCCGCGGATGCCCGACAGGCGCCCGATGCGCCACTCCGCATCGACACGGGTACAGATCACGACCAGCTTGCCCTTCGTCGAGGCACCCCGCATGCGCAGCAGCACGCGCTTGAGCAGCGGGTCTTCATGCACGCCGCCGCCGATGACGGTGGTGTCGCCCGGCGTGGCGCACTTGAGCACCGAAAAACCCGCGACGCCGGCCATCGACTGCACGCACTCCAGATGCTCCCGGATCAGGCGATCGCGCTCCGGCGTGCCTTTCT
>FWPV01008140.1_pt1 | contig 18509 bp, 15 predicted proteins | sample 2228371 | NCBI WGS metagenome assembly FWPV01 (sample SAMEA103939776, study PRJEB20133) | metagenome
GTGGCGGGGGCGATGGCGGCGATCCGCGACGGGCAGCCGATCACCGTCGACGGGAGCACCGGGCAGGTGGTGCTGGAGCAGGACGCGGTCGCGCAGCCCGCCGAGTCGCCGGCCCTTGCAGTCCCGGCATAGCTGCGCGCCTCGCCGCTGGCGCCCTCCCCACCCCACCCGGGCAACAGTTCAAGGGCGGACAGAACATCCGGGCTAACGTGGCTTATACCGCATTGGAACGCCCCCGCGCGCGGCGCTGGTCTCCCCGCTTCGACAGGCTCAGCGCAGGCGCTCCAGCTTCGCTGGAGAGGGGGAGGGGGCGGGAGCCAAGCAGCGCATCCCAACGCCATACCGCCCGTCGGCGCTCATACGTTCTGTCCGCCCCTGAACGGGCAACAGCACGGGGAGGGCGCCAGTGCAACGGTAGTGGGGATGACGACCACACCCACACGGCGGAGCGCTTCACACCGAGCTGCCGTCACTGAGGACAACCGACGAAGGGGGGGCGAGGTGTACGGCCACTCATGACACGCGCTCAAAGAACGTGATCAGGTTTCGATCGGGATCGAGCACGCCGAATTCGCGGGCGCCCCAGGGCCGGGTGGCGAGCGGCGTATGGGGATGCAGGATACCGGCAGAAACAAGGGACGCGTAAAGCTCGTCAATAGCCTCAACCGCAACCCGGCAACTGGCCGTCCCGGCAAGGAATGTCTCCGCCCCGGAGACAACAGGCGGTGTACCAGTCCGAGAGCGCCAGGTCTGGTCGTTGGCCTCCCAGAGATGGATTTCCACCGCGTCGCGCCGCACGATGGCGAAGCCATCGGCGCAGTGGACAAGGGTGAACCCGAGCTGGTCGCAGTAGAACGGCAGGCTCCTGGTGAGGGACAGGACAGGCATGGCAGGAATTGCGCCCGTGAGATGCATGATATCGTCTCCTTGTGTTACAACTGGATCAACAACCGCTGCGGGGCGACCGTCACCGCGAACGAAGTTCGGCTGCCCGGCGAGCATGCCCATCAATCCGGCGCGCACCACCGGGTGATCGTCAGCGATCAGCACGCGCAATGGCGCTTGCATCTGCTCCATCCCGACACTCCCGGGTCAGCCCGTTGCTCGCCGTCGATGCAGGCGGCGGAGCTGCGGCATATGGTACACGCACAGACAGGGTCGTACCCTCGCCAGGCGCGCTCTCGACGACCACGCTCGCCCCGAGGGCTGCGGCACGCGCGCGAAGGCCGGCAAGCCCGCCGCTCATCGGGTCCACCGCCACCGGCGCGTCGGAGGCGAAGCCCCGGCCATCATCGTGCACATGGAGCACACAGCGGTCGGCGAAGTAGGTCAGGGTCAGTGTGGCCTTGCTGGCGGCGGCGTGCTTGCGAACGTTGGCGAGGCCCTCCTGAGCGGCCCGCAGCAGCAGCAGATCGAGGTCGGCGCCGAGCGGTTCCGGATGACCGCTGACAGCGAATGCGGCCGCCACGCCGCTCTCCGCTGCCCAGCGCGCGGCGACCTGCCGCAGCGCATCGAGCAGGGCGACGCTGCCCGGAGCGCGGGGCCGCAGAGCCCGCACCAACCGTTGGGCCTCGCCCAGGTTTTCACGGGCCGCGTTGCGAGCGTTGTTGAGATGGCGGCGGGCCTGGGGCGCCAGTTCCGGCTGCGTCTGCTCCAGCGCCTCGAGCTGCATCACAATGCTGGCGAAAGCCTGCGCCATCGCGTCGCGGATCTCGCCCGCCAGCCGCTCGCGCTCGGCCAGCGCGCCCGCCTGTCGCTCGGCCGTGACCAGGTCGGCCCGGGTCTGCTCCAGTTCAGCGATGACCTGGAGCCGCGCGCGGCTCTGGCGACTGATGCCGTCGAGCATCAACGCCAGAAGCGTGGCGGTCACGAAGACCAGAGCCAGGACGATCGCCCCCGTGAGCGAGAGTGGACCGAGGTGGCGAGACTGGTAGGCGACCAGCAGCGCGGTGAAGAGGCTCCCGACCGGCAGCAGCCAGCGCCACGGCAGCCGGTGGAAGAGCTGGGCGTAGAGCCCGAAGGCCACGAACAAGAACGCCGGGTGAAGCAGCAGCAGCGCGCCGAAGAGCGGCAGCATCCCCACGCAGTAGACCAGCATCACCCGCGGGCGGGCCTCGTCCGGCTCGTGGCGCACCAGGGTGACGATGTGCCACAGGGTGAGGGCGATCACGAGGGAGAGCATCAGCGTGGCCCGGGCGGGCGCGAGGTCGCGGAGGGCGACCCCGCTGGCCAGCACCAGGGTGCTCAGGCAAACGACGTGCCAGACGGCGAACCAGCGCCGCTCCAGCCGCCCGTCGCGATCCGGTTCAGGGCGGTGAGCCGCCCGAGATGCGTTCATCACCTCACCTCGCTGGAATCCTACGCTCGCTCGTGCGGCGCCAGGGTCCCGGCGAGCATCACGGCCCCGGCGATGATCGGAAAGACCGGCCAGACCACCGTCCAGTCCAGATTGAACAGGAAGATCAGTGCGACAGCGAGGGGAAAGCCCCCCGAGGCCAGTGTCGTCATTGCCGCCCGGTCCCAGAAGCCGACGGTCTCCGCCCGCTGCCACGCGCTCCAGGCCGAAGCGCCAACCGGGATCAGTATGGCGAGCGCCCACCAGTTGCCCGGCAGGGGCAACCAGCCGAGGGTGTGGAGCAGCAGGCCCACGCCGATCAGCAGGACGATCACGCCGGGTACAATTGCCGGTAGCGCGTGGTGGTCCGGTGCGGGCATCGAGTAGTCGCGCTCAGAGGTTGGATGTTTCATCGTGTCTCCGCTTCCGTCTCAAGGGTAAGTCGGGGAGCCCGCAGCTCATCCGGGGCAAGGCCCCGTTCGGCGAGGGCGGTGATGACGCGGCCCAGCAGCCCCTCGTCGCCGCGATGTTACCATTGTTGATTGCTGATCCTGGATTGCAGATTGCCGCACTGGCGTTGCAGCAGGCTCTGGCGGGAGGGCGCATGCGGCTTGTTCAATTCCAGTTGGCAGTATCGGTCGTCACCAGGGAGTATGCCAGTTGCGTGGTGCTTGCATGATCGCCCGTCCGGTGATCTTCTGCTCCCCCTGCCGCCGGAGACGGAGCTCAACTGAGCCGACGATGGTCTGAGGGGAGTTCTTCTCAGGATGTTCGTGCTGAGTGTACCGCCCCGGCCGTTGCGGGCACCCGCAGAAAGGCGGGTGTAGCCGGTAGCCCACAGCTGCATACTGTTCCTGAGGATGCCCGTGGCTCGAAGTGGATAGAACCTCCGAGCCTTCCCAGCAAACAGGAGTTCCTGTGATGATCCCAGCGCTGGTCGCGCGCGCGCTCGCGCTGGCTGAGGCACGCGGCTTTCGCCACTCCTCTTGCCTTGAGGCCGGACTCCTGCTGCACGCTCTGGCGTCAACCGTAACCGGCGGGCGCATCGGCGAGATTGGCACCGGCTGTGGCGTTGGCACTGCCTGGATGGTCAGCGCCCTCCAACCGAACGTCGGCTGCGTGACGATCGACTCTGATCCGCAACTCGTCGCCGCCGTGCGCGACGTGTTTGCTGATCAGTCGGCGGTTCAGGTGCTGCACGGTGACTGGCGCGAGCTTGTGGCCCACGGGCCATTCCAGCTCCTCTTTGCAGACGGCGGCAACGCGAAAACGGCACACCCCGACCAGGTGCTTGGGCTCGTCGCCGTAGGCGGACTGCTCGTGCTCGACGATCTTATACCATTTTGGATTTTAGATTTTGGATTGTGGATTGCCACGCTGGGCAGCACAACGCCTGAAATCGCTTCAGGCAATGCGGCATCATCAACGGTAATTGGTATTACCCCTGAGGAGTACTGGCCTGAGGAATGGCGCGGGAAGCCCGACCCGCTCCGAAGGTACTGGCTCCACCACGAGCAGGTGTCGGCGATCGAGGTTCGGCTCGCAGAGCGCCAGGCCGCCATTCTCGGGACGCGGGTTCGGTGACCGTGAACATTCTTCAGTGCGGAAGGGGAGATATATGATCCTGAACGCTCCGCTTTCCATCGTGCCTTTTGCGCCAGAGCACCAGAACCATGTCAGGGCGCTGATCCTCGCCGGCTTAGCCGAGCGCTGGGGCGTCCTCGATCCCGCACGCAATGGCGATCTGGAAGACATCGCCTCCAGCTACCACGACGCAGACGTGCTGGTGGCACTGTTGGGCGACCGGGTAGTTGGCGTCGGGGCCTGTGTGCCGCGCTCCCAGGGGGTTGGCGAGATTGTCCGCATGTCGGTTGCCGGAGATCTGCGTCGGTACGGCATCGGAAGAGCGTTACTCCAGGCGCTCTGCACACGCGCCCGGGCAGCAGGGCTGACGCGGATCGTCCTGGAGACAACGGCGACCTGGGATGATGCGATCAGGTTCTACCAGCGCTACGGGTTTCGCATAACCCATGCGCACGACGGGGACGTGTATTTCGCCCTCGACTTGCCACAGACCTCTGATGCGGCGTCTCCTTGACGCCCCCGTTTCAAAGGGTTTCACCTGCTCTGGAAAGGGCTTCCTGATGCGGAAACACGCCTGAATGGGCCAACGAAAGAGGTCAACGAATGGGAAACGAAATGGGCCAACGAAATACGTCAACGAATGGGAAACGAAATACGTCAACGAATGAGGAATGAAATACGTCAACGAATGGGAAACGAATAAACGAATAAACGAATGTGAAAGGCTTGCTTCAGGAATGTGCGCCAACCCGGCAGCCGCGCGCACGCGGGCGCCATGATCCGCGCATGCTGCGAACGCGACGGTCTCGTGATACCCGTTGAAACGTCCTCGTCGCGGCGCTGCTGCTGTCTCTTGTGGCAGAGCGACTACTTGCCGTGAGCGCCGGCAGGATTGGCTTTCGCTTCAGTCCAGGCGCAGGGTACGGTGAGCTGCCGCTCGCCGCGGTTCACGACGAGGTCGTTCAGCGCCGCCTCGAGCTGCTCGATGGTCGCGTGTTGCTGGCGCGGCTCGGCGACGAGGCGCCGGACGCTGGCAGGGGCAATCGCAGCCGTTGTCGAAACGCGGCCCTGTTGGGTAACAACCAGCGCTCAGCGCAGAACGGTCAACCCCATTCCTGCCAGGGTGGCGCCCGAAAACACGCTCTTTGCATGGGGCAACCTTCGGCCGCGACCCGGTACACTCACGTGGTTCGCCTGCCAACTTGCGACGCGATTTGTCGCGGGCAGGCTGATCGCGTACGATGGTTGTGTCGAGGTCAGTGACCCCGAGGTTGTACCGCTCACAGGCGGAGCGCAGCTATGCCGCACGCACAGGCGGAAGTTCGTGAGCGCACCCTGATCCTGGCTCGCCCCGGCAGCGCCGAGGCTCAGATCCCGTTGGACACGCCAGCCTGGTATGCCTGGCTCGCCGACGAGCACGTACGGAGCTTTCGCTATTGCCACCCGCTCGGCACGCTCACGGTTCGCAAAGAGCGTCGCGCCAGAGGCGCCTGGTACTGGAGCGCGTACCGCCGGGTTGATGGTCACCTGCGGAAGCAGTATCTCGGCCGCTCGTCCGAGCTGACCGCCGTGCGCCTGGAGAGCGCGGCGCTCGCCCTTCAGCGCACGCACAATGGTCACCAGCGCTACGATCACGAGATCGGGAATGGTCAGGCTCGCACCCTGATCCCGACCAAGCTCATGGTTCCGCTTCCCGGCGTCACGCTCGTGATGCGCCCGCGCCTGCTCAGCCGTCTCTCCGGCCAGCGTGGCGGGCGCGTCACCACAGTTGTCGCCCCTGCCGGCAGCGGCAAGACGACGCTCCTCGCCTCGTGGCTCCTGAACGGAGAACGCGGAACGCAGAACGTAGAACGAGCGGGCCAGGATGCCGCTACTCTCCGCTCTCCGCTCTCCGCTCTCCGTTCTGGATGGCTCTCGCTTGACCCGGCGGACAACGACCCGCTCCGCTTCTGGCGCTACGTGCTGGCGGCCCTCGAGTCTGCGCTGCCTGCCCTTGAGGACGAGCAGCTGGCCCTGGCGCACGCGGCGCCAGACACTGTCGGCGATCTTGCGGTCAACGCGATCCTTCAGGCGACATCAGCCCGGGCAGGGCGGCAGTTCACCCTGGTCCTCGACGATTACCACGTGATCGCGTCTGAGCAGATCCACGGGGGTATGGCCCGCCTGCTCGGGCTGCTCCCCCTCCAGCTCCATCTGGTGATCGCCAGCCGGACGGAGCCGCCGCTGCCCCTCCCGCGGCTGCGCGTTCGCGGCCTGCTCATGGAGCTGCGCGCCGCCGATCTTGCCTTCACCGTTGACGAGGCCGCGGCGCTGCTGCGCGAGACGGCGCCGGCATCGCCTGCCCTGGATGTGGCGGAGCTGACTGAGCGCACGGAAGGCTGGGCCGCGGGATTGCGCCTTGCCTCACTCTCCTCACAAGGTGATCGTGTGTGGAGCAGGCAGGCGCCCGAGCGGCTCTTTGCCTACCTGATGGACGAGGTCTTTCACCAGCAGCCTGCACCCATTCAACGCTTCTTGCTGCTCACCGCCCTGCCCGAGCGACTCTGCGCGCCACTCTGCGCGAGGCTCCTCCAGGACAGCGCCGAGGTTGCCGACACGGGAAGCGCAGAGGCAGCGGCCTACGAGCTGCTCACCGCACTTGAGCGACAGGGACTCTTCCTGAGCGCCCTTGATCCGGAGCGGCGCTGGTTTCGCTACCATCACCTGTTTCGCGAGTTCCTGCGCCACGCCGTTGAGGCGGCCGAGCCGCAGCTTGTGCCGCACCTCCACCGCAGTGCCGGCCGGTGGTTCGCCGAGCACGATCTGGTCGGCGAAGCGCTGCCGCTCCTGCTCGCCGCGGGCGACGTCGAGGCAGCCGCCGACCTCGTGGAGTCTCGGGTCGAGACCGCCCTGTGGGAGTGGTACGACCAGGGGGCCGTACGAGACTGGCTGCATCTGCTGCCGTCCGAGGTGATCCGGGCACGCTGGCGACTTGCCTACGCCGAACTCCTGACCTATCTCTCGGGCAGTCCGAGCACCATCGCGGTCGAGGCCGGCCCACGCATCGCCGCCCTGCTGGCGCGCGTACCGCCAGGCGCCATCCGTGACGCCTGGCTCAATGGCGATGGGCCGCCGCCCGAGGCGGCGGAGACAGAGAGCCGCCGTATCCTGGCGCACCTCACGTTCGCCCAGCTAATCGCCGACCGGGTCGCCGGCGGCGAACACGGCGTGCCCCTGGTACGCCTGGCGGAGCGCTGGCTCCAGCCAGACGACGGTCCGATCTATGCGGCGCTGCTTGTGGCCTTGAGCACGGCCGCGCTGGCCCATAACGATCTTCACGCGGCTGAGCGCTACGCTCAGGCTATCGCCGCCGCCCCCGGCGGACGCTATCTCGTCCAGCGCACCGCGCTGCTGGTCACGACAACCACGATCCACTACCTGCGTGGCGCCACGGCCATTGCCCGTCACAACCTGCAGCAGTGCCTCCAGCTTCTGGAACGCCACCAGCTATGCCATGGGACGCTGGGCGCGCGGGCCTATGCGTTTCTGGGACGGGAGGCCTATGATCGCGATGCGATCGACAGAGCGATCACGTTCCTGGAGACCAGCCAGACCGCACGCTGGCAGTGGTGGGAAGCCGAGACGGCCATCCCGATGACCCTGCTCCTTGCCCTGGCCTACAGCCTGCGCGAGTTGCCGGCACGCGCCGAGGCCGCATTGCAGCAGACAGAGCAACTGGTGCGCGAGCAACTGGCGCAGCGCGCTCACCATCCGGGCCTCCTCGCCGTGCTTGAGCTGTGCCGCCTGCGGGTTGCGCTCGCCCGTGTCGATGCCGATACGACGACGAGGGCGCGGGCCTGGCTGGCCGACCGACCGATCGCCGAGCTGCGACAACGCTATGCCGCAACTGTGCCTGTCCTCCAGGAACTGGCCGACCTGGCGCTGGCGCGCGCCCTGACCCGCGCCGGTCGCGCCGCGGAGGCGCGCCTTGTGCTTACCCGGTTGGCCGAGAAGGCGCAGGCCCAGGGCCGGTTGCGCGCGTTCTGGGAGACTCAGGTGCTGCTGGCGCTGGCCATGCTCGCCGATGGCGACGACCCCACAGCCATGGCAACGCTCGCCGCCGTGCTGCCCGCCATCGTCCAGGCACAGCTCCCGCGGCTCTTGCTCGACGAGGGCGCCCCTGCGGCTGCGCTCCTGGCGCAGATCATTGATGGCGAGTCGCTCCCCCAGGCTACCCGCGACCGGGCCAGCGCCTGGCTCGCCGCCTTTCCAGCGGAACAGCGCCCCGCTCCACCCTCCCACGCGGCGCGCCCTGCTGCTGATGGTGACGCGCAGCCCGAGCTGCTCAGCGAGCGCGAGCGGCAGATCCTCCAGATGCTGGCCGATGGCGCCGACACCCGCGCAATCGCGGCGACCCTCGTCATCGCCGAAAGCACGGTGAAGTGGCACATCCGCAATCTGTGCGCTAAGCTCCAGGTGCGAACACGGCTCCAGGCGCTGGCACGCGCCCGCTACCAGGGGCTTATTCAGTAGCGATCATCCGATCAGTGGACGCCCGAACCCGTCTCAGCGTTGAGGCGTGCTGCGCGGTGTCGTTGTACAACTACCGCGTGGCAGACAAGGCGCTGGCAACCCAGCAGCCCTGTCGTTCGTCTGGAGAGTGTACTGCGGCCCGCGTCAGCAAAGCTCTCTGCAAGGGGCGGCTGTTCATCACGTGTCAGTCGACTCGGGGAGACGGCGCACGGCGATCAGATCGCCGCCCCGATGACGGCCTGCCCTCAGTTAAGCTCTTGATACTCATTACCGTTGATGATGCCGCATTGCCTGAAACGGTTTCAGGCGTTGTGCTGCCTGGCGTGGCAATCCGCAAGCCAAAATCTACAATCCAACATGGTATGAGAGGAGCCCGGCGTGTCTTCCTCACCCCCTGTTCTCACTCCTGACACCGCGCACACAACCAGACCTCTGGCAAGCAAGCTGAGCCCACCCCATTTCGGGAATGAACTCATCGCGCGTCCCCGGTTGCTGGGTCAGCTCGCCTTTCCGCCCGGCGGCGGCCTGACCGTGATCGTTGCACCCGCTGGGAGCGGTAAGACCTCGCTCATGAGCCATTGGCTCCTGAGCGCCGAACGTAGAGCGCAGAGCGTAGAACAGCCGAACAGCGAGTGCGCCGGTCCCGTTCTCCCTTCTCCGTTTTACGCGCTCCGTTCCGCGTGGCTCTCGCTCGACGAGGACGACAACGACCCCCGGCGCTTCTGGCGCCACCTGTTTGCCGCCCTGGAGCCGGCCCTGCCGAAGCTCGCCGAGAGCTGGGCGCTGCTTCAGCGGCTCGAGGCCGCCGAGCTGGGCGCGGCAGCGATCACCGCGCTGATCGAGCAGCTCGCGGGCGCGAACCAGCCGATCTGCCTGATCCTGGATGATTACCATTGCATCCGTGACGGGAACGACGCGATCCATGGGGCCATGGCCCGCCTGATCACCCAGTGGCCGGCCCAGCTCCACCTGATCATCACCAGCCGGAGCGAGCCGCCGCTCCCGCTGACGACGAGCCACCGGCGCCTCGCAGGAGCCGATCTGGCCTTCCGCGTCGATGAGGCCGACGCGCTAGTCGCTCAGGCGCTCGGTGTAGCCGCCCCGCCGGCGACTCTCAGCACGATCGTAACCAGAACCGAGGGCTGGGCCGCAGGCGTCCGGCTGGCGGCGCTTGTACTCGCCGAAGGCCAGACGCTCGCCGAGGTCGCCGCAGGCTTTGGCGGAAGCCATCAGTACGTCTTCGACTATCTGATGGAGGAGGTCTTCAGCACCTTGCCGCCACCGGTGCAGGCCCTCCTCCTGGCGACCTCGTTGCCCGATCGGGTCTGCGCCTCGCTCTGCGCCGCGCTGCTGGCTGCTGACGCCCCGCCGCCCGCGGGGCAGCCGGTGCTGGATACCGAGGCGGCGCAGCGCACCCTCGAGCGGCTGGTGCGGCAAGGTCTGTTTCTTCTTCCGCTCGACGCCGCGCAGGGCTGGTTTCGCTACCATCAACTGTTCCGCGAGTTCTTGCGCCACCGGCTCGCGCAGGTTGGCCCGCAGCGTGTGCGCACCCTCTGGCGCGCGGCGGGGCGCTGGTTCGCCCAGCAGGATCTGCTTGACGAAGCGGTGGCAGCACTGGTCGCGGGCTCCGACCCCGCCGGGGCTGCCGACCTGATCGAGCGCAGGGTCGGCCACTGGCTCTGGGAGCGCTACGAAGCGCCCGCGGTGCGCGGCTGGCTCGACCGGCTGCCGTCGGACGCGATCCACACCCGCTGGCGCCTGATCGTCGCCGATCTGCTCACCTCGCTCCAGGGCGGCCCGGCCGCGATCGCGGCCTATGCCGCGCCGCGCATCGAAGCGCTGCTGCAGTTCGTCCCGCCAGACCCCTGGCGCACGGCCTGGCTGGGTGGCGCGCCGCCGCCGCGTGCGCAGACAGCGGCTGACCGCGAGCATCGGGCGCTCCTCGCCCAGCTCACCTTCGTCCTGCTGAACAACGACCGCCTGGTGAACGGTGGCACGGAGTTCGCTCGGCTGGCCCGGCTGGCCGAGCAGTGGATCACCCCTGAAGATGGCGCGCTCTACCTGACGCTGGTGGGGAGCTATGCCATTGTGGCCTGCTTTCAGGGCGATGTGGCCGCCGCAGCCCGCTCGTACCGGGCGATGGGCGCACGGGCCAGTGCAGCCGGCAGCCCCCCGATTCTCCTCGCCGCACGCATCGGTGAGGGGACGACGGCCTTCTGGGCAGGACAGGTCGAGGCGGCGCGGCAGCACTTTGTCCAGGCGCTGAGCTACGGGCGCCGCCACCGGCTCCAGCGCACCACGATTGGCGCGATGGCTCTGGCGCGCCTGGGACGCCTGGAGTACGAGCGTGATCTGCGCGAGGCCGCCCGACGCGCGCTCGAGGCGAGCCTGGACATCCCCTGGCAGTGGTGGGAGCCCGAGAGCCGTGTCCCGGCTGCCTTTGCCCTGGCCCTGACGCGGGCGGCAGACGGCGCGTATGATGCGGCCCACCAGGCCCTGGATCAGGTCGAGCATCTGGCGGAGCTGGGACAGGATCAGGCCCTGCTGGCCGTGCTGGGCGCGCTGCGGGCGCAGCTCTGGCTGCGCTGTGGCGAGCCGGAGCGCGCGTGTGGCTGGCTCGTCGGGGCCACGCCACAGACGGTTCGCGCCCGCTACGCCGGCCTCTTCCTCGCCCTGCGCGAGCCGGCCGACCTCGCCCTCGCCCGTGCGCTGCTCGCCGCCGGGCGAGCGACCGCGGCCCGCGACCTGCTTGATGAGGTCCTGGGCCACGCCAGGGCCCAGGGGCGTGAGCGGAGCCGCTGGGAGGCGGGCATGCTGCTGGCCCTGGCCCATAGCGCCCTGGGCGCGTTCGGCGAGGCGCTCGATCTCCTCGACAGCGTGCTGCCAGAGCTGCTGCGCGCCGGGCTGGTGCGGCTCGTGCTCGACGAGGGCGAGCCGGCGCGGGCGCTCCTTGTCCGCCGCGCTGCCCAGGGGCGCCCCGGCGACCAGGGGCGGGCGGCCGCCGAGCAACTCCTCCAGCGGTTCACTCCCCCTGGGCGCGGGCAAAGGGTGTTGTCGGACGATCTCTTGCCACCGCTGGTTGAGCCGCTGAGCGACCGCGAGCTTGATGTGCTGCGGCTGCTGGACGTGGGCGCCAGTACGCGCCAGATCGCCGAGCAGCTTCAGCTTGCCGAGAGTACGGTCAAATGGCATGTGCGCAATCTGTGCGGGAAGCTCCAGGTTCGCACCCGCATCCAGGTCGTCGCCCGTGCCCGGGCCATTGGCCTGCTCACCTGACCGCTGTTAGCTTCATCCTGTACGGCTGTCAAATGGCTCGAAGGTGCGTGCTTTGAAGCGCCGTGTGAGCTTGCCGGAGCTGCACATCCACTCCACTGCGCCGAGTAGATCTGATCCGACCGGAATGACGTTGGAACCTTCAATGGGCAGCACCATATCCGGGTAGACCTCCTTGTCGGGTGTGCCTCACGGCAATCTGCGGAGATACAGGTCGGCAGCGCCTTGCCTCGCCACGCTGGGGTAGGCGACATGATCGCCCACCACGACAAAGGGGAGCTCGACGGCGCCGTCGTCGAGCGCAATCTGCGTGCGTCCCGTCGCGAGATCAGTGGCGAAGAGCGTCCAGCCGCCTCGCTCGCGCTGCCTCGCCCAGAGCACCGTCTCAGCAGCGATGGTCGGGTAGAACCCGCCTGTGCCAGGGCTGGTCGTGGCTCCCGTGGCCAGATCCAGCACGCTGACGGGGGTGCCGAAGCCGGCCCAGACCACTCTTGTGCCGGAGATGGCGTAGCGGCTGAAGCCGTTCTGGTCGTCGAGCCGGGCGAGTTCCCGGTCGGGCTGTGTGCTCGCCAGGTCGCGCAGCATCAGGCGGTGAGTGCTGCGGAATGCGGGGCCGCTTCCGGTCGATCTGGTCTCAGTCCAGAGCAGCAGCCTGCCGTCCGTGACCGGGTTGCGCCCCTGGGCCGCGATCAGCTGCTCGGCGCCGCTCGCCAGATCGACGGCGATCAGCCCGCCGCGGCCCGGCGCCTCGCGCTCGAGGTAGATCGTATTGCCGGCGACAGCGAGCCGGTTGACGCGCTCATCCGGCCCGGGGGTCTCCAGCACCCGCGCCCGCTGCCCGGTCGCACGGTCGTAGCGCCAGAGTTGCTGCCGCCCACCGGGCGCATCCTCGACCCAGGCCACGGTTCGCCCATCGGTCGCCGGGGCGGTGATGGCCAGGGCACCCGCGACGATCACTGTAGTGGCGTCGTCCGCCAGATCGTAGGCGACCAGGCGCCCGCCGGCCTCGACCCGGACCACGACCTGGCCCGCCGCCGCGAAGCTCGTGAGCACATGCTGGCCCAGGCGGCGCGGCGCCGTGCGCACCTCGTTGCCGAGCAGCCCCAGCAGCACCTTGTAGGCGTCATCGGGCTGCGCGGGATGCCACTCGAAGCGCGCGCGCTCGAACCACTGGGTGAGGTAGGGTCGCCCGTCGGTCGGGCTGACGGCGATCGCCGCCTCGCCGAGCGGTAAGCCGAAGAGGGCCAGACTCTGCCCGGAGCCATCTAGCCGGGGGTCACCCGGGCCATGGCGCTGCCAGTAGCTGAGAAACCCGAGGCCGGGGACCTGGTCGCAGACGTTCACGCCGGTCTCCGGGAACCAGCGGCAGCCGGGCTGCGGGCCGCCCGCTCGCGGCAGCGTCCGCCAATCGATGCCGTCGAGCTCGAGCCGCTCGGCGCCGATGCGCCCGAGGAGCACGTCGTAGGGCGGCGCGAGCTCGGGGTGGAGCTCGAAGCGGACGCGCTCGAACCACTGGGTGAGATAGGGCTGACCGTCGTCCCGGCTCCGCTCGACGCGCGCCGGGGTGGTGGGGAAGCCGAAGACCGGCAGGCCGCCCTGCTCCTCCCAGAAGCTCAGGAAGCGACCGCTGAGACACTGGCCGGTCTCGGGGAAGCAGCGCTCCGCCGCGGCCGCCGCGGGCGGGGTCGGTGCGAGGCTGAGGGCAAACAGGCCCAGGGCCAGCAGGCAAACAGATGTAAGGCGAGACGAGAGACGCATCGGGAGCCTCCGCTCCGGTTGGGTAACAGCGCCGCATATGGCGCTTGAGCGTGACATCTATCGGCGCGACGATGTGGTGGTGAGCCGCACGCCGATCAGGATGAGGACGAGCGGCGCCCAGAGCAGCCAGACGGCGAGGAGCCAGGAGAGCCCGAAGGAGAGCACGATCAGCCCGGCGGCCAGGAGTGTGAGGCCGAGGCTTGCCCACACGCCGGGCCGCTCCTCGCTGCGGGTTCGAGCGACGAGCGACCCGACCAGGGCACCTGCACCGGCTCCGAGCAGCAGCGCCCCCCAGCCGGCAGGGCCACTCAAGAGCGCGACCTGGCGCACGCCTTCGGCGATGGCCAGTCCCAGGCCGAGACAGCCAGCGCCGAAGAGCAGGGACGAGCGACGCCACAGACCGACCATCACCGTGGCGGCCACCAGATTGAGCGCGAGGATGGCGCCGAAGTAGTCAGTCGTCCCCTCGCGAATCACGGCGATGCGGTACTCCGGCCAGCCTCCGCCGGGGTCAACGAGGTAGAGCAGCAGCGCAATGGCGCAGAAGCCGAACAGACCCCCAATCACGTGGCCTGTACCCGGCCTGCCGGCGTCGTCGGGCGCCAGAGGCTGCGCTTCTGTATCGGGGCGTTTGTGGTCGATCTGCGGCGGAGAGGGGAGCGGGCGCATGTCGTTCCTCGCGGAGGGTATCAGAGAGGGCTTGCGAGCATGGAGCGGGCTTGCCGGCAGCCTGGCGTAAGGTTACCGCACGACTCGCCGTTCGCCACCATCACATTGGCGGGGCGCGCCGTGCAATTGAGGCCGCCCGTCTTTGGGAGGGTCGCGGCGGCGCGCGTGCCGCGTACAGTTGCTGGCGATACATGCTGAACCAGGGAGCTTCTCATGCGTCAAAACCCCATGTACGTGCTCTGCCTCGGCGCACTTGCGCTCAGCGCATGCAGCTTCACACCGCCTGCCGAGACGCCGGCGGCCACCAGTGGGCTTCAGGCGGTCCCTACCAGCATAGCAACCGCGCCCACGGCCAGCCCTGCCGGCGCGCCCTCGGCGACGACTCCCGTCCCTGCGCAACCGACGCCTGAGCCCACGCTCGTGCCGGCGACGGCGCCCAGGGGGGCCGTCGCCGGTTGCGCGGCGCTCGCGACCGTTGACCCGCAGTCCGAGCAAGGCCTTGCGCTTGTGAGCGGTCTGCAAGGCGCGCTGGCTGCGCTCGGGACGCTACCGCCCCAGGCAGCGCCTGGCATCATCACGATTATCAGCCAGGTGGACGGTTGGTTGGCGCTTGAGTTTGAGCTCCCTGGCTCGGAGCCGGCAATCTTCGTGCTTGAGCAGGAGGGAACTACCTATGCGCACCGCGCAACCTGGGGCGGGCTGGCCGAGTACCCCGGCCAGGTGAGCCGCTCGCTGCGGCGGCAGCTACCCGACGCACCTGCGGCATTCTTCGACTGTCTACAGCCCCAACTGCCCGTGTTTCGCGCAGATGGCGTCCAGATGCAGGCGTGGGAGGGGTTCCTCGTTCCCGTCCCGCCCGGATACCGCTGGGAACTGCTCAACCCCGAGCCCGCGGAGCTGTCGGGGGCGCCGATCGTCAGCGCGGGCCGCCTGATTTGGACAGCGGTGGAGGGTACTCAGGCCTCCTCAGCCAGAATGATCTCCTTCACCCGCGTGCGCTTCTCCGGGACGCCGCAGGAGTGGCGCGATGCGGAGGCCCGGGCGCTCCCCGGAAGCAACCCCGTCTACCCCGCGCTGGGCGATGCGGTGACTATTGGGGGCGAGCAGGGCCTCGCCTATCAGCTCCCTGGGATCGCGGGCGACAGCCGTTTGCGCCTCGTGGCGCCGCTCGACGGCGATCTGGTGCTGATCGACCTCAGCCACCCTGAGCATGCCGACCAGCAGATGGTGCTGCACGCGCTGGAGTAGGGTCAGCAACACGGGATGGGCCATAACCGTATTCTGCTGCTCACCTTGCTCCTGCTGGCCGGGTGCGGCAGTATGGACTCGCGCTACTCCGGCCCGGTCGTAACCGGCGCCGCCCAGAGCCCGCCGCGCCCATCCCAGAGCAGCACGCGCTGCCCGTCGGGGCTCAGGCTGCCGACGGCGTCCCAACGTGGCTGGGTAAGATCCTGGACGCTTGCGCTCTCGGCGTCCACCACGATGATGCGCCGGCCGTGGAGTGGGTAGGTTGTCAGCAGGAGCCGCCGACCATCCGGAAACCACCGGGGCGGATCGACCGGCCCATCAGGACCCAAACCGATCACGGCGGCAAGTTCTCCATCGCGGGTAAGCAGACGAAGGGTCGGTGCGCCCCGTTGGTCGGTCGCAGCGGTCGCCAGAGCGAGCAGCCGCCCATCGGGGCTCCAGATCAGGCTGAACGACCATGGAACGGCGAGGTTGGGTTGGGCTGCACTTGTTGTAGCGCCGGTTGGATCTGGCGGCGACTGAAAGCCGAGCGTCTGGCGAGCGAGCAGGCCCCCTTGCATGTCCGCAAGACACAGATCGCTCGCGCAGCGGAAGGCGACCCGCTCCCCATCGGGGGATACGGCCAGGGCGCCGTCAGCGACCATAGGCCCGGCGTCAGGGAGAGCGACAAGCCTGGTAGCTGCGCCGCCAGCGACGGGCGCCTGCCAGAGCACTCCGCTGTTGAGGAAAAACACCCGATCGCGCACGACGGCGATGTGTGAGCGGTCAGTTGCGCCCAGGAGGTGATGTGCGCCGGTTGCCACGTCAATAGCGGTGATCGCCCTGCGCCATACCGGACCGTCCTGCGGCTGCCAGGTCAGGGCAACAACGCTGCGCCCATCGGGGCTCCAGGTGGCGTCGGTTACCTCTTCGACGAGCTTCCGAGGAAGGGCAAAGCTACAGCTCCCGGTGAGGGCCCAGACGACCGGCGCAGAGGTGAGGCGCGCCAGGAGCACGCTGAGCGCCTCGTGATGCGGTTGGGAAAGCGATGCCATGATGGCCTTGCAGAGCGAGAAGGTGCAGCCTGACCCGAAATGGTCGCCGGCGGACTCCATCTTGTGCTGGTGAAGTGTACGCCTGTCAGCCCCTGCACAGCCTCTCCTTTGGATGGGTTGCACTGCTATCTGCGCCAGCTGCTCGAGCGCCCCGGACTCTCGGCGATGAGCAGCGAGGCCACCAGGGCCGCCCTCGCACGCTGGGAGGAAGCGCATCCGCCAGACGCGTAACCATCTGTGTGCCGGCCACCCCGCACTTCTGAGGGGTACAGGGCAGCGCGCAGCAGCTACGCTGGCATAGGTTAGCAGTGCGCAGCGATGGATCGTTCGAACACAGCACAATCACGATGCAGCGTACTTCCCTTGACAACACCGTGAATGCCGGCCTGGACGCCGTGACAAGTGTCTGGTTCCGCCCGGCCAGGTATGCGTCCGTCATTGTTCCGCGGCTGACCGACCCAACGTGCGCTGACCGTCTCGTTCGCGCGACTCGCCTCGCAGTCCTTATCCTCGGCCTCGCCGCCTATGCCGTGCCGCTGGCGATCTACGCCGGCTTCAGCGCGAAGATCGTCCAGGGCAAGCCGCTGTACAGCATGCTGCTCTGCGGATTGTTGCTGCTTCCCGGTATCGTCCTGGTGACGCTTGGCGCCGGACTTGTGCTGGCGCGGCGCCTCAATCCCGGGGGAGGCCGCCACCCTGAGCGATAGAGGCCCCGCACGCGCTGGCTTCGCGGCGCTCTTGCTGCACCGCTCTGCAATGGATCGAGCATCGAATCAACGAGCGTCAGGAGATCGCAATCATGCCTCCCGCGTCCAAGCATTCCCTTGCGGATGTGCGCTTTCCGGCATTTCACTGGAGATGGCCGCTCCTCGGCGCATGTGTCGGGGCTATCTGGGCGCAGCGCTCGCAACCGATGCACCTTCCCGGGATTGTGGCTGATGCCCCGGGTGGAGTCGGGCTCAGCTTTTCGATGATCGGCCTCGCTGCCCTGATCGGCGTGAGTCTGCTCATCCTTGCCAGCGGCCTGTACGGGTTGGTCCGTTTAGCGCCGTCGTTCATACGCGGGGAGAACGCTCCAAAGCCGCGCATCGCTCAGCGCGGCGAGGTCCATAATCAGTACCGGCGAGCCTATGCGATCCCGCCGCGGATCGCTGCCGTCCAGATCCTTGGGGTAATGCTGGTTCTGCTTGCCCTGACGGGCGGCGCGGCGGCGTACTTCTTCTGGGACCTGCTCGACCGCTACGGCTGGCTGTTTGTCGGTGTCGTCGGTCTCGGGATGAGTGTCGGCGCGCTGCTGGGGCTGCTGATGCCTCGAATCGCGTTGAACAATGCCGCGTGGGATTGGGGGGTGCGAATTGGCGCAATCATCGGCCTGTGCCTGGTCGCGCTGCTGCCCCTACCGGCGCCCGGCAGTCCGGGTATGCTGATTGGCGCGGTGCTGGTCAGCCTGAGTCTCCTGACGGGCGTCAGCTGCGGCATCGGGCTGCTCGCGGTGGGCCTTGCGATGCTGCGCGAGACGGCTGGTGGCCGCCCGTAAACCTCAGGCGCACGCCTACGCCGGATCTTCCCAGCCCTGGGCGTTGCGCATCCTGATTAGCGAGAAGTCGAGTGTCGTCGCGATCACCGCCCGGCCCAGCGGCACAAGCGACTGGCAGATCCGCAGCTCGACCCCGCCTTCCGCCAGGACGGCCAGCAAATCGCCGACAGGCGCAACTTCCAGTGGACGCACCGTCTGCCGGCTGACGTACATGCCATTATCGTCGAGGCTGTGGAACTCACGCGCGTCAAGACAGTAGCGGTACAGCCGGCAGGCGCGCACGCGCTCAAGCCAGGCCGCCTCGATCGCGATCACCATGCGGCCCGCAACGCCAGCCCACCAATGCTCGCGGTCGGCGGCGGTGGTGCGGCCCTCGTCGGGCCAGAAGCAGACCCGGGGGCAGTCGCGGGGCAGCCAGTAGAGGGGCTGGTGCCACGCGTCGATCGCCCAGACGAAGGGCTCGCCAAGCCGGCTCGGGCGCGGCGCAAACGCCGTGATCGCCGGCTCCTCACTGTAGTGGTAGACATGGATCATCTGTTTCCTCGAAGTCGCTGCGAGA
>FWPV01008141.1_pt1 | contig 18508 bp, 13 predicted proteins | sample 2228371 | NCBI WGS metagenome assembly FWPV01 (sample SAMEA103939776, study PRJEB20133) | metagenome
AAGTAAAAACCTTTGTGTACTTGGTGTCACCTGCCCCCGCCGCAGGCAGGGGGTTTGTGGTTTTGGTTCTGGCCCGGCCAGGCTAGGGTCTGGCGACGATGATCTCGATGCCCGGCGCGGTGCCGACTTTTTCCGCATCGTACATGTCATGCACCGATACATATAGTTTGCCGCGTCCGGGCCGCACGGCCACCGCGTCTACGGTGAGTTCTTGGTGCTCGATGGGCAGGTGCGCGGTTTGCGCATTTGCGCCGCCTTTGAGCAGCGCCAGGTTGCCCGGCAGGAACAGTCGCGCCAGCGGAGCGATGGTTTGTTCTTGCGGCGTGACGGTAATCTGGATGCGCTCGCCCAACGTCAGCCTGGTCCTGGTCGGTTTGACGCTGAACTGGAAATCGGCGCGCGGTTCCAGGTGATTGATTTCGATTTCTTCGTCCACGCGCACGATCAGATTGTCGCTGAGCGCGGTCACTTGTTTGCCGATGGTGGCATCGCCCAATGTGACTTGTTGCCCGTCAATCACCGCGCGGGTGGCCGGGTCGAACTTGAGCGAAGCCAGCAGCTCGACCAGCGCGCGCGTGTCGGCGGTCGAATACAACATGCCATTGACCAGCTTGCTGGCGACGAAAGCAAACGCCGGGCGGAACAATTCATCGCCGGCAGCGTACATCACCCTGGCAACGTCGGCGGTGACTTCGAGGTTCCCGCCCCACGCGGATTGGGCTTTCCAGTACGCTTTGCTGCCGTCGCGCTGAACGGTCTGGCGCAACAGTTTCAGCGCAGCGTCGCGTTGACCATCGCCCGCGAAATAATACGCCACGGCGTCTTCGGCGGTTTCCATCTTTTTGCGGAACCCGGCGTCCAGGGGCAACAATGAGTTGTCGCGGTATCTGGCTTTGAGCAAGGCGTTGCAGGCTTTTTCCAGCATTGCTTCGGACATGGGGAAGGGCAGGCCGCGCAGGCCCAGCAGGCGATGCGCCACGCGCGCCGTGATGTCCACGCCCGGCCGGCCATTGCACCAGATGGCAAACAGGCCATCGGTATACTGGAACGTAGAGAGTCGCTGCAAGCCGGCCAGAATGCGCCCGTTGGTGGTGGGCAGGTCGCCCGGCACGATGCCGCCGGTGATGCCGCGATAGGCCACTGCCAGCCCATACAGGGCTGATGAGGTTTGCTCCGCTCAACCAAAGGGATAGTGAATCAGGGCGGTAATTGTGTCCTTGAGCACCTGTCCCAGGGTGGCATAGACGACCACTTTTTCACCTTGCGCTGTCTGGCCCTTGTCCAAAATCATCAGGCGCGAGGCGGTGACTTTTTGCACGCCGGGCGGCGCGACATCGCGGAGGCTCCAATCAGCGCCGGAGGGATTTTCGAGGCGCACTTCCACACGGCCCGGTCCTTTGATGGCGAGGTGTTCCACGCCTGCGCCCTGGACTCGATGGCGTGTTTCGCCAAAGAACGAGGTGATGACCAGCTCGGCCGGCTCGCGCGTGTAATAGTTGACAGCGGCAGTGATGTCATCGCCGATGCTGGCAATCGCCGGCAGGTCGAGTTCGGCGTACAGGGGTTTATCGGCCTGAATATCGGCTGTCAGCTCGCGGTAATCCACGCCCTGGAACACATACGCCCGCGCGCGCCATGTGCCGATTTGATCGCCCAGCCTGACCGTGCGCGCCGCTTCGCCTTCGAGGTAAAACAGCTCGATATAAGCCAGCTCGGGAAATTCCATGCGCGTGGGAGCGACAACCATTGTCGGCGCTTCGGCAACAGCCTCGGCCACCGGCATGGCTTCGGGTTCTGCGCCCGCTGTCATCAGCGCGCCGCGATAGACAATACTATCCGGCGCGGCCATTTTCATCATCGCAGGCAAGGGCGGCGGGGCTCCCAGCACAAAATCGTCAGAGAGTCCCCCGCGTTTGCTCGCCGCATCAGCAACCTGGCCGCTGGCCAAATCGCCCGAAGCATCGCGCATGCTTTCGTAAATGCGCCTGGCCAGTTTGGGGATGGGGCTTTCATGTTCGAGTCGGGCATCGTACACCAGCAAAAGACAAAACACGCCGACTGCTGAACGTTCAACGTTGATGGCGATTTCGATTTCTTTGCCGGGTTGGGCCGTCTTGGGCGCGGTGAGCTGCGCCTCGAACGCCACCGGTTTGATGACGATGCCCCAGCCTTCAAAGGGCTTGTCTTTGGTAAAGGCGCCGAAGGTGAACAGGGTGTAGGGGGCGTCTATGTCGAACTCGATCGTTTCGCCGCGTTTGAGGAAGGGGAAGTTGGTTAGTTGGTTGGTTGGTTGGTTGGTGAGTGGGTTGAAGGTGACCAGTTGCGCGGAGGAGAGGTCGCTGGCGATTTGCAATTTGCCCTGTGGGGCGTGGACGCTTTCGAGCAGGACGGGCGTCATGTTCATTGCGCCTGGCCCGATGTAGAATCCGCGCACCGGCTCGGCATCCTGCCAGGGCAACAGGCCCGCTTCAAAGGCTTGCCCCAGCGGATTGATGCGGATGTGTTCGCGTTCTACCGCGCCGGTGCCGGGGAAGGAGACGAGCGCGGTGTTGCCATCGGGCGTGGTGATTTGCACGTGGAACGGCCCGCCGTGACCCGAAAGGTCAAAGTCGCCGTGCGCGCTGCCATCTTTGGCCTGGGTCTTTTGGGTGGCAACCACTTGCTCGCCGCACACCTGGCATTGCAAGCCAAACTCGACCTCGCCCGAGTAGGGCGCAGAAAGCAACAGCAGCTTGAGCGTGAACTTGAGATGTTGTTGGGCGTACTCGTGCTTTTCCAGTGTGGCGATCAACGGCGAGAGGGTGAATTCGGCCACGCTAAAAGTGCACTCGGCCTGCGCGTTGCCGGGCAACGTGACTCGCGCCGTGTATTCGCCTTCTTTCAAGTCGGCGTAGCGATGCAATGCCAGCCCATCTTGATTGAGGGCGACTTGGGCCTCGTACACCTTTTGGCCGGCCAGGTGAATTTCGAGTGCGGCGTTGCTCTGGGCGGCGTCGGGCGCGACGATGAACACGGCTGCTTCGGTAGCGGGCTTGTAGATTTTGCGGTCGGTGATGACGGTGAGCAGTTGGAGCGACGGCGGCGAGAGTCTGGGTTGATCGGACAGCGGCCATTGTCGGAGCCGACTCTTGTCCCGCGGCGAGGCCTCGCCGAACGCCACAGCGTGCTGGTGGCGCGAAAGGATGGCGGGGGCGGAAAACGTTTGCAGCGCCTGGTCTACCTGGAGCGCGACGGGATGGGCTTGATCGGCCTGCACAAAGATAAATTGCCGGCCGATGAACACGCGCTCGCGGAGATAGTCTATAGTGTGTTTGCATTTGACGCATTTTTGGGCGTCGGCCGGGTTGGGGTGGTGGCATTGGGGACAGTACATGGGTTCCTCCTTTAAGGTGCGGGTTGCGTGATGCGTGATGCGTGATGGGATACGCAGCACGCACTACGATTTACTATAGCACATTGTCATCCTGTTGACAAAGTGTGGGAAGCAATTCCCGCCTTGTTATCCGGCCATCAGGGCGTGGACTGTTAATCTGCGCTGGGCTTGTGCCGCCATCGCCATACCACGCCCACCGGATAGCCGAACATCTTGGCCACGTCGCCGGTGATTCGGATCACGGGAATCCACGCGGCCGCCTTGACGCGCTGCGTCAGCGTCAGATGGCCCCACAGCCGGACCAGGCGTTTATAGGGCGTGAAGAACATAAAGGGGAGCGCCAGCAGGTACAGCCCCCACCACGTCGGCGAAACCTGCCATCCGGCCAGCAAGATGAGCGGCGCGGCCACCAGATAGGTCAGGTAACGAATCAGATGCCGTCGGAAGAATAGCCGGGCTTTACCATCGCCGCGTGCATATTGATAATACTGCTTGAAAAAGGCCCGCAGCGTGCTGCGTGGACGAAAGTGGGCGATGGCCTGCGGCGCAAATGCAAAGGGCCCGCATAGGTCGCGCAGCGCAAAATCAAACACCAGGTCCTCACAAAAGTCCAACCATTCGGGATAACCGCCTACAGCTTGCCAGGCGGCTTTGGTAAAAGCCACCGACCGACTGGATGGCATAAAAGTCCGCGGCTGGATGTCAGACAACTGGGGCAGCACCGTAGCGCCCATGGCGACCTCAAACAGTGTATGAGGGTCGGGTAAAAAGAACCCGGCCACCACCTGGTATTTCAATGTTTCACATCCATGTCGTCGGTCATCGGTCGTCGGTCGTCCATCATCCATCGTCGGTCGTCGGTCAGTCAACCCGGCCACCAGTTCCTCCAACCAGCACGGCTCAAGCCACACGCCGCCGTCGGTCACCGCGATGATGTCGCCACTGGCTGCCTCGATCGCCGCGTTGCGTCCCTGACTGATATTGGCTCCGGGCCGGACGATGACCTGAAGTGGCAGGCGTTTTTCGGCGCGCAAGATTGCCAGCGTATCGTCGGTGCTGCCGCCATCGCAGATGACGATTTCATCTGGCGGCCATGTCTGCGCGGCCAGAGAATCCAACAGGCGCGGCAGGCTGTGGGCTTCGTTCTTGACGGTGAGGATAACAGACACGCGCCTTGTGTGTTCCGTATGGTATGTGGCGTATCCTGAGGCTGGCGGGGCAGGGGACGCCATACGCATTACTCCATCACGACGGGGATCACCATCGGTCGGCGACGTGTTTCGCGATACAGATATTCGGCCAGCGCATTACGCATCTTTTCGCGCAGCTTGTCTTCGGGCAACTCGCCGGTAGATTTGAGCGATTCCAGCACGGTGACCTCGGCACCGGCCAGCAGGTCTTCGGCCTCTTTCTCGAACACAAAGCCACGGGTGATGATTTCGGGCTGACTGTCAATCTCGCCGGTTTCGGTGTTGCGATGGACGATCGCCACCACAAACCCGTCCCGGCTGAGCAATTCCCGGTCGCGCAACACAGCCGGCCCCACCTCGCCCACGCTGGCCCCATCCACGTACACATAGCCGCCCGGCACGCGCTCGCCCCGACGCGCCTGGCCGTTGTCGAATTCGATCACATAACCGTTTTCGACCGCAAAGATGTTGGACGCTGGCAGGCCCAGTTGCTGCGCCAGACGCGCATGCGCTTTGAGATGACGCAGTTCGCCGTGAATGGGGATAAAGTATTGAGGGCGCGTCAGGCTGAGCATCAACTTTTGTTCCTCCTGGCTGGCATGGCCCGAAACATGCACCGGCGCAATGGGGTCATACAGCACTTCGGCCCCACGTTGAAAGAGCCGGTTGATGGTGCGGTGGACCATCTCTTCGTTGCCGGGGATGGGATGGGCGGAAATAATCACCGTGTCACTTTGAGTGATCTTGACCGGTCCGTATTGACCGGTAGACATGCGCGCCAGCACTGAGGAAGGTTCGCCCTGGGCGCCGGTGACCATAATCACGACCTGACGCGGCGATAACCGGCCCAGGTCATTGATAGGCGCGAGAATGTCCGGCGGCAACTCCAGATAGCCTAACTTTTGCGCGATACGCACGTTTTCGCTCATGCTATGTCCGGCGATCAGGAGTTTGCGATGGTGACGGGCGGCAGCGTTGGCGACCTGCTGGATGCGGCTGATCAGGCTGGCAAAGGTGGCGACGATGATGCGGCCCGGCGCGCTGTGAAAGACATGGCCCAACGCGGCCTCGACTGCGCGCTCAGAGGGCGTGGTGCCGGGTTTTTCGGCGTTGGTGCTATCGGAAAGCAAAGCCAGCACTCCGCGCCCCCCCAATTCGGCCAGTTTGGCAAAGTCCGTGGGTTGGCCGCTCACCGGCGTGTGGTCGAACTTGAAATCGCCGGTGTGGACGAGCAAACCGGCCGGCGTGGTGATGCCCAATCCGACCGCATCGGGAATACTGTGGTTGACGTGAAAGAACTCGACCCGGAACGGTTCGAGCGTGACGGACTCGCCGGGAGCCACCGTCTGCAAATGGACCTTGTCCAGCAGTTTGTGCCCCTTGAGCCTGACTTCGATCAGGCCGCGCGTCAGGCGGGTGGCGTACACCGGAGCGGCCACCTCGCGCAGCAGATACGGCAATGCGCCGATGTGGTCTTCGTGGCCATGCGTGATGACGATGGCGCGCACGTGGTCGGTCTTGTCTTTCAGGTACTGCCAGTCGGGGATGATAAAGTCTATCCCCAGCATGTCATTTTCGGGGAACATGATGCCGGCGTCAATCAGCAGGATGGCATCGCCGTATTCGATGGTCAGCATATTCTTGCCAACCTCGCCCAATCCGCCCAGAGGAATGATGCGCAGCATGTCTGCCATAGGCCTACCTGCTATTCAATAGACCCTATCGGGAATAACCCTGCCTCGCGCAGAGGCGCAGAGGCGAAGAAATAAATCGGCGTGAGAGAAACGGGTTCTGATAACTGTCATTGGGTCAAGGCGGTCGTTTCCGGGATAGACAACCTGGCCCCGGTTGTTGTCGCGCTGAAAGCATGCCTGAGGGCCGGCACGTACATATCGGTGGTGTATTCCTTGACCATGCGCCGCGTGGAAAAAATAGGCCCGATGCTGCGGATGGATTCTTTGACGCGGCGCAGCCAGCCATGCGGGATATTGTCTTCATCCCGTTCATAGTAGAGCGGGACGATTTCGTTTTCCAGCACCTGATACAAAGATTCGCAATCTACCTCATCCTGTTCTTCGGGGCTGGCATATTCATCCAGATCGTCGCCGATAGCCCAGCCGTTTTTGCCGTTATACCCTTCGCGCCACCAACCATCCAGTACGCTGCAATTCAGCACGCCGTTGATGGCGGCCTTTTGACCGCTGGTGCCGCTGGCTTCCATCGGCCGGCGCGGTGTATTGAGCCATACATCCACCCCTTGCACCAGATAGCGCGCCACGTTCAGGTCGTAATCTTCGAGAAAGACCATGCGCCCGCCCAGTTCGGCCTGCTTGATGGTGCGATAAAGCGATTGGATGACCAGTTTGGCCGGTTCATCGGCCGGATGCGCTTTGCCGGCAAAGATGAACTGGACAGGGCGGCCGGGTTGGTTGACCAGCGCCTTGAGTCGGGCAACATCGCGTAGCAACAGCGTGGCGCGCTTGTACGTGGCAAAACGCCGCGCAAAGCCGATGGTCAAAGCATACGGGTCGAGCAAGACCCCGGCGGCCACCGTTTGCACCGGATGGACGCGGCATTGCATCCATTGCTCGCGCGCCCGTTCGCGCATAAAGGCGACCAGTTTGCGCTTGAGGTGCTTGCGAATCGCCCACAGCGTTTCATCGGGAATGTCGGCGATCGCTTCCCAGGCTTCGACCTCATCCAACTGGTCATACCACTTGGGCCCCAGATATTGCTCGAACACGCGCTGGAATCGCCGCGCCAGCCAGGTGCGGGTGTGCACACCATTGGTCACCCAGCGAATCGGCACCTGATCCGGCCATTGCTCTGGCCATAAAAAGTTCCACATCCGCCGCGAGACGCTGGCGTGCAGTTCACTCACGGCATTGCATTGCTCCGAACTCTTGATCGCCAGAACCGTCATATTGAACGTTGGCCCCCACGGCTGTTGGTGCAGGGCCAGTTGCATAAAGGTATCCCGTTCCAGCCCCAACAAGGTCCAATAATGGGAGAAATATTTTTCGATGAGCCATTCTGGAAACGTGTCGTGGCCGGCCGGGACCGGCGTGTGGGTGGTAAAGATATTGGTGGCCCTGACCTCGGCGTAGGCCTGCTCGAAGGGTTGGCCTTGTTCGACCAGTTCGCGGATGCGTTCCAAAGCCAGGAAAGCCGAATGGCCCTCGTTCATGTGCCAGATGGCGGGATGGATGTTCAGAGCGCGCAGGGCGCGCACCCCGCCGATGCCCAGCACAATTTCCTGCGAGATGCGCATTTCCGGGTCGCTATCGTACAGGCGCGCCGTCAATTGCCGGTCGCCCGGTGCGTTGTCTTCCAGGTCGGTATCCAGCAAATAGAGCGGCACCCGTCCCACCTGCACGCGCCACAGACACGCCGTGACGACGCGCCCCGGCAGGTCCACCTGAACCAGGATCGCCTGGCCGTGTCCATCCCGGACCTGAAAAACGGGCACTTGATCCAGGTCGAGCCGGTCGTGATAAGATTCCTGCCAGCCATCCTCGGTGATGCGCTGGCGAAAGTAGCCCAGTTCGTACAAAAAGCCGACGGCGACAAACGGCAAGCCCAGGTCGCTGGCTTCTTTGCAGTGATCGCCCGAGAGCACGCCCAGACCGCCGGCATAGAGCGGCAACGACTCGTGCAAGCCAAACTCGGTGGAAAAGTAGGCTATCGTCCGACCGGTCAGGTCGGGATAGGTGCGGGCAAACCAGGTGTTGGGTTCGCTCATATAAGCGTCGAACTCGGCCATGATGCGGTCGTATTTGGCCAGAAACTGTTTATCGCGAGTGACGGCGTTGAGTTTCTTGCGCTCGACCGTCTGCAAGAATTTGATAGGATTGTGGTTGACCTGCTCCCATAGCGCCTCATCAATGATGCGGTACAGCAACTGCGCTTCGGGCTGCCATGTCCACCACAGGTTGTAACTCAGCTCCTGAAGGCGTTGAAACCGTTTGGGGAGCGAGATGGCCGGCACAACAGAGCGGGTAGCGTACATACGTTTTTTCTGTCCTTCCTCACAGAGTTGTTTGATGCAATCGGTTGCATTGTAACGCACTCGGCGCAAAACGTCAAACGGGTTGCCCGTGGCCGGTTGCGCGGGGTGGGCGGCAAATTTTTTCCTGAACGTGTAAAGGGCTCAACGCGCCGTCCCCGGCGCGTTGTCAGCCACTGCGGACGGCGGCTTTAAATTTCGCTTCAGGCGTGAAAAACGAGCAAAACCTGGCCAGGCCCCCGGTGGCGCGTTTCAGGTGACGATTTCGGCCCGCAGCGCGTTCAGCACCGGTTGAATCGGGTTGATGAGCGTGGTCGTGTCGGAGCCGGCAAACAGCAACCCGATCACACGCTTTTGCTGGTCGAGGACGGCCGAGCCGCTATCGCCCCCCTGGCTCATCGCGCCGGCCATCAGTTGGTCGTGAACCACGGCCAGGCGTCCCTCATAGTCCACCGAGGCCGTGACGGCAATCTGGATAATCTGGCCTTGCGTGTAGCCGGTCGTCCGCCCGAATTTTTGCACCGGGGTGCCCAGTGTGGCCGTGCCTGTGCCGGTCGGCCGGCCAATGGCCAGGATTTCGGGCAGGACCAGGTTAGGCGAGAGCGGGCGCGCCAGGGCGCAATCTACGCGATTGTTGCCGCCTGGTGACTGCGGAACCGGCCGCCCAAAAATTAATTTCCAGAGGAAAGCGGCGCAACCGGATGGTTCGGACGCGCCGAAATCGAGCGGCACGAAATCGGCCAGTTCGGCAATCTTGTCGGCGGACGTGCCCCCATCGGCCGGCCCCGGTTGCAAGATGGCATCCCCCAGGCGGGCGTTGTTGCTGTTGGCCAGCACGTGATTGTTGCTGAGGATGAACAGTTCCCCATCGCGCCGCACCAGACAGCCCAGGGTGCCGGCGGTGATGGCATGGTGGCCGAGCGAGAGGCCCGGTTGCGCCGGCCTCATCCGCTGTTGGGGATTTTGGAAAGCGCGAAAGATGCCGGTCTCGATTACGTCGGTTTTGATCTGGCCGAGCAATTTGGGGATAATCTCGCTGGCGGCCAGTTGCGCAGCCGGCACCTTGCGCGAAACCGAGACGACCACACACGGCTCGTTGGTCTGCACGTCACCGGCAATTTTAAAGCCGACCCCACACCCCACCACGTTGGGTTTGCGGAATAATTCGTCAAGGTATTGTTGCTTGATGGTCATCGCTTCGGTGACCAGTTGCGTAATCAGGTCTGACATGGTTGTCTCCTTTTGGTCTCATCCAGAAAATCGATCCGAGTATCAGTAGATAGCCATAAAGTGCTCCCCATCCCCGTCTCGGGGGTGGGCGGCCCCCGTGGACAGAGGCCGGAGCAGGGGTTTTGAGACAGGAACTAGCGAGCGCGAAAGAGACCGGTTTCCTGGACATCTACCGGCACATCGTCCAGGATAGATGGGATGACATCTTGAGGTGACAATTGAGAAGCCGGCACTTTGCGGCGCACCGATACGATGATACATACCTCATGGGTTGGTTGCCCGGCGCGCTGGCGAAAGCCAATCCCTACTCCCACAACATTGCGCTTTTTCATCAATGCCTGTTCATACTTGCGCTTGACGGACTGAGCGCGAACAATGGCTTCTTGACTTGACATGGTTCCTCCTTCACAAACGGTATAGCCCCTGGTTCTTAGAAACCGGGTTTCTATACTGTAACTATCTTGACAGTGTCAGATATTGTCATTGCGACGACGAAGCAATCTCCTTTCGGGTGGAGATTGCTTCGGCGTCCTGCCTGCCTTCGGCAGGCGGGCGGCTCGCAATGACACGGCAAAGCCGAATTGCAGATTGTGCCCGCGCCCAGTTATTTACCGCAGAGACGCAGAGCACGCTGGGGGATGCCTGTTACTTTTTAATCGTGGTCAACACCAGCCGGTCGCCAATCTGCTTACCCTCCTGACCGATAGGCCAGCGCTCCAACGTATCCAGCCAGTACACGCCGCTTTGCAGCCAGTACACGCCGGGCGGCGCGTCAGCCGGCAGGAGCAGATGATGGCGTTGGATGATGACATCGCCGGCCTGCCACTGGTCAATTTGCACGCCCAATCCATCGCCTACGGCCACAGGCGTATTATCAGCTCGAATCAGATGCGCCATTATCGAGAGCGGACGGGACGGCGTTCCTTCTACTTGCCACGTCGTCCATAATTCAAGCGCACGATTTGAAGATACTCGATGACCCAGAAATGTCAATGGCCCATCCAGACGAATCGGCGGCGTGAGCTGGACGCCTTCTGCTTCGACGCGAGACAACGGCCAATTGGAAGGGGCAGCTCTCACGGGGTCTTGTGGAAAGGAGAGCGGGCGACGAGAGTTGTCTGACCACTCGAACAGAACAAAGGGCGGCGCATAGCCGGTATGAACCTGCTGATAACTCAGGCGCGCCGGGGCCAGGTGGTTATCCAGAAAGCGGTTCTGCTCCAACCACGTTTTTCTGAAAAAACCATACTGTCCCCGCGACGCCCCGCCTTCGGGATAAATCCAGCTCTGTGTGCAGTCGAATTGAATCTGCCGCAAATCATCCTGTCCCAGGCCGGCGCGGATGAGGGGGGGCGTCAATGGCGCAACGGGGATGGCGCATTGAGCAATCCATTTGAGCGGCCTGGCCGGCGGCACCTGGTAAACCAGCAACCCATAACCGGGTTGCGCGATTGGCTCACGCTGACGAAACCACTCGTAAAGGTCAGGGTCTTGCAGCAACAGCCCTTGCAACGGCGATGCGCTGATGGCGTAAAACCCCGGCTCGGGATTGTAGGGATGGGGGATGGTTGTGCCCGCGCCCGGCGCAGGCGGCAGGGGACTGTAACGGATGCCATACGCCGCCGGGTCCACCCACGAGTAATGGCTCAGTTTGATTTGTTCGATGCCGGCCGTCTTCATATAAGCGGCCAGCGCCTTGAAGGCATGTCCCCAGTCCACATTGGAATCTACCAGATAACGGTAACCCTGGCGCGGCCCTCCAATCAGCTCGTTGAAATATGCCACGTCGAAAGGATAAACCTGGATGGTGCCTGTTATGTACCATACGCCCAACGCCGCCGCTCCCCATTGAATGATACGCTGGCGGCGTGACGGCCTCATCTGCAAGAGCCACGGCCCCAGTCGGCCGATAGCCAGGTAGATGAATGGGAACACCGGCAACAGGTGGCGGTAGCCCACGTTCAGCCGGCTCCAGATGGCAACGGCAATGTAAAAGAGCGGAAAAATCCACAAGGGGAACTGGCGCCAAATCCAATGCCGAAGCGGGCGCGCGCCGGTCAGCAGCGCAGCGAGCAGCGCCACACTGAGCGGCAGGGGAGTCTTGAGGGCAAAGACGAGCATAAAGTACCACCACCATCCCCCCGGTTGACGCAGCCCCAGGGCAAAAGCCATCGGATAGCGGTCGTTTGCCAAAACGTTCAACATGCTGATGTGAGATGCCAGCGGCAAGGGCCCCGGCAAACCGGGCCGCGCGCGCCATTCGAATCCGTAAACGCCCCATAGCGTCAGAAGACTGACGCCCAACACGATGAGAAGATAAACCAGCCACCGGCCTGCCCGCGTTTTGCGGCGAGACTGCACATAACCCCAGCCGAAAAGCGCGCCCACAATCGGCGCCAGCAGCAAGCCGGTCGCTTTGGTCGCCATAGCCATCCCCAACAAGAGGCCGCTCGCTATCAACCGCCGCCATGAAAAACGCCGCAGCCAGCGCTGAACCACATACAGACAGGCAAACGCGCACAAGGTGATTCCCAGGTCATTCGTGTTTAATTGCGAATGGGCAATCATAGTCGTGTCCCACGCCATCATGAAAATCGCCAGCAGCCCTCCGCGTGGTCCAAACAAATCGCAGGCCCATTATAGACCAGCGCCATCAACACCACCGCCAGCAGCATGATGGGCAGGCGGGTGACAAACGCCTGCCGCTCGACCGGGCCCAGCAGCGGCCACAGGGCGTAGAGAAATTGCACAAAGTCTCGACCCCAGCCTGGAACGGCACGGGGATCGGGGCGTTCGGGTTGCAGCAAAAGCGGCCAGGCCGACCACAGGTTGACCAGCGGGGGATGAACGTGCGGCGGCACAGTCCAGTAATCGCCGGTGGTCAAAATGGCATAGCCATTGGCGATGTAGGATGGCTCATCAATCGTCAGCGAAAGATGCCGCGCGCCCAGGACCAGTTGAGCAAAGAAGATCAGCATCAACGCAATGATGAGCAGAGTCCGGGTTGCCTGAAAATGTTTTTCCACAAATTTCCAATCAGCCTTGGTCATTGTTGTTTTCACCGCAGAGACGCAGAGGTCGCCGAGTTTCCAATGGATTTTCCTCTGCGTTCTCGGCGTCTCTGCGGTGCCATACCGCCGTGTGGCCTGCAGGCTGAGCAGTTACAATTTCAAGATGTGTTCAAGACTGGCTCGCCGAAAGTAGGCGCGATAAGCGGCGGTTTCGGTTAATAAAACGCGCAGGTCGGCTTCGATTTGCTCGATGTCGGTCCCTTGCGCCGTCTCTTCATTACCATCTGGTTGCTGGTTGCTGGTCGGTGGTCGGTGCTCGGTGGTCGTTGGTCGGTGCTCGGTGGTCGGTGGTCGGTGCTCGGCTGCCGCTGATTGCTCTACAATCCTCAACTCATCGCCTTCCCACGTCTCGATAGCGATGCGCCCGCGCGCGGCCAGCCACTCGATGCCCTTGCGCGCCGTCGCCAGGCGTTGACCGGTGGCGGCGGCCAGCGCCGGTAAATATACCTGCCCCGCGCGTCTGGTCAGATCGTATTTGAGCAGGCCCGCCAATCGGCGCAGGAACGGATGGGGAGCGTCCTGGCAATCCTGGAGGCCGCACACGATGACGCGGCGCGGCGAGACGCGCCCCAACGCTGCCTGCAACTCGCGCGGTCCCGGCGGCGCGCTCCATATCACCAGCGTCGAGGCCGGACATAATTCGTGTCGGCGTTGACCGTGCAGCTCGCTGGCGCCTTCGACCCAGATTTGCACATCGCCGGCGGCCCGCAGCGACTCTACCCGCGCGCGCAGATTGGTCTCTTGCCGCCAGTCTATCATTTCCCATTTCGGTGGGGCGGCAATTTCGATGACGGGCATTTCGACGGCGCGTGCTTCGCTCCATTCGATGACGAGCGATGGGCGGCCCTGATAATCGGTGCTTTTGAGCGTGTATGCCAGATCAAAGCGGCCGGCAGGGAGTTCTTGTTCTGCGCCGCGCCACCAGATTAATTTGCAGGTGACGCCTTGCTGGTCTTGCACAATCATTTCGCGGTGTTCGCCGTTGCGCCCAAATGCGCGCTGGCTGACCAGGCTCACTTCGCGCGTCGCCAGCCGCACCGGCGGATTGCCCTGCCCAAAAGGCGCCAACCGCTCCAGCTCGAGCGCCAGCTCGAGCGTGAGGTCGCCGAGCGAAACGTAAGCGTCAATCTGCGCGCCCGGCGGCGCAAGCGTGCGGTCCCATTCGGCGTCCACCGCTTTGGAAAACGCGCGGCGAAAGGCGGGAATTTGCTCGACGGGAATGGAGAGACCCGCCGCGCCCGGATGCCCGCCATAGCCGAGCAGATAGTGGCTCACGCGCTTGAGCGCGGCATAGATGTTGCAACCTGGCACAGAGCGGGCCGAGCCGCGCGCGATGCCCTCCGCCCCGCTGACCAGCAACACGACCGGGCTTCCATAGTATTCCGCCAGCCGGCCGGCAATCGGTCCGATGATGCCGCCGTGCCAGTGGGGATGCGCCAGCACCAGCGCATGGGCATCGAGCAGGGCCGGCTCGCGCGCAATCTGTTCTTGCGCGGCGGCATAGATTTGCTCGCCGATGAATTTGCGCTGATTGTTCAACCCTTCCAGTTGCGCGGCCAGAATTCGCGCCCGGCTCCAGTCTCGCGTGGTCAATAATTCGACGGCAAGATTGGCGTCACCCAATCGCCCTAACGCATTGAGGCGCGGCCCCAAGCCAAAGGCAATGTGTTCGGTCGAAAGGCGCGTCGGGTCGAGGCCGGCGGTCTCGAACATTGCCTGCAACCCGATGCGTTGAGGATGGCGCAATTTATCCAGCCCCAGTTGCAACAGATAACGGGTATCGGCTTTTTGCTCGGCCACATCCGCCACAATGCCCAAGGCAACCAGGTCGAGCAAATCTTGGGCGGATTTGTCGGGTCGGGCAAAGCTGGCATACAATTCTTGCGCCAGTTTGTAGGCCACGCCCACGCCGGGCAAATCGCGCAGCGGATGCTCGGGCGGCAAACGTTTGGGATTGACCAGCGCATCGGCTGGCGGCAACTGGTCGGGCAGATCGTGATGGTCGCTGACCAAAACCACAACGTTGCGTTTGCGCGCATGCTCGATGGCTTCATGCGCGGCGATGCCGGTATCGCACGTGAGCAAAACCTGCACACCCTGAGCCATGAATTTTTCCAGCCCTTCCAGCGTGATGCCGTGCGATTCGGTCATTCGATGAGGAATGTAATAGATCACCTCCGCGCCCAATGCTCGCAAGGCGGAAACGAGCACGGTGGTGGCCGTCTGACCGTCCACGTCGAAATCGCCCCACACGCCGATGCGCCTGTGACTGGCGATGGCGTCGGTCAGGCGTTGAGCGGCGATGGTTAAATCGGGCAGGGCGGTGGGCGGCGAGGGCGTGTAGCAGGCCGGGTCGAGGAACGCGCGCGCCGCTGCGGGCGTGGTGATGCCGCGCCGCGTCAAAATCTCGGCCACCAGCGGATGCCCGCCGATGGCGTTGTAGAGTGCTGATGAGATTTGAACAGGGTCGTGTTGCATTATAGTTGGTTGGTTGGTTAGCTGGTTGGTTGGTTGGTTGGTCGGTCGTCGGTCGTCGGTGGTCGTTGTTAATAAGCAATCTCTTCAATATCGCTCCACTCGAAAGCCAGGGGGTCGGGTTCGCGTTCTTGTTCGCCGGGCAGGGTGGAATCGGCTGCGCTGCCGCGGTCGCATAATGAGCGATAGACGCAAAAGCGGCAATGGCGGGCCTGGGGGGTGAGTGGGAAGATGGCGTCGGTTCTCATGGCAATCTGGGCGATGAGGTCCGAAATGTATTGACTGTCGGCGGCGTGTTGCGCAGCGTCATAGGCAAAGATTTCCGGCTCGGCCGGGAACTCGGCGAACCAGTAAATCATCTCGACCTGTTCTGGCGGGAGAGGGGCCGCGTTCCAGGCTTGCGCCGCTTCGACCAGGAGGTAACGATAAACGCGCGTTTGCATGCGTTCGGCCAGTTGGGCGCGTGTGGGCCGTTTGCGTTCGGTTTTCCAATCCACAATGACCGCGCGCTGGCCGGGCTCCATCGCCAACAGGTCGTAGCGGGCGACCAGCCGATGGCCGGCGATGGGCGCAGATAGCACCACTTCAGCGCGGCGCAGCGGCAGGCTCAATACGCCGGGCGGCGGCGTGTTGAGATAATTGCGCCACCACCGCGCCAGGTCCGCGTCGGCGAGCGAAGCGGTCAGCGTTTCCACCGGCAGGCCGGCCGTATGCTGTTCGAGCAACTGGTGAAAACGGCGGCCCCGCCCGGCGTATTGTTCATGCTCCAGCAACGGCTCGCTTTCGACCGCCGGCCAGGGTTGCTCCAAAATGTAGCGCAGTTGAAATCGGCGCGGGCAGTCGAGGTAATCTTGCAGGCTGCCCTGGTTAAACTGGAAGGTGTCAGGTAATTGGCCCATGGTTAGTCCGTTTGTTAGCAATGCAAGGACACGCTTTTTTGTATTTTATAGTCGAACCGGCGAAACGTCAACTGGTTTGTTGCTGATTATCTGCAATATGCCAGTATCCCTGCGCCCTCTGTGCGGGCGCGCACAATGATACAAGGTTGTCATTTTAAGGTGCCCACAGGACGCCGAAGCAACCTTGTCCTTGTGGCTTTGGCGCGCATGAAAAAAAGCCCCTCAAATTTTGAGGGGCTTTTTTCGACTTGAGCGCGCCGATTAGTATTCCATACCACCCGATGGCATGGGCGGCGTTTCTTTCTTTTCGGGGATGTCGGTGACGAGCGCTTCGGTCGTCAGGATCATGGCCGCGATGCTGGCGGCGTTCTCCACCGCGCTGCGGGTGACCTTGGCCGGGTCAATGATGCCGGCTTTGATCATGTCCACATAATCCTGCGCCAGCACATCGTAACCGATGTTCTTGTTCTTTTCGTCCTTTTGCTTGCGGCGGACGGTCTCGACCACCACCGCGCCATCCATACCGGCGTTCTCGACGATGCCGCGCATTGGCTGTTCGAGCGCGCGGCGCACAATGCTGACGCCCACCTGCTCGTCGTCGTATTCCATCTTGACCTTGTCCAGCGCGGGGATGGCGTTGATGAGCGCCACGCCGCCGCCGGGCACGATGCCTTCTTCCACCGCAGCGCGCGTCGCCGAGAGCGCGTCTTCCACACGGTGCTTCTTTTCCTTCAGCTCGACTTCGGTGCCGGCCCCCACGCGGATAATCGCCACGCCACCGGCCAGCTTGGCCAGCCGCTCTTGCAGCTTTTCCTTATCGTAATCGCTGGTCGTCTTTTCCATTTCGGCCTTGATCTGCTCGATGCGGCCCTTGATTTCTTTCTCTTTACCCTTCCCCTCAATAATGGTGGTGTTGTCCTTGTCGGCAACCACTTTGCCTGCGCGGCCCAGGTCTTCGATCGTGACCGATTCGAGCTTGCGGCCCAATTCCTCGGTGATGACCGTGCCGCCGGTGAGAACGGCAATATCTTGCAGCATCGCCTTGCGGCGGTCGCCAAAACCGGGCGCCTTGACCGCCAGCAGATTGAACATGCCGCGCAGCTTGTTCAGCACCAGGGTCGCCAGCGCTTCGCCGTCCATATCCTCGGCAATCACCACCAGGTCGCGCTTGCCCTTTTGGAGCAGCTTTTCCAGCAGGGGAACAATATCGGCAGCGGCCGAAATCTTTTTATCGTGAATCAAGATGTAGGGGTCTTCCAGAACGGCTTCCATCGTTTCGGGATTGGTGATGAAATAGGGGCTGATGTAGCCGCGGTCGAATTGCATACCCTCTACATACTCGGTCTCGTAAGCCAACCCCTTGCTTTCTTCGACTGTGATGACGCCATCCTTGCCGACTTTGTCCATCACTTCGGAGATCAAATCGCCGATTTCCTTATCGGCAGCCGAAATGGCAGCCACGTGGGCGATGTCGTCCTTGTCCTTGACCGGCGTAGATTGCTTCTTGATGGCTTCCACAACGGCATCGGTGGCGGCCTCGATCCCGCGCTTGATCAGCATCGGATTGGCGCCGGCGGCGACCATCTTGAGACCCTCGTTGACAATGGTTTGCGCCAGGACCGTTGCCGTTGTCGTGCCATCGCCGGCGATGTCGTTCGTCTTGGTGGCGGCTTCCTTGAGCAGCTGGGCGCCCATGTTTTCATACGGGTCTTTCAGTTCGATTTCTTTCGCAACGGTCACGCCATCGTGCGTGATGGTGGGGGCGCCAAATTTCTTGTCCAATGCCACGTTGCGCCCTTTGGGGCCGAGCGTGGTGGCCACGGCACCCGCCAGAATATCAATGCCGTTCTTGAGCTTGCGACGAGCCTCTTCGGAAAAAACGAGTTGTTTAGCCATTTTTCACTCCTCCGTGATTTACTTTTCAACAATTGCAAGGATATCGGATTCTTTGAGGATCAGGAATTTCTTGTCCTCGATTTTGACCTCGGTGCCGGCGTACTTGGCGAACAAAACCATGTCGCCTTTCTTGACGTCCATCGGGATGATTTTGCCCTGATCATCACGACGGCCCGGGCCAACGGCAATGACTTCACCTTCCTGCGGCTTTTCTTTGGCCGTTTCGGGCAAAATAATGCCGCTGGCAGTGCGTTCCTCTTTTTCCAAAGGTTCAACCACCACACGGTCGGCCAGAGGTCTGAGATTCATTTTGATTTTAGTCATTTTCTAAACCTCCTTCTATGATTTTGAGTTTCAGGGTAAATGAG
>FWPV01008142.1_pt1 | contig 18507 bp, 9 predicted proteins | sample 2228371 | NCBI WGS metagenome assembly FWPV01 (sample SAMEA103939776, study PRJEB20133) | metagenome
CTGGAGAAGCGCCCCCTCGCTCCGGAGCAGTGCCTGGCCCTGGCCCGCTCCCTGGCCGACATCCTGGCCGCGATGGAACAGCGCGGCCTGGCCCACTGCGACCTCTCCGCCCCCAATGTGATGCTCCCGGCCCTGGCTTCCGCCTCTCCCGACGGTCGGGAGAGAGAGCCGGGGGGTGTGGGTGTAGCACTGGTGGACGTGGAACAGTTCTACGCCCCCGGCCTCCCTCGCCCCGACCTGCTGACCAGCGGGTCATCGGGCTATACGCATAGGACAGCGGACAAAGGCGTATGGGCGCCCATTGCCGACCGCTTCTCCGGCGCTCTTCTCCTCGCCGAGATGCTGGGCTGGTACAATGAGAAGGTGCGCGAGGCTGCCATGGGGGATCCGGGCTATTTCAGCCAGGCAGAGATCCAGCAGGAAAGCGAGCGGTATCATATCCTGACCGCCGCTTTGCGTGAACGGTGGGGCGACTCCATTGCCCGTTTGCTGGAGCGGGCCTGGCGCAGCGAGACCCTGGCCGATTGTCCCACCTTTGGCGAATGGCTGGTGGCGTTGCCGGAAAGCAGCCCATCCACCGTTTCGCCGCCCCCCGCAAAGCCCGAGCCTCCTCCTCCTTCTGCTGCCGAGCCCCCCACTCCTCCCCCACCGGAGGCCGGGCTGGAGACGCTTCGTTCTCGCGCCTATACGGCGGCCAGTCAGGGGGACTGGCAGACAGTGCTGAACCTGTGTCATACCATTCTCAGCCAGTGGCCTGACCAGGGGGACATTATCCTGCTGTCCACCCGGGCCCGTCGCCTTATAGACCTGGAGCGCGAATTTGAACAGGCCTGGAGCCGGGCACTTCAGTCGGGGCGGGCGGAGGACTGGGAAACCTGCTGGAAAGTTGCCCAGACCATCCTCCAGCAATCGCCCAGGACGACCCGCTACCAGGAGATGGCCGAACAGGCCCGGCAGGAGATGACATGGGCCGCCATCGTGGCGCGGGCAGAAGTGCTGCTTTCCGAGAAGCGGTATACCGAAGCCCTGGCGTTACTGGGCACCGTACCCGCCGATCATCCTCACGCCGCCGCAGTCAGGGCACAGATTGCGGTGGCGCAGGCCCGGGAGCGGCAAATCGCCGACCTGATCCAGAAGGCACAGGACGATATCGCGCGGGAGGCGTGGGACGAAGCAATCGTCGCCTGTGAGACGGCATTGGCCCTGGGAGGCTCACCGAATGCTATTCAGCCCCTCCTGGACCAGGCCTATCGTGAACGGGAGATAGAGCGCCAGGTGAGCCAGTTGGTCCATGAAAGTGCCCAATCTATCCAGCGGATGGATTGGGACCGGGCCATCGCACTGGTGGACCAGGCCCTGACGTTGCGCCCGAACCGGCCCGCCCTGCAGGCGCAACGGGAGCAGTTTGCCCTGTATCGCGAGTGGGCTTCTCGCATAGAGAAGGCGGAGCATCTCCTGCAGGCTTACCGCTGGGACGACGCTCTGGCAACGTTGAGCGACATCCCCGACGATTTCCTGCAGACGGCCACCCTGCGGGAAGAGGCACAACGAGAAATCAAACGCTGGCAGCAATTGCAGGAGGCCAGAAAGTCCTGCGACCCGGAAGGGGTGCTGGCATTATTGTCCGGCGTCCCTCCGGATTATCCTCAGACGGAGGAGTTGCGCGACTGGGCCCGGCGCGAACTGGCGCGCCGGAGACAACTGGAAGAAGCGGTACAGTCATATGATGGCGAGAGGGTACTGGCTCTGCTCAGCGATGCGCCACCCGATTACCCCGATGGGGAGACCCTCCGCCAGTGGGCACAGAACGAGATAGAAAGACGACAACAACTCCTGGAAGCGCAGCAGGCCTATGACTGGGAAAAGGTCAGCGCCCTGCTGGCCGATGTACCACCGGATCATCCTTTAGCAGTTCCCCTGCGCCAGTGGGCCGAGATGGAGCGCCAGCGCTTTGCTCAGATAAACGCTGCCCGACAGGCCGGCCAGTGGGAGCAGGTGCTGGCCCTGCTGGATGCTGTGCCGGAAAATTACCCGCAGCGGGATGCCCTGCGCCAGGAGGCGGAGCGGGCCATCGCCCATCGGCAGCGGATGGAAGCGTTGCTGCGGGAGATTCAGACCAGTATGGGCGCCGGAGAATGGACCCGGGCAATCTCGCTCTGTGAGCAGGCCCTCGCCGAAGGCGGAGACCCTGTCCTCTTCAACGCCCTCCAGGAACAGGCGCAGCGGGAACTGCAGACCGATCAGTCCGTTGCCCAGGCGTCCCGGGAGGCGGAGAAGGCCTTCCAGGAGGGAGACCTGGAACGGGCCCGGGAACGATTGGAGTACGCGCTCTCGCTCCGTCCGGAACGCAGCGACCTGCGCCAGTACCTGGGCCGGGTCAATCAGGAGTTAGCGCGCCGGTGGCGCCTGCAGCAGGCCCGGGCGGCCATCGCGGTCGGGAAATGGGAACAAGCACTGGCGATACTGGCGGAGGCATCGCCTGAAGATGCCGAAGCGGCCGCATTGCGGAAAGAAGCACAGGACAGATGGATTCAGGAACTCTATGCGCAGGCCCGGGTCGCGGAGAGAGACGGGGAATGGATGGCGGCCATTGCGGCCCTTCAGCGCCTGCAGACGCTGGGAGTTACAGATAGCGCCATCCCGCTCCGGCTTGCCCTGGCCCAGGTACGCGCGGAAATGGCGCGCCGGCGCTGGAAAGAGGCGATGGCAAGGATACGGGAGGCAGAAGGCCGCTTCCCTCAGCAGCCCGAAATCCAGAATTTGAAGCAGCAGGTACAGGCCGAACTGGAGGCCTGGAGAGCGAAACGACGCCGGATGATGAAGTACGGCATTATTGGGGCAGCGCTGGCGCTCATCCTCCTCTGTTCGGGCATTCTGGTATGGGGAAAGACGACCGGTGGAGGACCGGCCGGTTTTATCTTCTGGACGGCGACACCGACGGCAACGTCCACCCCGACTCCTACTCCGACCCCCACCCGGACCCCAACCCCGACCCGAACGCCCACATCTACCCCTTCGCCGACGGCGACGAACACCCCAACTTCCACCCCGACGCCGACGGCCACGCCGACGCGCATACCGCCGACACGCACGCCGACCCCCACCCCGACCGATACACCCGTACCGCCGCCACCACCACCTCCACCACCGCCACCACCACCAACATTGGCACCTCCATGAAGCAAGTGGGCAGGAAAGACACCTGAGGGAGTATTCGCACTGGCAAGGAGAGCACAATGGAGCGACACGCTGTTCGCCATAGCATTATGGTATTGGTGATATTGTTGCTATCTTCGTTGTCCACCCCGGCCACTCCGGCGCCTATGGCAGCCCAGGACCCACAGCCGCTCACTCCGGTTCCGCAGGGGCCGCCGTGCCCGCCGGGCGACCCTTGTGGAGGCGAGGGGCCTGGCAGTCCCAGGTTCTTTGACGGTCAATGGCTTGTGCCAGAGGGCGCCAGCCCGCCAGTTCAAACACCTGGCATTGCGCCTTTTGCCATTGGTGGGCCTGATGACTTTGGATACACCTGGAACGATTCGGTGGCTTTCAACTGGATTGATGCAACTGGCGGGACCGATAGTGGTCTGTCCGGTGACGACCAATATACTGGCCCTATTGATATTGGTTTCAGCTTCAAGTTCTATGGCAACACATATTCCCAACTTTATATCAGCACCAACGGCTTTGTGAGTTTTGGACAGGGGTATGGGATTTGGTATAATCAACCAATTCCCGATACTTCCCCGCCTAACGACTTTATCGCTCCTTTTTGGGATGACCTGGCAGTGGGTGGGGACTACAACTCTGGCAGAGTGTACTATAGGCAGTATGGCTCCGCGCCTAATCGTTACTTCGTGGTTGAGTGGTGGAACGTGACTCGGTTGGGTTCGTCCGACTTACTCACCTTTGAAGTGATCCTCTACGAGAACGGCGATATCGTGATGCAGTACCTTAGCCTGTCCGGGGTTCTCCAGAGCGCTACGGTGGGTATTGAGGATGATTGGGGGACAGACGGTCTCTTGTATCTTTACAACGCCCCGGGGCTGAGTAATAACAAGGCCATCCGCTTCTATCGCCCGGCCCCAGCAGCAAGAGTGGGGGCATGGCCCCTCTATCAAGATAGTTTCACCCACTGTGGTGCCGTGGAGTCCTTCTCGGTAACGATCCGCAATACCGGCGAACTGGGCACGGATACCTTTGACCTGACCACTGGTTCTGCCTGGACGGTCGCTCTCTATAGAGCCGACGGCACCACACCCCTCACCGACACCGACGGCGACGGCAAGACGGACACCGGCTCCCTGGCCCAGGGACAGAGTATAGCCATCACGGTCAAAGTAACCACTCCAGGCACGGCCAGCGTGGGCGACCATAATTCTGCCACGATCACCGTTCGCTCTTCGCGGGATACGAGTAAGAGCAAGACCATCGTCCTGCAGACGGCCGTCCCTGCCCCTTTCGCTCAGGTATACCAGGACGCCGCCGATGGAGCGATGAGTCTCTATCTCGCACGCCCCACAAGAAATGCCCTGGTGCGCAAAGTTACTCCGGATTGGTATTATGGCTACGACATGGCTGTGGCCGAAACCTCCGGCAGCAACTTTCTCTACGCGTGGGCCCAGTGGCGCTGCCTGGATCCCAACTGCAATCTGGATGGGAGCGAGATAGAGTACACCCTGGCGAGTTCCTGCGGCCCGCCGCTCCGGGGGGTGAGCAGATTGACCGACCACTCCGGGGCAATAATGTACACCTACGATGAGTATCCCGCCGTGGCCGTGGCCCCCAACGGACGAATGGGGGTAATATGGCGTCGCTATCTCTGGAACCAGAACACGGCTCAGTTCAACTTCAACATCTGGTTCGCCGTCCTGGACACAAACGGGGCCGTTGTTTATGGTCCCGTGAATGTCACCAACAACAACGCCTGGGGTACTGAGAGCGACCTGAATGTGCCGCGATTCTGGCGGCCGCGTATTGCGGCCACTACCGACAACCGCTTTGTGCTGGCCTGGCAGCGCGAGCATCGGGAAAGCGCGGGCTGGGTCAACGATATCTACTACGCCGTGCGTAGTTCCTCCGGCAGCACAATCGCAGGCCCAACCAGGTTGACGAACGATACCCCCGGGGATTCCGGTTATTACGCACCGAATTTAGCCCAACTCTGGTCATCCCGGGCTATCCTGACCTGGGTCAGCCGATCCTCCGGGAATGATGACATTTATTACGCCGTCGTGAACAGCAATGGAACTGTTGTCAAGCCTGCCACCGATCTTTCTGTGGATGAAACAGTCGTAGATTGGTGGAACTACGATGTGGTGCAGTTATCCAACGGCTGGATTCTGGTGGCCTGGGAGGCGTGGGGGTGCTTTCCGGATGAATGGACCTCGCGCATTCGCTTCGCGATCCTGGATTCTTCATATAACCGCGTTGTCGCGCCGACCTGCCTGGAGCGGCATCCTGCAGCAACAAGCGGGGATACTGCGGCGTCGGTCACGGCGGATGCTTCCGGTCACGCCGTGTTGACCTGGATGGACCGGGATCCGAGTCTCCAGCACAATCTGTACTACGCGCTGGTGGACAGCAACGGCAGTGTGCTCACGCCGCCGATGGTTTTCCGCACGGCCGGTTTTTCGCCCTGGGGCGACCGGCATATTTTCACCAGTTTCCAGGGTTATGGGAACACCTCATTTTCCCAGCCCGACATTCTCGCCTGCCGTACCCATCTACCGCTAACCCTGCGGGACTACCTGACCTACTTTGAAGGCCCCTGGGAGGTGGAGCCCAACAACACCTACCTGCAGGCCAACGGCCCGCTCCGCTCCGGCAGGGATTACTACGGCTACCCCAATGATGAGAAAGACTACTTCAGCATCTACGTCCGCCGCAGCGGGACCATCACGATAGACCTGAGTAACCATACCGGTCAGGGGGTGCAGCTGCAGTTGTTCTACCAGTCCACAGCAAACCGGGTGGCCTATGACCTGGACCCGCCCTATCATATCACTTATAACGGCCAACCCGGATGGTATTACATCTACATTTACACAGCAGGGGGCTATCATCAGGCCACTCCCTATACCCTGCGCGTCACATTCCCCGAATAGGAGGAATCCGTGCCCTACGAAATTATGGCAACCAGCAAAACCCCGGCGCTCGTCATCTACTTGCTCGATGTGAGCGCTTCCATGGGTCAGCCGATGGGCAACAAGCGCCGCATTGATGTGGTGATGGACGCCCTCACGGCGGCGCTGCGTCAGATGGTCTTCCGCTCCACCAAGGGCGGCCGCCTCTCGCCGCGCTACCGCATCGCCATGTTCGCCTACAGCGACCACGTCTACGACCTGCTGGATGGGATCAAGCCGGTGGACCAAGTGGCACACCTGGGCGTCCCCGAACTCAGCCCGATGCGCACCACCGAAACCGCCAGAGCCTTCGCCCAGGCAGAGAAACTCCTGCAGGCAGAACTCCCTGCCCTGCACAACTGCCCCGCCCCGCTGGTCTGCCACATGACCGACGGCGAGTATACCGGGGCGGATCCGGAACCGGTGGTACGACGCATTATGCAGATGAAAGTGCCGGATGGCAACGTGCTGGTAGAAAATATCTTCATCTCGGACAAAATTCTGCCCCAGCCGATCGGCGACCCGACCCGCTGGCCGGGCATTCGGCCGGATACCAGGTTGACCAGTGAGTACGCGAAGAAGCTGCGGGCAATGTCATCGCCGCTGCCGGAAAGTTACCGGGCGATCCTCAACGAGAACGGGTATCAACTGGCCCCGGGAGCGCTGATGATGTTGCCGGGAATGACCCCCGAACTGGTAGCGCTGGGCTTCCAGATGTCCGCTGCCACGCCAGTGCGATAGGAATCGGAGATATGGAAATATGCCCTTTCAACCCCAGATCAACCAGGAACTGCTCATAGACGGCATCTCCTACCACATCGCCGAGCACCCGGCCGCGCCGGGAATGCCCTACGGCCAGGAAGGACGCGCTGCCATCGTCTATCAACTCGTCACCCCCGACGGCCACAAACGGGCCCTCAAGGTCTTCAAGCCCCGCTACCGCCTCCCCGCCCTGGTGTCCCTGGCCGATAGCCTGGCCGCCTTTGCCGACCTCCCCGGCCTCCAGGTCTGCCGCCGCAGCGTCCTCACCCCCCAGCGCCACACCGACCTGCTGCGCCAGCATCCCGACCTCACCTACGCCGTCCTGATGCCCTGGGTGGAAGGCCCCACCTGGATGGAGGTGATGCTGGAGAAGCGCCCCCTCGCTCCGGAGCAGTGCCTGGCCCTGGCCCGCTCCCTGGCCGACATCCTGGCCGCGATAGAGCAGCACGGCCTGGCCCACTGCGACCTCTCGGCCTCCAACGTGATGTTGCCGGCCCTGGTCGGCGCCTTTGGCTCCCCCTGGCCGGGGGGTGAGGGCGTGGCTCTGGTGGACGTGGAGCAACTCTACGGGCCGGGCCTGCGCCGGCCGGAGTGGCTGACCAGCGCCTCGCAGGGGTATGCCCACCGGACGGCATCGGAAGGGCTGTGGGCGGCGAACGCCGACCGCTTTGCCGGGGCGGTGCTGCTGGCGGAGATGCTGGGCTGGTGCGACCCGCAGGTGGTAGAGGCGGCCTGGGGGGAGAGTTACTCTGCGCCGGAGGAGATGCAGGCGGAGGTTCCGCGCTACCGGTTGCTGGTGGGATCGCTGCGCCGGAACTGGGGCGAGGAGATGGCAGCCCTGCTGGAGCGGGCCTGGCGCAGCGACACCCTGGCCGACTGCGCCACGTTTGGCGAGTGGCTGATCTCCCTGCCCCTGGAGGCGCCGGTGCTCCCGCAACCTGTGGAGAAGGCAGAGAAGGTGGAGATCCTATCCTCGCCCGACCCGGTGCACGTCCTGATGGACCTGGCGCGGCATCTGGAAGCCCAGGGTAACATAAGCGGTGCGCTGGAGGCCTACCGGCAGGCGCAGGCACTGGCCGAGGGCGGAACGGCGCAGGAACTGGCGCTGATCATTGCCGACCTGGAGGCGCGGCGGGCGGCAGAGCGGGCGACGGTGCCGCCGGGGGTGGAAACGGCGGACGAAGTGGAGCAACTGTTTGCCGAGGGGGAGGCAGCATATGCGCGTGGGGATTGGGCGCGGGCGCGGGAACTTTTGCGCGCGGTGGTGCAGCGCCAGCCGGCCCATCCCCGGGCCGGGGCGATGCTGTGCGAGGTGGAGAAGCACCTGGCCCAACAGAAGCCGCGACGGGCGGCGCCGTGGAAATGGGCAGCGGCGATCCTGGGAGTCCTGTTGCTGGCAGGGGGAGCGTGGGGATTATCGGCCCTGAGCGCCCAGCGAAGGCCAACACCTGCAGCAATGCTCCCCCCACCGACGGCCACGCCTGCACCTTTTGTCCCTATCACTCCGTACAATGCCAGCCAGATAGTGACAATCTGGTCTGGTCGCGCCCACGATAATCGTGTGAGCAGCGTAGCCTTTTCCCCTGACGGCAGAATGCTGGCCTCGGGGTCAGATGACACAACAGTGCGGCTTTGGACAGTGCCCGAAATGACTCTTTTAGGCACACTGCAGGGGCATACTGGCGGCAATGTCAGTGTGGCTTTCAGCCCCGACGGGGCGACCCTGGCCTCGGGGTCAGGGAACGGCACGGTGCGGCTGTGGCGGATCCCCGATGGCACCCCCCTGCGCACCCTGGAGGGGCACACGGACGGGATGGGGAGCGTGGCCTTCAGCCCCGACGGGGCGACCGTGGCCGCGGGGGCGGGGGACGGCACGGTGTGGCTGTGGCGGGTTTCCGACGGGACGCTGTTGCGCACCTTAGAGGGGCACGCGGGCTCGGTGTGGCGGGTGGCCTTCTCGCCAGACGGAACAATGCTGGCCTCGGGGGCGTCGGATGGCACGGTGCGGCTGTGGCGGGTTGCTGGCGGGGTGCTTTTGCGCATCCTGCGGGGGCACACGGACCTTGTGTTCGGTGTGGCCTTCAGCCCCGATGGGACGCTGCTGGCCTCAGCGACAAATGTTGATAATGTCAGATTGTGGCGGGTGTCAGATTGGTCTATCTTGCATATTCTCGAAACGTCACCTGGTAGTGGGGAAATTGCTTTCAACCCGAATGGCACAATACTGGCTTCTTCCACGGGGAGCTGCCCAATTTTCGCCCAAATTAGGGGCCTGATGCCCTGGGAAACTTGACAATAGAGGGTGGCAGGTACACTGTATGATGAGCTTTATCCCCGCATACAGGAGGCCTGCCACTATGACGCAGAACGTTATGAACTCCCAGGAACAATCCGTTTTCACCGCTCGGGCCCCTCTGGTCGCCATCGGAATCCAGGTTCGCCGTCTCCACCTTCTCCAACCCATCTTTGAGAAAGTCCAGATCGCCCAAAAGACGGTGAAATTCTCCCCAACGGAAAAACTGGTGGATGCGCTCATCACCATCCTGGCCGGCGCCCGCGGATTGGTGGAAGCCAACAAGCGCGTGCGGCCCGACCGGGCGGTGCAACACGCCTTCGGGCGCTCCGGATGTGCCGAGCAGTCGGTCATCCAGGAAACCCTGGATGCCTGCACCGCCGAGAACGTGACCCAGATGGAGGAGGCGATCACCCAGATTTACCGTCAACACGGCCAGGGATATCGCCACCCCTATGATCAGAAATGGCAGTTGCTGGACATTGACATCACCGGAAGGCCGTGTGGCCCCAAGGCAGCCTTTGCCACCCCCGGCTACTTCAGCCGCCAGCGGAATCGTCGGGGACGGCAGATTGGGTATGTCCTGGCAACCCACTACGAAGAGGTGGTAGTGGAGCGGGTGTTTGCCGGGAAAGAACAACTGACCAGCGGCCTCCGTCCGCTGGTGGAGGCGGCGGAGCAGGTGCTGGAACTGGACGAGGCCAAACGGCAACGCACCATTCTGCGTATTGATGCCGGGGCTGGGACAGTGGAGCTGGTGAACTGGCTGCTGGAGCGGGGCTATCCCGTCCATACGAAGGACTTTTCCGGAGTACGGGCGCAAAAGTTGGCCGAGAGTGTTCGGGAGTGGTTTCCTGACCCCCGGGACCCGAATCGGGAATTCGGCTGGGTAGAGGCTCCGGCGGATATGTATGTTCGTCCGGTTTACCGGATTGCCGTGCGTTGCCGAAAGAAGAACGGACAATGGGGAGTCGGGGTGATTATTTCCACCCTGTCTCCGGAAGAGATGCTCTGTCTGGTAGGGGAGTCGCCCGAAAAGGTCAACGACCCCCAGATGGTGCTGTGGGCATATGTGCGCTTTTATGACCAGCGCGGGGGCGGGGTGGAGACGGAGATCAAAGAAGACAAACACGGACTGGGGACGCTGCGGCGAAACAAGAAGCGGCTGGAGGCGCAGCAGATGATTGTATGCCTGGAGGCCCTGGCACACAATCTGCTGGTATGGGTGCGGCGATGGCTGGCCGCTGCGTGTCCCCGGATTGCCCGCTGGGGGCTTTTGCGCTGGGTGCGAGATGTGGTGCATGTGAACGGGTTGATAGTGCTGCATGCATCCAGAATTGTGCAAATTGTTCTCAATCGGGGAGACCCCGTGGCCAGAGAGTTAGTCCCTGGCCTTACCTCCCTTCTGGCAGCAGAGCACTATCCTTGCACTTTCGGTAATCGGGTTACGCATTCAGGAACGCGTAGAGATCGTGAGCGGTGGCGCCTGAATGGTATTGCTCCTCCAGCCAGAGCAGGAGGTTGAGCCGGTGTTCAGCCTGCAGTTGGTGACGGGCATCACCCAGAGTGATATGGGTACCCGGTCTTTCTGCCTGAAGCCGCGCGCGGTATTCATCCAGGAAGTAGGCCAGGCACGATACGAGTGTCCAGAAGCGGACCACTGCTGTGGCACTCATCATTTGGTAGTGATCGCTGCCCAGGAGGTCTTTGTAGTCTTCGAACAAGACCTCCACGTCCCAACGGACGGCCAGAATGTTGATCACCGTCTGGGCATCTGCGCCGACCAGGGTGCTGCCCCAGTAGCGAGCCTGGTCCAAGGGTTCGTCCAGGCTGAGGCGGGTGATCAGCACCAGGGTGGGGCCCAGCTTGCGCACCCAAGTACAGACGGCGTGGACATAGACCACGCGACCGCCTTGTTGAGTGGGCCAGATGGCCTGCTGCCAATCCTCTGGCTTCAGGGTGGCCGCGTACTCGGCCAGGGTGGGCCAGCAGCGACGGCCATCCTCGGCAAAGCGCATCTTGCGATTGCTCTTCAGCCCGCCGCTGACGTCCCAACCTCGCCCCTGTGCGGCTTTCCGTACCTGCCGACAATGGTACCAGGCGTCGACGAGCAGATGCGTATGGGTACCTGCCACCGGTTGGAAATGCTGGATCTCCTCCACGGCCATATCCACCTTGCTCTGGAAGGGGATGCCCTCCCGCTGGCAGACCTCCCGCTGCCGATACAAGCGCGGCAGCAGCGGACAGCGCCGACCCAACAAGACGTACAGCCCGGTGAAGAGGCAATGGCCACGGACCACCCGTTTCTCCGTGCCAGAGTAGTGCCGCCCCAAACCGCCCATCTTCCTCCCTTTGGGCTTGGTGTGCACCGAATCGTCGAAGATCAGGTAACCTGTCACAACAGTTGCCCGTGGACGTCCGCGACGCTTCGGCCTCCCTGCCCGTTGGCGCCGATGTTCGGCTTCGACGACCGGCCCCATCTGTTGGCGGAAACGAGTCAGCCACACGGCCGCCACCTCCACCGGAGACCAGGGCCAGCGGCTGAAGAAACGGGACATGCCCGAGAGACTAACCCTTTCCGCGACGACGCGCAGGAAGCCCTGCATGGTGCTCCGCCCCTCACATTCGACCAGCCCCAGCAGTACGGTCACAAAGTACTTCCACTGGCGCCGGGTGAAACAACTGCGGAAGGGTTCGAGGAACTGGCGCAGTACGGCGGAAAGGCATACAATAGGCTTGGGCATGGCTCACCTCTGGGACGATGGTTGTTTGAGACATCCTATTATCCCTCAGTTGGGCCTTGCCCGTTATTCTATCGCTGGTAAAGTGCAAGGATAGTGAGCAGAGGAAGTGGCCGTTATTTTGGGCGAAATTTAGGGAGCTGGAGTGAGCCAGCAGTACAACTCTGGCAGATCCCTGAAGGAATCTTGCTACGTCAGATGGACGTTGGAGCACCCGCGGAGGCCTGCCGGAGCATCGCCTTTGACCCCTCAGGACGTTTCATAGCCGCAGCGTTTCATGACGGCACGGTGTGGCTGTGGGGGGTGCAGCAATAGCAAGGAGGGCAAATGGCAATAGTCTTAACCCGGATTCATCAAGAATGCGAAACCCCAGTGCAGACCGTGCGCGGGCAACACTTCGCCTGCCGCTACGCCTACGCCCGCTCTGCGGATACCCGGAAAGCGGGCGACGTCGGGCAGGACTATCTCGCCTTTCGCCAGGATGATGCGACCTTCGTATTTGCCTTGTGCGATGGCGTGAGCCAGTCCTTCTACGGCGACCTGGCCGCCCGCTTTCTGGGCGATGCGCTGCTGGCCTGGCTGGGCAGCGAGTTACCCGCCAGCCTGGATCGGGAGGCCATCCGTGCAGCATTGACGGCCCGTTTGCACGCCCTCACCGGCCCGGCTACCGAAGAGGTGCGCCGGCACCCGCTGCCGGAGAACATCCCCGCGATGCTGCGCGACGTGCTGGAGCAGAAGCGGGGGATGGGCAGCGAGACCACCTTCGTCTGCGGGCGGATTGACCTGCCCGGGCCTCGCTTCCCCCAGGGGCGGATTGTCCTGGCCTGGATGGGCGATTCCCGCCTGCGCCTGTGGGGGCCGGACGGCGAGCGCACCGCCGACCTGGGCGGCGAGTTCCGGACCGAACAGCGCTGGTCCAGCCGCCGTGGGCCCGTGGGCGGTGAACCGCACGTCTTTGTCGCCCCGCTGGAGGAGAACGGCCGCCGTACCGTGCGGAGTTTGATGGCCTATTCGGACGGGCTCAGCGCCTTGGACAAGTCCAGGTCCCCCTCCAACTTTGCCTTGCAGGACCTCATTGACCGGACGGGGGAAACGGCCACCAGCGACGACATCTCCTTCCTGGAAGTCTGGCTGGGATCGCTGCCGGAGGAGGCGGAGGCGCAGCCGCTCCCCGCGCCGCGCTGGCTGGATATAGCACTGCAAGAGAGCCGCCTGCGGGCCGCCTGGCGTCCTGTGCCAGGTGCCGCCTACTACGAGGTGGAACTGTACCGCGACGAAGCGCAGACCTGGCCCGTGCATACCCTTTCCTGGGAATCTCCCCCTCTGGAACCGGGATCATACCGGCTGCGGGTCCGGGCGGTGCGGGGAGAAGAGCCGGGCGAATGGAGCGAAGCACGACCGATCGAGGTGGCCGTAGCGCATGTTCCTGGTAAACCGGAGGCGGCTCCTGCACCGTCTTCTCCTGTTGCTCCCACCCCGGTTTCGCCGCTCCCCGCAGAGGGGCGGCCCCGCCCGGTGAAAGCCCGCCGGCCTGCCTGGGTCGGCGCGGGTGTGATCGGGCTGATCGCGGTCTGTTTCATCGGAATGCTGGGGATCATCGCCCTTGTCGGAAATACTCCCCTGCGCCAGATCATCTTTCCTCCGACGGCAACCCCAACGCCGACCAGCACCTGCACTCCCACCCTCACGCCCACGGCAACACTGACCCCGACTCCGACGCTCACCCCGACGGCCACGCCGACGCCGACAGATACCCCGACCGCCACCCCAACTGCTACACCAACCGCCACGCCGACGCCGACGGATACGCCAACCCCTACGCCAACTCCCACCATACCGACGCCGACGCCGGCCGAGACAAGCACCCCGGAAGGAGCGTCTGGAGAGTCTGGTTAGAGGAGGAAACCTATGCCGCGCATTCTGGTTCGCCCGGAATATCTGAGAGAGTTCGGCGCTCAGTGGCAGCGCACGGCAGGTGAACTGCAATCCATTGCCGGGCGCCTGGGGGGCGCCATCGGCAGTTTGGACTGGGAGACCCGGCAACAGGCCGGGGTGGAAGGGATGGTCAACGAAGCCCGCCGCCGCGCTGGTGCCCTGGCCGGGCAGGCCGAGGCCTTTGCCCGCTACCTGGCCTCCAAAGCGCAGGCGTTTGAAGAGGCGGACCGCGCCGGAGTCTCCGCCATTGGGCAGGTGATGGGGGCCTTCACCGAGGCGTGGCACCAGGCAGCCGGCTGGTGGCAGCGCCTCCAACCGGTGCTCAACTTTCCGCGGACGCTGCTGAACCGCGTGCTGAGCCTGGGGCAGGTGTTGTTAGGGACGCCCGTGACGTGGGCGGTGACGTTTGTGAGCAGCGCGGGCGGCCTGCTGGTCGGCACGCGCCCCCTGCGTCCGGTCTCGCAGGAATGGCGAGGCCGTGTAGACGAGGCCGTACAGCGCGGGCCCTCGGCGACGGTCACAGAGGCACTTCCCGCGCCAACGCTGCAACCGGCCAATCCCAGGGATTTCTCGAGCTGCGCGCGCTACGCCCAGGCGCGTCGGCCTGACCTGAAACGCCCCATAGGTGGGGATGGCGGGGCTTACAACTATATCAAACTGTACAGGGATACCAGGCAGTACTACCGTCTGCCTCCAGAAGTAAAGGATCTACGCGCCACCCCCCTGCAACCGGGCGTAGCAGTTGTGTGGGATAAGGCGGATCAGGAGGGTAAGAGAGTACACGGAGCCGATCCAACCTATGGCCACGTCGCCATTATTGAAGAGGTGGGGCCGGATTACATTGAGGTGAGCGAAGCCGGCTGGGGCCCCAGCGGGCGTCGCCGCATTCCCGTGACCCAATTGCCTGACCTGCACTTTATCCTTTGAGGAGCATCGCATGAATGACACAACGCTGATGATTACTTGCTCGCCCGTCGAGGCCACGTATCTGGCCAGCCTCCTGGGAGCAGACATGCTCGTGGGTCTCCAGGACCCGTTCCTGGGCTGGCTCAACGAGGAAATCGAAGAGACCTGGAACCAGGTACGCGCGGCGTTGGCTGAGCGCCGTTTCATCGAGGTGCAGGCCAATGGGGGCATCGTGATGGATACCGCCGTCGCCGCGCTGGTGGGCGCCTGGGCGTTCCCGGAAGCCTCCTTTCTTGTCACCTTCACGCCGGCAGAGGGCACTCCCCAGACGCGCGCTTTTCACCTGGCACGCAACCTGGGCGTGGAGCAGACGCAAGCCGATGAGGTCGTGCAACTGATGGCTCTGGAGGACGCCCCGGCCGTATACCGGCGTATCCTTGAGGTCTTTCGACTGAAGGATCAGTCCGCCGCGCCCGGTCCGGGCGGCTCGTTGCCCGAAGCCCATCTGCGCGAAGCCCGCTCTCGGGCCGTTGAGGAGGGAGAAGCGGCCGCGTTTCGTCTGCTGCAGGACGCCGGCCTGCCGGAGGCCGCGGCCCAATCGCTGGCCCGCACCCTGGCCCAGCCGATTGCCAACGGCGCGCTGGCCGCCCTGACCCGCCGCACCACCTCGTGGGAAGTGGGAGGGCTGGGTCTGCTGGAAGGGAGCAATGGGCTCTGGCGCTTGCGTTCCCTCACCCGCGATGGGGAGAATTGGGTCGAGATGATCCCCTGCGATGCATCCCAGGCGCGCAGGGAGATCCGCCAGGCCATGAACCGGGTGCTGCCGCAGCCATTGACAGAGGAATAGGCGCATGGAAAGAGTCATTGTCACCGTCAAGCGGGGAGATGAAGCACAAACGCGTGACCTCGAGGTGCCGGCAGAGGTCGAATCCGGCCGTCTGGCAGAACTGATCGCGCACGCCCTGCGCTGGGATAGCGACGCAGCCGGTCGAGCCGGTTACCAGATCGAAGCCCATCCCCCTGGCCGCTTTCTACGGTCCGACGAGAGCCTGATGAGTGCTGGCGTGTGGGACGGTGCCTGGCTGGTGCTGCATCCCATCGGCAGCATCAGCGCGCCGGGTTTCCCACCTTCCGACCATCCTGCTGCCCCTCCTCCACCTGCGCCTCCTCAAGGAGGGCCGGTGGGGGGCTGGCGCTCTTTGGGAATTGACCTCCCTCCCGCATCAGACCAACAGCCTGCACCATCGCCAGAGGAGAAACGCCCATCCGGTTTTGTCTGGAAACAGGTAGATTGATTGGAGGAAAGCATCCATGCCCTTCAACCCCGCAGTGAACCAGGAATTCGCCATCAACGGGATCACCTACCGCATCGCCGAGCACCCGGCCGCGCCGGGGATGCCCTACGGCCAGGAGGGCCGCGCCGCCATCGTCTATCGCCTCACTCCCTCCCCCGTTGCGGGGGAGGGTCGGGGTGGGGGTTCTCCCTCCCCCGTTGCGGGGGAGGGTCGGGGTGGGGGTGACCGCGCCCTCAAGGTCTTCAAGCCCCGCTTCCGCCTCCCCGCCCTGGTGAGCCTGGCGGATAGCCTGGCGGCCTTTGCCGACCTGCCCGGCCTTCAGGTCTGCCGCCGCAGCATCCTCACCCCTCAGCGCCACGGGGCGCTGCTGCGCCAGCACCCCGACCTCACCTACGCCATGCTGATGCCCTGGGTGGAAGGCCCCACCTGGATGGAGGTGATGCTGGAGAAGCGTCCCCTTCCTCCGGAGCAGTGCCTGGCCCTGGCCCGCTCCCTGGCCGACATCCTGGCCACGATGGAACAGCACGGCCTGGCCCATTGCGACCTCTCGGCCTCCAACGTGATGCTGCCGGCCCTGGTCGGCGCCTTTGGCTCCCCCTCTCCCGACGGTCGGGAGAGGGAGCCGGGGGATGAGGGCGTGGCGTTAGTGGACGTGGAGCAGTTCTACGGGCCGGGCCTGCGGCGGCCGGAATTGCTGACCAGCGCCTCGCAGGGGTATGCCCACCGGACGGGGTCGGAAGGGCTGTGGGCGGCGAACGCCGACCGCTTTGCCGGGGCGGTGCTGCTGGCGGAGATGCTGGGCTGGTGCGACCCGCAGGTGGTGAAGGCGGCCTGGGGAGAGAGCTACTTCGAGCCGGGCGAGATGCAGCGGGACTGCGACCGCTCCCGCCTGCTGGCCGAGTCCCTGCGCCGGAACTGGGGGGCCCCCCCGCTTGCCGCCCTCTTCGAGCGCGCCTGGCGGAGCGAGACCCTGGCGGACTGTCCCACCTTTGGCGAGTGGCTGGTGGTGCTGCCGCAGGCGGTAGCGGCTGCCGGCCCGGCGGTGACGACCCCCGAGGACACCGGTCTACTGCTGGTCCGTGCCGGCAGGCTGGAGCGGGAGGGGAAGGTCACGGAAGCGTTGGCTCTGTACCGGACGGTGCTGGCGCGGTTGCCGAAGGAGAGCCCGGTCTGGCAGGAGGTATCCAGTGCCGTGGCGGGGCTGGAGGCGCGGCAGGCAACTCCGCGGCCGGATGAGACGATGGCGCTGATGGCACGTGGGCGGCGGTGTGAGGCGGTGGGCGACCTGGTCGGTGCGCTGGCCGCCTACCGGGAGGTGCTGGCACAGGCGCCACCGGGGAGCGCGCTTCGGGACGAGCTGGGGATGGTGGTGGGCGACCTCGAGCGGGAGGTTGAAGCCAGGGCAGCGCTGGAGGAGAGTGCCCGCCAGGCCGAGGGGTTGGAGCGGGCGGGGCAGTGGTTGGGGGCGGCGGAGGTGTACCGGCGGCTGGCGGGGCAGGCGCGCGATGCCCGGCAGCGGGAGGCATGGGAGGCAGCGTGGCGGCGGTGTGAGGAGGAAGCCAGGCTGGCGGAGCTATTCGACGAAGGGTTGGAGGCGTATGGGCACAAGGAGTGGCGTCGTGCGCAGGAGCTGCTGGGGGAGGTGGTGCGGCGGAGGCAGGGCTATGCGCGGGGAGGGCTGAGAGCCGGGGCGTTGCTCGCCAGTGCTGAGCGGGAGCAGAGGCGGGGGAAGGCCAGGGGCTGGGTGTGGCTGGCCTTGGGGCTGGTCATGTTGCTTCTGGCAGGAGGCGGGTTGGCATGGCTGGGCGTCCAGGGGTATGGCCCGCTGGCAAGGTGGCTGTACCCGAAACCGATCGTCCTCGTCGTGACGATGACTCCGACCGCCACCCCAACGCCCACATCGACGCCGACGCTAACGGCCACATCCACAGCGACACCCACGCCGACGCTAACGGCCACATCCACAGCGACACCCACGCCGACGCCCTCCCTGCCGGTCCTCTCCGGCACGCCGGTCCCCCGGCCGGCGGCCCCCATCTCCCCCGACAACGCCGACCGGGTGGTTCGGCTGGCCCGCTGGGGCAAGGGCACGGTGAACACGGTAGCCTTCTCCCCCGACGGGCAACTCCTGGCCGTGGCCTCTTCGCTGGGCATCTACCTCTATGATGCCGGGACACTGGAGGAGGTGCGTTTCATAGAGACCGATGCCTGGGTAATCAGCGTGGCCTTCAGCCCGGACGGGCGCACCCTGGCCTCGGGGTCAAGGGATCACACCGTCATCCTGTGGGACCCCGCCTCCGGCCAGCGCCTGCGCACCCTGGAAGGGCATACCGACTGGGTCCGGAGCGTGGCCTTCTCGCCGGATGGGCGCACCCTGGCCTCGGGGTCAAGGGATCACACGGTCATCCTGTGGGACCCCGCCTCCGGCCAGCGCCTGCGCACCCTGGAAGGGC
>FWPV01008147.1_pt1 | contig 18499 bp, 22 predicted proteins | sample 2228371 | NCBI WGS metagenome assembly FWPV01 (sample SAMEA103939776, study PRJEB20133) | metagenome
TCCGAGAATTGCGCATGGTTCCACACGTTGAAGAATTGGGCGAAGAATTCCAGGCTGGAGGACTCGACCGGCCACTTCAGCGGGATCTTCACCACCGCGTACGCGGGCCTGGCCGGGTCGAACGGCGGCAGCTCGGTGGACGGCGGACCCGAAGCGGACAGGTGCACCGGACGGGCGTCGGACATACCCGCCAACCTACCCACGGGCCCCTACCCTGGCGGCATGGTGCTCGCCCTGACGCTGCCCACCTGGCTGGACGCCGACACGATGCTGACTATCGCCATCGCCCTCATCGGGGCACTCCTGGCCCTGGCCGTGGTCTCGGCGTGGCTCGTCAAGCAGGTCACCGGCAAGGTGATCTCGCTGGTGATCCTGCTGGGTCTGGCGTTGGCCGTGTGGACCCAGCGGGCCAACCTCCGCGACTGCGCGTCCCAGGTCGCCGACCGGCCGACGGCCGGGGCGACCTGCCGCTTCTTCGGCATGCAGGTCCAGATCCCGGCTGCCGACGCCGTGAGCGCGGCGGTCGGCGAGGTCCGGTCGGGCCGCTAGCCCGGCGCCGGCCGGCGCAGCGTACCCAGCGCCACGGTCCGGCGGACCAGGGCGGCGAACTCGTCGGGATGGCTGGCATGGGCACCATGCCCGGCTCCCGCCACCTCGACGAGGTCCCCGCCCGACCGTCGGGCCAGCTCGACTGCCGCACGGCGGTGGTGGTCGGCCGACTCGGTGCCACAGGCGGCCACCACCGGGATGCCGTGGGCCCGCAGCACGTCGAGGTCGTAGGGCACCCCGCGACGCAGGTCAGCCAGCTCGCCGACGAGGCAGGTCCCCTCGGCCCGCCGTTCGTGTCGTGTCGCCGCCGGGAGGCGTTCCCACACCCGGTCACCGATCATCCGCCGCAGGAACCGTTCGGCGGCGTCCGCGGTGGTGGCTCCGCCCCGGGTGGCGGCGTGCACCGCCACGCTTCCGGCGGTGGATCCCGGCCACCACGGCTCCCAGCTCATCGGCGACTCGAACGCCGCGACCGCGAGCACCAGGTCGGGGCGGCGGGTGGCGGCGGCGAGGGCGATGTCACCGCCCAGGCTGTGCCCGACCACCACCGCCGGACGGTCCTCGAGCAGCCCGATCAGGTCGTCGGCATGGCTGCCCAGGTCGTACGGACCCCCCACCCGCAGGCTCCGGGCGTACCCCCTGCGGTCGTAGCGCAGCACCCGGAGGTCTCCGAGCCGTCGCACGACCTTGGCGAACGACGACGAACGGTCCATCGATCCGTGGACCAGGACCACCAGGGGCGCATCGGCCGGCCCGGTCTCCTCCCGGTACAGCGGCGGGCTCACGGCACCCGGACCAGCCTGAGCACGTCGGTGGCGCTGCCGGACCGGTCGGGCGCTCCGGCCAGCACGGCGACCAGGTCCCCCCGGTCGATCAGGCCGGCCTGCCGGGCCCGCTCCAGCGCGAACCGCACCAGCTCGTCGGTCGACCGGTACTCCTCGACGCGAACCGGCTCCACCCCCCAGCTGAGCGCCAGCCGCCGGGTGGTGCGGTCGTCGGGTGACAGGCCCACCAGCCGCGCCCGTGGCCGGAGCCGGGCCATGGCCCGGGCGGTGAGACCCGTGCGGGTGCAGCACAGGATGGCCCGGGCCCCCGAGTCGTCGACGGCCTGCCACGCCGCCCGGGCCATCGCCGTGGTCACCACGCTCGCGCCGGGCATCGCCATCGGCCCTCGGGGCCGTTCCGGGCGTGGCGCCCACGACTCGGCGTCGAGGCCGGCCTCGGCCCGGGCCGCGACCCGGGCCATCATCGTCACCGCCGCCACCGGGTCGTGACCGATGGCCGTCTCGGCCGACAGCATCACCGCGTCGCTGCCGTCGAGCACGGCGTTGGCGACGTCGCTCACCTCGGCTCGGGTCGGGGCCGGCGACTGGATCATCGACTCGAGCATCTGGGTGGCGGTGATCACCGGCACCCCGGCGGTCACGCACGACCGGATCACCCGCTTCTGCAGGAGCGGGACGTCCTCGAGCGGGCATTCGATGCCCAGGTCACCGCGGGCGACCATGACGGCGTCGGTCACCTCGAGCAGGGCATCGAGGCTGGCGACCGCCTGGGCCGTCTCGATCTTGGCCACCAGCATCGGCCCGTCGGGTCCGACGGCGTCGCGGACCTGCACGAGATCGGCAGGGGTGCGCACGAACGACACCGCCACGAAGTCGACCCCGGCCGGCACGATCCGCCCGAGCAGGTCGAGGTCCTCCGTGGTTGGCGCTCTGAGCCGCAACCGCTCCGCCGGGATGTGGACCCCGGGCCGCCCGTGCACGCGTCCCTCGGTCTCGACCACGACCTCGGCATGGTCACCGGTGACCGCACGCACCCGGAGGCTGATCGCCCCGTCACCGAGGATCACCGCATCGCCGGGGCGCAGGTCGTCGAGCAGGGTCGGGTACTCGACGGTGATGCGCTCCGGGCTGCACGGTCCACCGCCCGGTTCCAGCCGCACGACGCTGCCCTCGGCCAGGAGGATCCCGCCGTCGGGGAACGGGCCGGAGCGGACCTTGGGCCCGGGCAGGTCGGCGAGCACCCCGACCACCCGCCCGCACCTGGCGGCCACCTCCCGAATGGTGGCGAGCCGCCGCAGGTGCTCGGCGATCGTGCCGTGGGACAGGTTCAGCCGCACCACGTCGAGCCCGGCTCGGATCATGCCCTCGAGCACCTCGGGCGGGTCCGAGGCGGGGCCGATGGTCGCCACGATCTTCGTCCGCCGGACCACGACCCTAGGCTGGCACGCCGATGGAGCTGCTGCTGATCCGCCACGCCCTTCCCATCCGACGGGAGAACGAACCGGGGACCGAGGCGGCCGACCCCGAGCTGTCCGAGATCGGACGGGACCAGGCCCGGTTCCTGGCCGAGTACCTCCGCGACGAGCGGATCGACGCCGTCTACTCCTCACCCATGCAGCGCGCCCGCGAGACCGCAGCGCCCATCGCCCGGGCCCACGGACTCGAGGTGATCATCGACGAAGGCATCGCCGAGTTCGACCGGAACTCGCACTGGTACGTGCCGGTGGAGGAACTCAAGGCCACCAACGACCCGCGCTGGCACGAGATGCTCCGCGGGGGCGGACCGTACGAGGACGTGGACCCGGAGACCTTCCGGCAGGTCGTCGTCCACGCCGTGGAGCGGTTGATCGAGGCGAACCCGTCCAGGCGGATCGCTGCGGTGTGCCACGGCGGGGTGATCAACGCCTACCTCACCCACATCCTCGGCATCGCCGACCCGACCGGGTTCTTCTACCCGAACTACACCTCGATCCACCGGATCATGGCCGCCCGCACCGGTGAGCGGACGATCCTCACCCTCAACGAGACGTTCCACCTCAAGGGCACCGGGCTGCCCATCGGGCTGTTCGGCTGAGCTCAACCGGGGACGAGCGCCACGCCCATCGCCCGGACGAGGCGGACGGTCTCTACCAGCGGCAGCCCGATCACGTTGCTCACGCTTCCGTCCACGGCCTCCACCAGCGCGCCGCCGATGCCCTGCAGGGCATAGGCCCCCGCCTTGTCCAGCGGTTCACCGGTGGCCACGTACCACGCCACCGTCGCCGGGCTGAGCGGCGCGAACCGCACGGTGGTGACGACCACGCCGCTGCGCACGGCGCCGTGGGCGGCCACCGCCACGCCGGTGTGCACCTGGTGGGCGCGGCCGGCGAGCCGGGTCAGCATGGCCGCCGCCTCGGCGGCGTCGGCCGGTTTGCCGAGGATCTCGTCGTCCACATCCACGGTGGTGTCAGCGGCGATCACCAGTTCGCCGGGGCCCGCCACCGCGGTGGCCTTGGCCCGGGCCAGCCGCTCCACGTACGCCGCCGGCGTCTCACCGGGGATCACCGACTCGTCGAGATCGGCGGGCCGGACCTCGAAGGTCACGCCGAGCTGGGCCAGCAGCTCCCGCCGCCGGGGTGACCCGGACGCGAGCACGATCCTCACGGTCCGGTCCCGTAGAGCCGGTACCCGGCGGCGGCCGCCGCAGCCCGGACCTCGGTGAGCTGCGCGTCGGTGAGCAGGGCCGGCACGCCACCGAACTGCCGGGCCCGGCCTGCCACCTCACACAGCCACTCGAGGGTGAGCGCCCGGTCGTAGGCCTCGGCCAGCGTGGCCCCGACACACGTGGCGCCGTGATTGGCCATGAGCACCCCTGAGCGGTCGGCCAGTCCGGCGACGACGGCATCCGCGAGCTCGGGCGACCCGAACCGGTGATAGGGCACCACCGGCACCGGACCGCCGAGGGCCACCACGGCGTAGTGCACTGCCGGCAGCTCCCGGAGCACCGTCGAGGCCGCCGTCGCCCATGGCGAGTGGGTGTGCACCACGGCACCGACCCCCGGGAAGGTCCGGTACACGGCGAGGTGCAGGGGGAGCTCGCTGGTGGGTGACCGCCCACCGTCGACCACGGCGCCGTCGTCGGTGCGGACCACGACGATGTCGGCAGGGCCGATGTCGGCGTAGGGCACCCCGCTCGGGGTGACCGCGACCAGCTCGGACACCCGCACGCTCAGGTTCCCGGCGGTGCCGACCACGAGCCGGTCGGTCACCAGCCGCCGACCGGCCTCCGCCAGCGATCTGCGCGCCTCGGCCAGCTCCGCTCCCGCCGCCACCTCCCTCACCGTACCGGTCAGGTCACCAGCAGGCGACCGAGGCGGGTGGTGGCCACGGAGAACGCGGCCACCCCGAGTCCGGCCAGCACGGCCGCATGGGCGAGCAGTCCCCAGCCCGGTGAGCCGATGAGCAGCCCGCGCATCAGGGCGACCCCGTGGTAGAGCGGCGACAGCTGGGTCACCGCCTGCACCCACGCCGGGACGGTCGACAACGGGTAGAAGGTGGCCGAGAACAGGAACAGCACCACGGTGCCCACGCTCACCCACTCGAAGTCGGCCCATGACCGCATCCGGGAGGTGAGCGCCAGGCCCAGGCTGGCGAAACAGAAGCCCACCAGAGCGCACCCGGGCAGGGCGAGCACCGCCCACCACGACCCGACCAGCCCCATGACCAGCATCACCACCAGGAAGGCCACGGCGTAGAGCTGGCCCCGGATCAGCGCCCAGGTGACCTCACCGACGGCCACGTCGCGCACCTGCAGCGGGGTGGCCAGCACGGCGTCGTACACCTTGGCGTAGCGGAGCTTGTGGAAGATGTTGAAGGTGCTGTCGTAGACCGCGCCGTTCATCGCCGAGGCCGCGAGCAGCGCAGGAGCGACGAAGGTCGTGTAGTCGACCTCCGTGCCGCCCACCACCACCCCGCCGACCAGCTCGCCGACCCCGAGCCCGATCGACAGCAGATAGAACAGCGGCTCGAAGAAGCCGCTGACGATGATCATCCACGTGCGGCGGTAGACCATGGCGTTGCGCTCCACGAGCCGACGGCCCCGACCGCGGGCCCGTCCGGGAGCCAGCAGCGGCCACGACAGGCGCAGCGTGCCGTTCACGGTGCCAACCGCCAGCGGTAGGCGCGGGCAGCCACCAGGGTGCCGACGGTGGCGTAGCCGGCGAGGACGACGATGTGCCCGGCGGCGGCGGCCGACACGGTGCCCAGCGCCAGCGAGCGGCACAGCTCGACACCGTGCCACAACGGGGTGAGCGCGGCGACCACCTGCAGGGCGCCGGGCAGCTGCGACACCGGGAAGAACGTCCCCGAGAACAGGAACATCGGGGTGATCACGAACCGCTGCAGTGCGGCGAACCCGCTGTCGCGTTCTCTGGTGACCGAGTAGGCGCTGATCGGACAGGCGAAGGCCATGGCGGTGAGCGCGCCGGCCGGCACGGCGAGCACGAGCCACCACGACTCGGCAGCACCGAAGGCCACCATGGCCAGGGCGAACAGGGTGGCTGACATCAGCGCCCTTCCGAGCATGAATGCGAGGTGACCGACCAGCACGTCCCGGACCCGCAGCGGGGTGGCCAGCTGTGCGACGTAGGTCTTGTCCCACAGCACGCTGCCCAGCACCGGCCAGGTCGACTCCACCATGGCGGTCTGCATGGCCACCGCCGCGAGCAGCCCGGGGGCGACGAACGCCAGGTAGCCGACCCCACCGAGGGACTCGGCTGATCCGGCGGTGCCGTCGACGAGCGAGCCGAGGCCCAGCCCCATGGCTGCCAGGAACAGCACCGGGTTCACCAGCCCGGTGAAGATCGACGACCGCCACAGACGGCGGTACGCAACCACCCACCGCTCGGTCGCCAGCGCCCAGGCCGGGGTTCCCATGGCCTCAGTCCACCAGCTGCCGGCCGGTGAGCCGCAGGAAGACGTCCTCGAGCGTCGAACGCCTGACCAGCGACGTCTCCGGCCGCAGCCCGCGGTGGGCGACCTCCTCGGCGGCGCGGTCGCCGTCATCGACGTACAGCAGCACCCGGTCGGGCAGCACCTCAACCCGTGCGGCCAGGTCGCGCACGGCGTCGGCCATGCGCTCGTTCTCGCCGGCCGGGAAGCGCAGCTCGAGCACCTCACGGCTGGAGTACCGCTCGATCAGCTCCCGGGGCGACCCCTCTGCGGCGATCCGCCCTTTGTCCATCACCACCAGCCGGTCGCAGAGCTGTTCGGCCTCGTCCATGTAGTGCGTGGTGAGCACCAGGGTCACGCCCTGCTGCTTGAGGCGGTAGAGCCGGTCCCACAGGACGTGACGGGCCTGTGGGTCGAGCCCGGTGGTCGGCTCGTCGAGCAGCAGGATGTCGGGCTCGTTGACCAGCGCCCGGGCGATGGTGAGCCGTCGCTTCATCCCCCCGGACAGCGGCTCGACGCGGCTGTCGGCCCGGTCGGTGAGCTGCGCGAACTCGAGGAGCCGCTCCGACCGCTCCCGCACCACCCGCCGCGGGAGGTCGAAGTAGCGGCCGTAGACCAGCAGGTTCTCGCGGACGGTCAGTTCGGTGTCAAGCGTGTCCTCCTGGGGCACCACCCCGAGCCGGGCGCGGATGCGGGGGCCGTCGCGGTCGGGGTCCATGCCCATCAGTCGCAGTTCGCCACCCGATCGGGGGGACACGCAGGCGATCATCCGCATGGTCGAGCTCTTCCCGGCCCCGTTGGGCCCCAGGAAGCCGAACGACTCGCCCCGGGCGACCACGAAGTCGATCCCGTCCACGGCGGTGAACGACCCGAACCGCTTGACGAGCCCGCGGGCTTCGATGAGCGGGGCGGGAACGGGCATGGGTCCTGCACCTTAGCGTCGGAGGCACCCGGGCAGGCGAGACTTCGGTCATGAACGCCGCCGATCCCCGCGCCAGCGCCCGCTCCGTGCTGGAGCTGGTCGCGCAGTCCCCGAGCCCGTACCACTGCACCGCGGCCGTCGCCGAGCGGCTGCTCGCCGCCGGGTGGCGACCGCTCGACGAGCACGACCGCTGGGACGACGTGACCGGACGCCGCTTCCTGGTCAAAGGGGGCGCGTTGATCGCGTGGTGGCTCCCTGCGGGGACGGAACCGGGGACCGGGTTCGCCGTCGTCGGCGCCCACACCGACAGCCCGAACCTCCGCATCAAGCCCAGACCCGACACCGGTGCGGCCGGCTACCGGCAGCTCGCTGTCGAGGTGTACGGAGGGGCGCTGGTCAACTCGTGGCTCGACCGTGACCTCGGGCTGTGCGGGCGGCTGGCGCTGGCGTCGGGCGAGACCCGCCTGGTCCGTATCGACCGACCCCTGCTGCGGGTGGCCCAGCTGGCCATCCACCTCGACCGGACGGTCAACGACAGCGGCCTGGTCCTCGACCGCCAGCAGCACCTCACGCCGATCTGGGGGATGGGCCGACCCCGGGAAGGGGAGCTGCGGGAGGTCCTCGCCGACCACGCGGGCGTGCCCGCCGGCGAGATCGTCGCCTGGGACCTCATGGTCCACGACCTCACCCCGCCGGGGTTCCTCGGCGTCGACGAGGAGTTCGTGGTCGCCCCCCGGCTCGACGACCAGTGCTCGGTGGCCTGCGGGCTCGACGCGCTGATCGCCGCAGCGGAACGGGACCAGCCGGGCACCCGCATCCCGATGCTGGCGCTGTTCGACCACGAGGAGGTCGGCAGCGACACCACCACGGGGGCCGGTGGCCCGCTGCTGGAGCAGGTGGTGTCGCGCCTGGTCGCCGTGCGGGGAGGTGATCTCGAGGACCGTCACCGGTCGATCGCCGCCAGCGTGTGCGTGTCGGCGGACATGGCCCATGCGGTCCACCCCAACTACCCGGAGCGGCACGAACCGTCCCACCTGCCGGTCATCAACGGCGGTCCGGTGGTCAAGGTGAACGCCAACCAGCGGTACGCCACCGACGCCGCCACCGCGGCGGTCTTCATCGGGGCCTGCGAGCGGGCCGGGGTGCCGTGGCAGACCTTCGTCTCACGGAACACCATGCCCTGCGGGTCGACGATCGGGCCGATCACCGCGACGAGGATGGGCATGCCGACGGTCGACGTCGGCTGCCCGCAGCTGTCGATGCACTCGGCCAGGGAGATGGCCGGGGCGCTGGACCCGGGCTTCCTGGTGGCTGCGCTGGAGGCGCTGTTCGCGGCCTGATCGTCGGTTCAGGCGCCGGCGCGGACCTGGGCGGCGTCGAACAGTGCCTGGAGCCGCTCGCGCAGCTCGGCGGTCATGGCGCTCACTTCCGGGCGCGGCGCGCGGCCCCGAGCCGTTGCCGGCGGTACCAGCGGCTGGCCGACGATGACGTGCACCTTGCGGGGCCAGATCATCTTCGAGCCCTTGGGCATCGCCCGCTCCGACCCGCCGATCCCGACCGGGACGATCGGCACCTGGCACTTGATCGCCAGGTAGGCGGCGCCGTCGAACAGCGGCTGGACGATCGGCCCGCTCTTGCGCTCCCCCTCAGGGAACACCACGAGCGGCTCGCCCCCTTCGAGCACCTCGATGCAGCGCTTCAGCGCCTCCCGGTCGGCGGTACCCCGCGTGACCGGGAACCCGCCAAGGGCGCTCAGGAACCAGGCCGCCTGGCGGACCTTCCACAGCGAGTCCTTGCCCATGAACCGCAGCCGGCGGGTGGTGATGCACGAGGCGAAGGGGGTGTCGAGGTTGCTGCGGTGCACCGGCGCCACGATGTAGGCACCGTGGGCCGGGAGCAGCTCTCGGCCCTCGACGGTGACCCGGAACCACAGCAGGCACCACAACCACACGATGGTGCGCACCACCCGGTACAGGGCCAGGGACATCCGGCTGTTGCCGGCCATGCGGGCGTCGACGTCGGTCATCGGAGCATCCCGGCGATCTCCTCGACGATCTCGTCCACCGTGCGGTGGCTGGTGTCGACCTCCACTGCGCCGTCTGCGCGCACCAGGGGGGCGTGCTCGCGACCCTGGTCGAGCGCGTCCCGCTCGGCGATGCTCGCAGCGACCTGCCCGTAGTCGAGCTCGGTCACCTCCCGGGCCCGCCGTTGGGCCCGGACCTCGGGCGACGCGGTCAGGTACACCTTGAGCTCGGCCTCGGGGAACACGACCGACCCGATGTCGCGCCCTTCGATCACCCCGCCACCCCGCGCGGCTCCCCACTCCCGCATCCGCCGGCTGAGCTCGCTACGGACCTGGGGGTTCGCGGCCACGACGCTCACCGCCCGGGTCACCTCAGGTCCGCGGATCTCCACGGTGGCGTCGGTGCCGTCGACGAACACCCCGGCGGGGCCGACCTCGAGCTCGACGTCGGCGGCGACCTTGGCCACCAGCTCGCGGTCGTCGGGGTCGAGGCCCCGGCGGAGCACGGCGAAGGTGACCGCCCGGTACATGGCCCCGGTGTCCAGATAGTCGAGCCCCAGCCGTTCGGCCAGCCGGCGGGCGACAGTGGACTTCCCGGAGCCGGCAGGACCGTCGATGGCGATCACCCTCATCGGGACGGCGACCCTACCAACCGACCGGCACCCGCAACGCGGCCAGCATCTGCCAGTAGCCGGGGAAGGTCTTGGCCACGCAGGCCGGATCGGCGATGGCGATGCCCGGCACCCGTAACCCGAGCAGGGCGAAGGCCATCGCCATCCGGTGGTCCCGGTAGGTCTGCACCACGGCAGGGTGCGGGGTGCCCGGGTGGACGACCAGGCCGTCGGGCTCCTCCTCGGCGTGGATGCCGCACCGGCGCAGTTCGGTGACCACCGCCCCGATGCGATCGCTCTCCTTTGCCCGGATGAACCCGACCCCGGTGATCCGGGTCGGACCCTCGGCGAACACGGCGACCACGGCCAGGGTGGGGACGGTGTCGGAGATGTGGCGCATGTCGACGTCGATCCCCCGGAGCCGGTCGCCGGCCACCTCGACGTGGTCGGGTCCGACGCGGACCCGGGCGCCCATGTCGCCGAGCACCCGCACGAAGGCCACATCACCCTGCCGGCTTGCCGATCCGAGGCCGTCGACCCGGACCCGCCCGCCGGTCATCGCGGCTGCGGCGAAGGCGTAGGACGCCGCCGACGCGTCCGGTTCGACCAGGTAGCGCGTGGCCCGGTACGGCTGTGGTCGCACCGCGAGACCGTCGACGGTGACGCCGAAGGCGGCCATCACCGCCCGGGTCAGGGCCACGTACGGCTCGCTGACGAGCGGGGTGGTGAGCTCCACCCGGAGCCCGTCGGCCATGCCGGCGCCGGCCATGAGCAACCCCGAGACGAACTGGCTGGAGACATCGCCGGGCAGGCGGACCGTCCCACCCCGGACCGGACCGCCGGTCACCTCCACCGGGAGGCAGCCGGGCGCTCCCAGTTCGGTGATGCGCACCCCGAGCGAGCGGAGCGCATCGAGCCCCGGACCCATGGGCCGGGCCCGCAGCTGGGGGTCGCCGTCGATGCGGACCCGTCCGGTGCTCAGCGCGCTCAACGCCAGCAGCAGCCGGGCGCTGGTGGCCGACTGCCGGAGGTCGAGCTCGGCGTCTGGGCGCGGCCAGCGACCGCCACCACCGCGCACCCGCAGCGTGGTGCCGTCGGCGGCGACCGCCACCCCCAGGGCCCGGACGGCGCCGATGACGGCGTCGGTGTCGTCGGCCCGCAGGACCCCCTCGAGGGTGCTCTCCCCGGTGGCCAGCGCTGCGGCGAGCACCGCCCGGATGCTGATGCTCTTCGAACCGGGCAGGGTGACGGTGGTGTCGGGCGGGGTGGCGAGCGGCTCGACCGGGAACGGGTCGGGCAGCCCCGTGGGCTCGGCGTGGCCGGTCACGACAGCCGCTGCACGCTCGGTCGGTACCCGAGGGCCATCAGGCCGCCACGGTAGAGGTCGCTCATCGCCGCCTCGATGAGCACGATGATCACGCCCCGGTCGCCCTCGGCGGAGTGGACGATCTCGAGGTCGGCCACGTTCACGCCCAACTCGGCGGCGAGCTTGGTCACCTCGGCCAGCGAGCCGGGCCGGTCTGGCACCGGGATGCGCACCTCGGCGAGTTCGTCGATGCGCGCCACCCGGCTCGGCAGGTTGGCCCGAGCGGCCCGGGCCGCCTCGAGCACGTCGAGCAGGGCGGCACGGTCGCGCTCGGCCACCATCGCCCGCATCCGCGTGAGGCCGTCGATGAGCCCGTCGAGCGCGTCGAGGATGGCCTCCCGGTTCTGCGCGCAGATGTCGGGCCAGATCGCCGGATGCCCGCTGGCGATGCGGGTCATGTCCCGGAACCCCCCGGCGGCCAGGCGCAGCAGGGCGGCGTGCTCCTCGGCCCGGGCTGCGGCCAGGCGCATCAGGGTGGCGGCGGTGAGGTGGGGCACATGGCTGACGACGGCCACGAGCGCGTCGTGCCGTTCCGGGGCCAGGGCCACCACCTCGGCGCCGAGGCTCTTCACCACCGCCGCCACCGACGCGTAGGCCGTGTCGCTGGTGGCCGGCGTCGGGGTGAGCACCCACACCGCCCCGGTGAACATCTCCGGGTCGGCGCCGTCCACGCCCTCCTGCTCGCTGCCGGCCATCGGATGCCCACCGACGAAGCGGGGATCGTCGACCTCGGCGACGATCCCAGCCTTCACGCCCCCGACATCGGTCACCACGCCCGGCCCGGCGGCCAACGCCTCCCGGACGGCGGCGACGGTGGCCGACACGGGCGTCGCCACGAAGGTGACCTCGGCCGCAGGGTCCACCCCCAGGGCATCCACGGCGCCGAGTTCCAGCGCCCGCTGGGCCCGGCGCTCGTCCACGTCACGCCCGGTGACGAACCAGCCCCGGGCCCGCAGCGCCCGCCCGATCGACCCGCCGATCAGGCCGAGCCCCACCACCCCCGCCCGTCGCCGGGCACCGGCCGGGTCAGTCATCGGTGAGGTCGGGCCGGAGCACAGCGGCCCCCTCGAGGAACACGTGGCGGAGCGCGGCGCGAGGGCGGTCGGTCTCGACGTGGATCAGCACCCGGACGCAGCGGGGCAGGGCCCCCTCGACGTCGAGCACCTGGGCGCCGAGCAGGGGCACGTCGACCATGCCCCACCGCCGGGCGGCGCTCTCCGGGAAGCAGGAACGGATGTCCGGGGTGGTGGTGAACACGGCGCTGATGACGTCGTCGTGGGTGAGGCCGTTGCGGTCGTACAGCGCCGCCATCAGCGCCTGGACCCGCCCCTCGATGTGGGCGGGTTCGTCGACGTCGACGGTGGTCGCTCCCCGGAGGGCTCGGACTGGCACGGTGCACGATCGTACCGAGCACGCCTGCGGCGGGCAGGCCTGCGCCGGTCAGACCGGTGGTCTGCGGTCGGCCGGCCGGGCCGCCTCGCGCAGCGCGTTGAGTTCGGCGGGTTCGAGCACCCGCCAGGCCCCGGGCTTGAGCGACCGGTCGTTGAGCGGACCGATCCGCACCCGGACCAGTCGGCGCACCGGGTGCCCGACCGCCTCGCACATGCGACGGACCTGGCGGTTGCGCCCCTCGTGGATCGTCAACCGGATCACGTCGGGCGCCACCAGCGACGCCCGCGCCGGCGCGGTCATCCCGTCGTCGAGCAGCACCCCCTGGCGCAGCCGGCGCAGTGCCTCCTTCCCCGGCCGTCCCTCGACGTGCACGAGGTACTCCTTGGGAACCCCGAAGCGGGGGTGGGTGAGCACGTGGGCCAGGTCGCCGTCGTTGGTCAGCAGCAGCAGTCCCTCGGTGTCGGCGTCGAGCCGGCCGACCGGGAACACCCGGGGCTCGGCGGGGACCAGATCGATGACCGTCGGCCGCCCGTACGGGTCCCGGGCGGTGGTCACCACACCGGCCGGCTTGTTGAGCAGGTAGGTGACCAGCCCGGGCCGCACGCCCACCGGCACCCCGTCGACCGCCACCCGGTCGACCTCGGGATCGACCCGGGTGCCGGGCACCGCCGGCACACCGTTGACCGTGACCCGACCCTCGGCGATCAGCTGCTCGCACGCCCGGCGTGAACCGAAGCCCCGCTGGGCCAGGACCTTGTGGAGCTTCTCCCCCCGAGGTTCACTCAACGGAGGGTTTCAGGGTGGACTCGAGTGCCTCCACCACCTCGGCACCCGGCACGAACTCGGCGAGCGGCGGCAGGTCGGCCAGCGAGGCGAGCCCGAGCCGCTCCAGGAACAGCGGGGTGGTCCCCCACAGCACCGCCTGACCCGGCCCCGGGTCCCGACCCACCTGGTCGATGTACCCGCGCTGCTGGAGCGACCGCAGGACCCCGTCCGGATCGACCCCGCGGATGGCGGCGATCTGCGCCCGGCTCAACGGCTGCTTGTAGGCGATGATCGCCAGGGTCTCCAGCGCTGCGGCCGACAGGCGGGCGGACTGGCCGTCGAGCACGAAGCGCTCCACGTACGGCCAGGTGTCGGGATGGGTCTGGTAGCGCCACCCACCGGCCACCTCGGCCAGCACGAAGCCGTGCCCGGCCGCGGCGTACCGGGCGGCCAGCCCGCGGCACAGCTCCTCGACCGTGGCCACCGGCAACTCGAGCAGCTGCGCCAGCAGCTGAGACGGCACCGGCTCGGTGGCGCTCATGACGATCGCCTCGACCGCCCTGGTGTGCTCCTCGGTGACCATCGCTACCCCTCGTAGACGTCGATGCGCTCGCGCAGGCCGCTGATCGCGGACGGGCCGTCGCCGTCGGCGGCGGTCCCGACCCAGGTGATCGTCCGCTCTCCGAAGGTCTCGGGCTGTTCCAGGTCGACGAGGCCCTGCTTGAAAAGCTCGAGCACGGCGAGGAACCGCACGATCACCTCGATCCGCTCCACCAGCCCGCCGGTGAGCTGGCGGAAGGTGAGCACCCCGGCCCGGGGGAGTTCGTCCAGCAGCTCCTCGACGGCGTCGGCGACACTCACCCGGATCGGCGCGACATGCGACAGCTCGACGGTCGGGGCGGGACGGGGCGCGCTGGCCCGCACGAAGGCGTCGCGCAGCTGCTCGGGGGTCACCCCGGCCAGCAGGTCGGGCTGCAACGACCGGAACCGCTCGTCGGGCCCGGCGACCCGGGGGGCGGAACGGGAGGCGTCATCGACCAGCCGGGCGAGCACCGAACCGACGTCCTTGAACGTCTTGCACTCGAGCAGCCGGGCGAGCAGCAGGTCGCGCTCCTCCCACAGGGCGAGTTCCTCGTCGAGATCGACCGTCTCGGGTACCGGGAGCAGCCGCCGGGCCTTGAGCTCGACGAGCGTGGCGGCGATCAGCAGGAACTCGGTGGCCAACTCGAGGTCGAGCGCCGACGCGGCCGCCCGCAGGCGTTCGAGCTCGGCCAGGTAGGCGTCGACGATGGTGGCCAGGCGCACCTCGTACAGGTCGACCTTCTCGTCGAGGATGAGGTGCAGCAGCAGGTCGAAGGGCCCCTCGAACACCGGGGTCGACACCTCGTAGGCGGCCACGGCGCAACCCTACACGGCCGAATGACATCGATGTCATGCGCACCACGCCAGGGCGCCCGGCCGGGCGGTGCCGCTACGGTGCAGGCCGTGACACGCGTGTTCTCCGGTATCCAGCCCACGGGCGACACCCATCTCGGCAACTACCTGGGTGCCATCCGGAACTGGGTCACCGACCAGCACGAGCACGACAGCTTCTACTGCATCGTCGACCTCCACGCGATCACCATCCCCCAGGATCCGCACGAGCTTCGGTCCAAGACGCTCCACATGGCGGCGATCCTGCTCGCCTGCGGGTTGGACCCTGAGGTGTGCACCCTGTTCGTCCAGAGCCACGTGCCCGAGCACCCGCAGCTCGGATGGCTGATGAACTGCACGGTCAGCTACGGCGAGCTCGGACGGATGACCCAGTTCAAGGACAAGTCGGCCAAGCTGCACGGCGACTTCATCTCGGGCGGGCTGTTCACCTACCCCGCGCTGCAGGCCGCCGACATCCTCCTGTACGACGCCGACCGGGTGCCGGTGGGCGACGACCAGCGCCAGCACATCGAACTCACCCGCGACGTGGCCATCCGGTTCAACCACCGCTACGGCACGCCGGACCGGCCGGTGCTGGTGGTCCCCGAGCACGCCATCCCCAAGGCCGGGGCGCGGGTGATGGACCTCCAGAACCCGGTGGCGAAGATGTCGAAGTCGGCCGACTCGCCGCTCGGGACCGTGCTGCTGCTCGACCCTCCCAAGGAGATCGAGCGCAAGTTCAAGCGGGCCGTGACCGATTCCGACGACCCGCCGGTGGTCAGGGTCGATCCCGAGCACAAACCGGGCGTGTCGAACCTGCTGTCGATCCTGGCCGCGTGCACCGGTCAGACCCCGGAGGGCGCCGCCACCGGCTTCACCCAGTACGGCCCGCTGAAGGCGGCCACCGCCGAGGCCGTCATCGAGCTGCTGCGTCCCATCCAGGCCCGCTACGCGGAGCTGGTGGCCGATCCGGCCGAGCTGGGCCGGCTCCTCGCTCATGGGGCGGACAAGGCCAGGGCCGTGGCGTCGGTGACCCTGCGGCGGGCCTACGACGCCGTCGGCCTGCTCGCGCCTACTTCCGCTTGATCAGGATCCAGTTCGATCCCGACGGGCTGCGGTAGAGGTGCACCCGCACCTCGGTCGGGGCCATCTTGAAGGTGAAGGCGTAGAAGAAGTACAGGTTCATCCGCCCTTCGGCGACCCCTTTGCGGAAGGTCCCCAGGAAGAGGCGGTTGTTGGTGCACGGGGCGATGTCGAAGAACCAGTTCTTGCCGACCGCCTGGTCCGTGGGCACCCCGCTGAAGTCGGCCTCGTAGCGGTTGGTCAGCAGCACGGTGCCCCGGTCGTCCACCTTCACCACGCCGAAGTCGAGCGCGTCGAGGGCGGCCTGGGGCAGGGAGTCGAGCTGGGCCAGCAACTCGGGCGTGGCGAAGCTGATGCCGGCCTCGGCCAGGCGGCTCCCCTGGGCCCAGGCGGTCTCGGTCATGGTGTCGCTCACCGACGCTCCTTCAGCAGATCGTTGACGCTGTCCACGAGGTTGATCACCGAACCCACCCGCTTCTCCAGCTTCCGCACCGGGTCGACGACGGTCTCGTCGCAGCCGGACAGGTCGACCGGCTCGAACGGCACGCTCTGCAGCAGGCTGTTGAGATTGTCGACCAGGGTGACCACCGAGGCGATCTGGCGCTCGTGGCCTTCGAGCCGGCGCCGCAGCTCGGCCGGCGTCCCACCCAGGGTGCGCCAGGCCTCCAGCTCGTCGTCCGACGCCGCCGGGGCACCGGCGGTCGGGGCTGCCGGCGGTGGCGCAGGCACCGCAGCCGCCGGCAGGGCCGGTGGCGTCATGGCCGGGGTCGCTTCCGCCTCGGCCAGCCGGGATCGCAGACCGGCGATCTCGTCCCGGAGGTCGCGCACCAGGGCGATGATGTCCGCCGCATCGCTCACGCCCAGCTCTCGCTGCAGCTGATCACGCTCGGCGTACAGGGAGACGAGCTGGCTCTCCATGCTCAGCAGCAGGGTCGAGCCGTCGGCGAACGGATCGAAGCCGGCACCGGGGCCGGGGGCGGTCGTGCTCATACCGGTCTGTCGGCAGTCCTGAGGTGTTCTTGAGACTTCTCGGTCATCAGTCGTCGTCGGCGGCCTTGAGGGCGGCAGCCTGGGATCCGGGCACGGTCCAGGCGTGCGGCGGCGCGTGGTGCTCCCCGGCCCAGGCCACGGTGAGGGGGTCGCTCCCGGCGGAGGCCAGCAACGCCGCACCCAGTTCGTCGTGGCGGACGTACCGGCCGAGCCGGCCCCGCCAACCCGCGTGTGCCGACCACGCCCCCACCCTTCGCCGCCCGGCCACGGCGGCCACCACGATGGCGCCGACCCGCCCGAAGGTCCCCAACCCGCTGTCGAGCTTGCCGACGTCGTGGAGCAGGGCAGCGGCGATCACCGGCCGCGAGGCCTGCGACCCGAGCCGGGCCACCACCCGGCGGGCGACGGCGATGGCGTGACGGCGGTCAGGGTTGCTCAGACGGTCCCAGAGCTGCCGCTCACCCGGGAGCAGGTGAGCGCAGGCCCACCGCTCGTCGTCGGCGGCCGGTGGCGCCGGGGACAGCGAGCCGAGGAACCGGGTCACGAGATGCCGGGCGTCAGCCATCGGCCTCCCTCCCCCGGGCCGGCCGGTGACGGGCCCGGGGGTGGGCGGCGTCGTAGACGGCCCGCAACCGCTCGGTCGTCACCCGGGTGTACACCTGCGTGGTGGAGATCGAGGCGTGGCCGAGCAGTTCCTGCACGACGCGGATGTCGGCCCCGCGCTCGACCAGATGCGTGGCGCACGAATGGCGCAGCACGTGGGGGCTCAGCCGGTCGCCCAGGCCCACCCGGTCGGCGTACTGGCGAACCACCCCCCACGCCCCCTGGCGGGTCAGGCGGCCGCCCCGCAGGTTGAGGAACACCGCCTCCGCATCGCCCCGACGGGCCCACCGGGCCGGCACGCACGCACCCCGCCCGGCCGGGCTCAGCCAGTCGACGAGCGCAGCGCGGGCGTACCGGCCCAGCGGCACGATGCGTTCCTTGCTGCCCTTGCCGAACACCCGGACCAGGCCCTCGGCGAGGTCGAGATCGGCCAGGTCCAGCCCCACCAGCTCGGAGATCCGCATGCCGGTGCCGTAGAGCACCTCCAGGATCGCCCGGTCCCGGCGGTGCACCGGCTCGTTCCCGACGACGGCGGCGAGCAGGCGTCCCACCTCCGCTTCGGTCAGTGCCCGGGGCAGGCCGGCCGGGACGCCGGGCACGGCCACCTGGTCGGCCGGATCCCGGTCATGGCCCGACTCTGCGGCGAGGAACCGGTGGAGGGAACGCACCGCCACCTGGTCGGCCGGATCCCGGTCATGGCCCGACTCTGCGGCGAGGAACCGGTGGAGGGAACGCACCGCCACCATGGCCCGGGCGACCGTGGCCGGCGCCCGCTGCTGGCTGCGGAGCACGGCCACGTACTGCTCGAGGTCCTCGGACCCGACCTCCGCGAGGGGGGTTCCCCGGGTGCGGAGCCAGCGCAGGTACCAGCGGAGGTCCTTGCCGTAGGCGGCCAGGGTGCTCTGGGCCCGTCCCCGTTCCACGGCGAGCCAGGTGAGGAACTCGGTCACCTCCAAGGGCAACGGCTCGACGACCGGCCCGGCGGCGACGGGCGTCCCGGTCACCTCAACCCCCCTGCAGGCGGCGCTGCGCCAGCAGCAGCCCGATGACGGTCTTCGCGTCGGTGAT
>FWPV01008148.1_pt1 | contig 18499 bp, 16 predicted proteins | sample 2228371 | NCBI WGS metagenome assembly FWPV01 (sample SAMEA103939776, study PRJEB20133) | metagenome
GAAAAGATAAGGGCCAAGGGGGTGAGGAGCCTGGCAATAGCTTCTCATGTGGCCAAAATCGAGGAATCCAAGAATCTGGTGGACAGGGTGGTCAAGGAGTTCGGTCGCATCGACATCCTGTTCAACAACGCCGGCACCAACCCGTATATGGGCCCGCTGATAGATGCCGAGGAGTGGGCGTGGGACACCACCTTCAATGTAAACGTGAAGGGGCCGTTTTTCCTTGCCCAACTCGTCGCCAGGGTGATGAAGGAGCAGGGCGGCGGTGTCATGGTCAACACCGCCTCGGTGGCAGGGCTCAGGCCCGGGGCACTGAACATCTACAGCGTCACCAAAGCCGCCTATATCATGCTGACCCAGGTCATGGCACGGGAATGGGGGCCATGGGGCATCAGGGTGAACGCCATAGCACCGGGGCTGATCAAGACCAGGCTGAGTGAAGCACTGTGGAAAGCTGCGGAACAAAGGGCTGCAGCCGCAGGTGCACCTCAGCTCCGCATCGGCCAGCCGGAGGACGTAGCCGCCCTGGTCCTCTTCCTGTCCTCTGACCTGGCCAGGTTCATCAACGGTGCTGTGTTCGTCATAGATGGCGGAGAGCTTGTGGGGCTCAGCACCGGCAGTTCAGTGGGACCTGCCGAGTAGCCATCGACGGAGAGGAGATTCACGGTAATGCTGGAAGAGAAACTGAAGCTCGAAGGAAGGGTGGCGGTGGTCACCGGCGGTGGTGGCGGCCTGGGTACCGCCATCTGCCTGGCGCTGGCTGAAGCCGGTGCCGACATTGTGGTCACCGATTACCGCGCCGATGCCGGCGAGGACACCGCCGCCAGAGTTAGACAGACCACAGGAAGACAAGCGGTCTTCTTCCCCGCCGATATCACCAAGCCGGAAGAGGTCAACGATATGATGTCCAAGGCCATCAACCAGTGGGGCAAGGTGGACATACTGGTCAACTGCGCCGGCATCGTCCGCGGCGAAATACCCAAGCCTTTCTGGGAAATAACCGACTTCGACTGGCACCGTGGCATAGACACCAACTTGAGCGGCGCCTTCTACTGTTCCAGGGCAGTAGCCAAGCACATGATCGACAGGCATTACGGCAAGATAATCAACGTCGCCTCCGGTTTCGGTATGAGGGGCTTGAAAGGCAATTTCATGTACAATACCGCTAAAGCCGGAGTGATACTGCTCACCATGTCAATGGCGCTGACGCTGGCTGAATACAACATCAGGGTCAATGCCATCGCCCCCGGACTCTTCGAGACCATCGGCCCCAAGGAACGCTACGAGGCATCAGGCCGCTTCATCCCTATGGGACGCGTGGGACAGCCCCCTGAGATAGGTGCCCTGGCTGTCTACCTCGCCTCCGATGCCTCCGATTACGCCACCGGTGAGGTGTTCTCCATCGATGGCGGTGCCCTGTTCAGCGGCTACGCGCCGATAAACTACATCCCCATAGTCCCGTTGAAGGAGAAATAATATGCTGCCCAAAGGAATGAGTCTTAAAGATAAGGTGGCAGTGGTCGGCGGACTGGGACAGAGCTGGCAAAGGGAGATAGCCTCATATCTGGCAGAGGCGGGGGCCAGTGTGGCCGTCTTCGGCAAAGACAAAGATGAAATGACGGCAGCAGTCGACGCCGTGGAAAAGCTGGGCGGGAAGGCACTGGCAGTAGCCACCGACCCCACCAGCCCCGGGGAAATTTCAAAGATGGTGCAGACAGTGCTGAAGAGGTGGCAGAAGATCGACATACTGGTCAACAGCTTCAACCTCTTCTTCGCCAAGCCCCTCCCCGAAGTCAGCGCCGTCGAGTGGGCTAAGGTGCTGGAAGCCAACATAACCCCGGTCTTCCTCAGCACCCAGACGGTGGGCAGACACATGCTGGAGAGGAAGGAAGGCAGGGTGATAAACATCACCTCCGGACTTGCCGAAAGAGGCCTCCCCAACGGCAGCGCCTATTGTGCCGCCAAAGGGGCGGTGCTGCAGTTCACCAGGGCAGTGGCCCTGGAATGGGCAAGGAGCAATGTGCGGGTAAATGCCATCGCCCTCGGCTGGATGGAGGACAGCGCTGAGGCCGGCAAGGAAGAATGGCGCCAGATTCTGGTGCGCTATGCACCGCTAAAGCGCCTCGCCAGACCTGAAGACTTCGCCGCCGCTCTGGTCTACCTGGCTTCCGATGCCTCCAGCTTCGTCACCGGCTCTACCTTCTATGTCACCGGCGGACTGATGGCGCACGGCTAAGGCGGCAAGCGCTGACAAAATCGTTCTGCGGAGAAAATTTTCGCCCATTATGCGTTATGCCATCCTCGCCGATATCCATGGCAACCTGACTGCCTTTCAGGCAGTCGTCGATGATGCCAGAAAGCAGGGCGGTTTCGATGAAATCTGGTGCCTGGGCGATATTGTGGGCTACGGTCCAGAACCACACCAGTGCATCGAGCTGCTCCGCAGTTTCAAACATTTGTGCATAGCCGGCAACCACGACTGGGCAGCCATCGGCAATATGGACACCTCCGACTTCAACCCGGTGGCTGCCCAGGCCTGCCACTGGACAGCAACACAGCTCACCGACGATGACATCGCTTACCTTAAAGCGCTGCCGCTTACCATTGTTCAGGACAACTTCACCCTCACCCATGGCAGCCCCCGCGAGCCCATCTGGGAATACCTCCTCTCTGTGGAACTGGCGGTGGAAAACCTGGACTATTTCACCACGGCATACTGCCTGATAGGCCACTCCCATGTGCCGGTTGTCTTCGAGCAGATGGGGCAGGGCATGGACTACAGGGTGCTGACCCACGGTATGAAAATAGAACTGGGCCAGAGCCGGCTTATCCTTAACCCCGGCGGCGTGGGCCAGCCCAGAGACGGCGACCCCAGAGCCGCCTACGCCATCTACGATAGCGAAGCACAGGTTGTGTCCCATTATCGGGTGGAATACGATATCGCCGCCACCCAGGAGAAGATGAAGAAACACGGACTTCCCCTTTCCCTCATCCTCCGCCTGAGTTACGGCTGGTAGAATATGTCCCTGAAGGTCTTTGTAGCAGGACCAGCAAAGCACATATAGACCCGAGGGCCGGATGAACACTGTACTGAGCCTGGCACTGGCTTACCTTGTGGGCTCCATACCATTCGCCTACCTGATCAGCCGGATAAGAGGTGTGGACATCCGTAAGGTCGGCGATGGCAATGTAGGAGCATTCAACGTATTCCGCCACGTCGGGCTAACTGCTGGCCTAGCCACCCTCGTGCTCGATATGGGGAAAGGGGCGGCAGCGATAGCGCTGGCGAAGGCCCTTCAGGCCAGCGAAGTTGTCACCTGCATTACCGGCGCAGCAGCAGTAGCAGGTCATAACTGCACCCCATTCCTCGGATTCAAAGGTGGCAGGGGCGAGGCAACGATTATCGGCATCTTCTTTGCCATGGTGCCCTGGCAGATGGCAGCCACCTTTGTGCTCGGCATTATAGTGCTGTTCACCACGCGCAACAGCATCTGGACAGCGATGGCGCTGTTTGTCCCTCTGCCGTTGATTTGCCTTGTGGCCAACAGACTCCTGGGACAGCCGACATTGCCGGTAGTGCTTTACACCGTGCTCCTGCCCTGCCTTGCCGGACTGACCCACTGGTTGACCACCCGCCGCCTGTCGCCTGAAGCAAGGAAAGAGGCAGGCTCCTTCTGGATAGCAGACAGAAAAGACCGCTGACGTCCCAACAATACCGCCGAAAACCAGCCTTAGCCCCCGGTCAGCATATGTCACAGCGCCCCGGGCATAGGGACCACGGTAAAACGACGGGCAAGGCGAGCCCGCCTGAATCGATTGGCCACGTTGACCTTAGACGTTTCCGGAGATGAAAGGAGGGTCCGGGTGAGTACAGCTGTTTGACTGAGGCTGGTCCAGCCTATAGAATGGTTGCTGGACTGGCCACCGCTATGGAGAGCAAACAGGGTACTGCGGCAATACCGACGGCAGCGCTGGTGGAACGCATGCTCGGCGGCGATACCGTGGCGCTGGCGCGTTTGATTACCCGGGTGGAGCAGGGAGGCGCCGCTGAGGTGGTGCGGTACATACACCACCGTCTGGGGAAAGCCTACTGCGTGGGCATAACGGGGCCGCCGGGTGCCGGCAAGAGCACCCTGGTGGACAGGGTTACTACGGTGTGGAGGAAGCGGCGCTTCACCGTGGGCATTGTGGCTGCCGACCCCACCAGCCCCTTCAGCGGTGGGGCGGTGCTGGGCGACAGGATAAGGATGCAACAGCACTACCTGGACAGCGGCGTATTTATCCGGAGTATGGCCACACGGGGTAGCCACGGTGGCCTGCCGGTGACGGTGGGCGGGGTGGTCAAGCTGCTCGATGCCTCCGGCAAGGACTTCGTGCTGATAGAGACGGTGGGAGTGGGACAGACGGAGCTTGACATCGTACAGAACTCGGACACAGTGGTGGTCGTCCTGGTGCCTGAAGCAGGCGATACTATCCAGACGATGAAGGCCGGCCTCCTTGAGATAGCCGATATTTTTGTGGTCAATAAAGCTGACAGGCCCGGAGCTGAACACCTGGTCAATGAGCTCAGGGCAATGCTGCAGCTCCGCCCCGACGACGGGTGGTGGCAGGTGCCGGTGGTCACCACCGTGGCGGTTGCCGATACCGGCATTGAAGTACTGTGCCAGGAGATCGAGAGGCACCGTGAGGCAATGGAGAGGAGCGGAAAGCTCGAGGAGCGGCGGCGCCAGCGACGGAGACGGGAGTTTTTGAATGCGGTGGAACAGAGGCTGGTCGATGAGGTGCTCAGACATGTGGAGAGCGATGGCCGGCTGGCGGAATACCTGGCAATGGTGGAGGCGGGCAAGGTTGACCCGTATTCGGCGGCGGATGAGGTGCTGCGTCAGGGCTGGATGAGGCGGACGGAGGGAAAGCCCGAAAACCGGGGAAGAAATGACTGACTACGATGTCATCATAGTGGGCGGGGGCCCGGCGGGGCTATTCGCCGCCCTGGAGCTGTGCCAGGGAGGCAGCGGCCGGGTGCTGCTTCTGGAAAAAGGCAAGGACATCGATGAGCGCCGCTGTCCCCTCCAGGACGGGGGTGAGCGCTGTGCCTCGTGTTCACCCTGCAGCCTGGTCAGCGGGCTGGGCGGTGCCGGTGCCTTCAGCGATGGCAAGCTGACGCTGTCGCCGGCGGTTGGCGGACATCTGGGGGAAATGCTGGGCGAGGAGGAGCTGGTAAGGCTCATCGAGTACGTGGATGGACTGTTCCTCAGGTTCGGTGCCAGCGACCGGATCTACGGTGTGGGCGATGAGGTGGAGGCACTGCGGCAGCGGGCGAAGCTGGCAGAGCTCAGGCTGATACCGGTGAGGCTGCGCCACATCGGCACGGAGAGGTCACGCCGGGTGCTGAAGGCGATGCGCGACTTTATTGCCCCGGGGGTGGAGCTCAGGGTGGGGGAGATGGCAGTGCGGGTGCTGGTGAAAGGCGGTGCGGTGAGCGGCGTGGAGACGGCGAAGGGGGAGAGGCTCAGCTGCGGTTACCTGGTGCTGGCGCCCGGCAGGGAGGGCGCTGAGTGGCTGGTGAGGGAGGCAAGGCGACTGCGATTGAGCTTGAAGTCGAACCCGGTGGACGTCGGCGTCAGAGTGGAGGTGCCGGCGCCGGTGCTCGAGGAGCTGACCTCGGTGCTGTATGAACCAAAGCTGGAATTTTTCTCACCGACATTCGATGACCGGATACGGACCTTCTGTGTCTGTCCCGGAGGCGAGGTGATCATGGAGACCACCGGCGGTGCCGACCCGGTGGTCACGGTAAACGGCAATAGCTATACCGAACGGAAGACAGGGAATACCAACTTCGCCATAATGGTCAGCACCACCTTCACCGAGCCGTTCCGGGAGCCAATTGCCTACGGTAAGTACCTGGCGAGGCTGGCCAACCTGCTCAGCGGTGGCGTGCTGGTGCAGCGGTTCGGCGACCTCCTAGAGGGGCACCGTTCCACGGTGGAGCGGATAAGACATAGCATCGTCCAGCCGACGTTGAAGGCGGCCACACCCGGTGACCTGAGCTTTGCCCTGCCCTACCGTCACCTGAAGGGAATAGTGGAGATGCTGCAGGCGATGGACAGGCTGGCGCCGGGGGTGGCATCGCGCCATACCCTGCTCTACGGGGTGGAGGTGAAGTTCTACTCCAGCCAGCTTAAACTCAGCCGCTGTCTGGAGACCCAGGTGGAAAATATGTTCGCTGCCGGCGATGGCGCCGGGGTAAGTCGCGGCCTGGTACAGGCAGCGGCCTGCGGTGTGATAGTCGCCAGGGAGATATTGAGGAGATCGGGCAGACAGGTTGTTCTTCGGGATTGACCTCAGCTGCTCGCCGCAGACTGCCAGCGCCTGCGTCTGTGTGGACAGCGGGCTGAGCGTGGTCTATCAGGGGCGGGAACGGTCCGACGACGACATCATGGGGGCGGTGACAGCAAATTCGCCGCTGGTAGTGGCTATCGATGCTCCGCTGTGCCTGCCCGAGGGGCTCTGCTGTCTGGAACAGAATTGCGATTGCCAACCGTCTTCAGGAATTAAGGGCAGGTGGTGTGAGCGGGAGCTGGCACGTCTGGGCATGCCCTGTTATTTCACCACCAAGAGGTCGATCATCAAGACAATGGTATATCGCGGCCTGGGACTGAAGCGGAGACTGGAACAGGCCGGCCTTGCGGTGATAGAGGTCTATCCCTATGCCAGCAAGGTGAGGCTGTTTGGCAGACCGCCGGCAGCCAAGTCCACATATCACGGCATCGAATGGCTCAGGGGCAGGCTGAAAGGGCTATTGCCAGGTGCTGCCGGGGTTGATACCTGGGACCACAATATGTGCGATGCCGCCATAGCCGCCTGTACCGCTTTTCTGTATTACCACGGCGCCACCGAGGCGCTGGGCAAAGCCGGGGACGGCTTCATCCATATACCCTGCGGGGCTGGTGCCCGACTGCCGGGGCTGCCTAATGGTAGCTGCGGTCGTAGAGGAAGCGGTTGAGCAGCATCCTGGCAGGACTGATGGTAGCGGTCTCCAGGTCGGTGCTGAGCCCGGCGGTGAGACGGCGGACAACTATTACCAAAAAGACAGCGGCGAGGCCAATGGCTATCTCCAGGGGCAGCCTTACGCAGTAGGACGCTATCGGGGTGGCGGCGAAGGCCACCAGGTTGCCCACAGGCATGCTGTCGCTGGCGGGGCCGCCGAACATAAGCCGCTGGCTCCAGGTCTGCCCCGGCGCCAGGAACTGCGGGGTGAGCTTTATGGCCACGCCGATGACGATGGGTATCACAAAGGCGAGCAGGACTATGTAGGCCTGCGGTGCTGAGGCGGCGATGAGATAGGAGGTAAGGGTCAGGGTGGCTCCTATTCCCGGCGTATTGCCTTTCTCGCCATCGAACCTGGCGAACACGGGCCACATCTGCCCGCAAATGGCCGCCACTGTAGCGGCGAGGATGATGGCCAGAGGAAGGTGCAGGGAAAAGCCCGCTATTATGGGAATGGCACCTTTGAGGACATCGATGAATATGGCACAGAAGCCGATGGCACGCCCCGCCTTCTGCCACAGGGCAGCATGGAGGTCAGGCTCCGCATCAGGGTCAATGCCTTTAGCCCGGGCGATGAGGTGCATCTGGGGCAGCGAACCGAGGAGATAACCGGCCACCGTAAACAGAATGCCATATACAACGGTCATGTTCTGGCGCCACCTCCGGCATACCTTCGTTTATGCGCCGGTGCTGCCCGAAAATACGGCGGCACCGTTACGGGGTGAGAAGGTTGACAGAGCATCTTGCGGCTGTCCGACTACCTCTCGACTATCTCCACCTTCAGCCCCTTGCCCTGAAGGTCCTTGACAAGCTGGCTGACGTCGGTGGCGTTGAGGTGGAGGCAGAGGTCTCTCTCCTTGCCCTCTATAGGTGGCATGCTGTGCATTGAGAGCAGGCCGAGGTTGTTCTTCTGGACCAGCGCCATGATGTCCGGCAGTTTCTTCGGGTCAGCGCCGTCCGAGATGATGATGCGGGTCCCGGGCATACCCAGGCCGAGCACAGGGTTAAGTATCTTGTAGAAGAAATCGTTGGTGGTGGCTATGCCCACCACTCTGCCGTCCTCGACGACCACCAGCGAGCCCACTTTCTTGTTCTGTGCCAGAGCTATAGCAGCTTCGGCGGACATGTCGGGGCTGACGGTGACCACGTCCTTGACCATTATTTCCCTGACGGTCATCTTTGCCAGCAGGTAGTTTATTTCCCAGACGGTGAGGCTGGTGGCTGGTGAGGGGCTGGCGCGGAGTATGCGGTCCTTGGTGACCAGGCCCACCAGCTTGCCGCGGTCTACCACCGGCAGACGGCGGATATTGTGGGCATCCATTATTTTCCTTGCTTCCATTATCGGGGTGTCACTGGACACGGTGATCACGTTCCAGGTCATAACATCGCGGACCTTCATAGCACAGCACCTCCCTGATTTTGCTTTATTTTATCATAGGGATGGCACACATGGAAGTACCTCTGCCCTGTTCGCTACCGCCCCGGCGGGTTTGTTCTCCAAATAGGAAAAGTGGTAGACTGCAGGTGATTTTGCTGGTGGTGACATAAGATGTATAATAGCGGCAATTATATGCGGTCGGTCACAGGACGAATGTGTAGAAGCCACGATGACGCCAGGTGGTGGAACTGAGGAGAGATATTTGTGTCTTCCGTTATCAGATGTCCTAATTGCGGGCATGAGATAGACTCCGGCAGCAGGTTTTGCGAACACTGTGCCGCCCGGCTGTGTCCCGGCTGTCACGGCGTAGTCCCCCCCAGGTCGAAGTTCTGCCCCCATTGTGGGTTTGCTGTAGGGCCAGCTCTGCCGGGGCAGGAGGAGTCAAGGCCGGCGCCTGCACCGCCGCCGCACTTCCAGCCTCCAACGGCGGGTTACGGCGGCATCACGGGGCCGAAGTCACAGCAAGTACCACCGTCATACCGCTCTGCCCCTCCCCATGGCGAGCCGCCGCCGGCGATGGGCATACCCATACCGCGGGCGGTATCACCGCAGGAGATGGCCCCCGAGCAGCCTGAAGTTGGGGCGGAGATGCCCCGTTTTGCACCTGCACGCGGTGGAGGGGTAAGGCAGTTCCCACGGCAGCCGCTGATGCCAGAAGGCCCCATCCTGGCACGGCGGTTCCCCGCAGGGACGGTGGTCACCGTTGTGGTCATAGCCCTGGTGGGACTACTTGTCTTTTTGGGGTTCAATCTGGGATGGTTTCAGGGAGAAAGCTGGCAGAAGCCCTTGAACGCGGTACAGCAGTTCTTCGGCAGTATAAGGCTTCCCTCATGGCTGTCCTTCTTCTCCGGAGATACCGTGCCACCGGTTATCAGCGAGGTGGCTGTGACCGATATTACGGAGAGCGGTGGTACCGTAGTCTGGGTGACCGATGAACCGGCCAACAGTCAGGTGATGATCTGCGACCCCGAGGGGCGCTGCACCTGGACAGACCTTGATGAAACGCTGGTCACCGAACATTCGGTGGTGCTCAGCGGGCTGGAGACGGGACTGACATACCATCTTACCATAGCCTCGACCGACGCTAAGGGCAATCAGACGTTGCACGAGACTGACTTCACCACTAAGGCGAAGGAGACTGGAGTGGCGCTGGCCATCTCGGGTGTCAATGTAACTAATGTCACCGATACAGGTGCCACCATAGTCTGGTCCACCAACCGGCCGGCCAGAGGGCAGGTGGAGTACGGCACCACCGGTGCCTACGGCAACACCACACCCCTTTCCGCAGAGACGACCGATCACAAGATTACCCTCAGCGGCTTAAGCCCAAACACCACCTACCACTACCGTGTCAGGGTGCAGGGGAACACGGGAGAGGCGGTGACCTCTGATGACAGGACATTCAAGACCGGCAGCGCCACGGCAGGGCTGGAGACGGGGACAACTGTAGGCAAGCTGGCACTCGATTTCACCCTGCCGGACCTGGAAGGCAAACAGGTGAAATTGAGCCAGTACCGGGGCAAGGTGGTGATGGTCAAGTTCTGGGTGGACAGCCAGAGCTGTCGCAACGAGCTTCCCGTCATCCAGAGCTTCTACGAGAAATGGGCGGACAAGGGGTTTGTGGTCCTGGCGGTCAACTGGATGCAGACGCCGGAGCAGGTGAAAGCCTTTATGCAGCAGAAAGGGCTCACCTTCACTGTGCTGCTTGACCAGAAGGGCGAGGTCAACGACAAATACGGCGTGAAGCCGAGCATCTATGCGGTGACTGTGCTTGTTGACAGGGACGGCGTCATCAGGGACAGGAGAGAGGCAGCTTTCAAGAGCGAGCTGCAGATAGAGACCCTGGTCAAGCCGCTGCTCCAGGCGGAGTGAAGGCTTATGAAAAGGCGGATAATTTTCTGGATATTGTGCCTGTGTCTTGGCATCGGGCTCCTGGTGTCAGGCTGCGGACGGAGCCCCGGGGCAGGAAACAGCATCGTGGCACCTGATTTCACCCTCCCCAGCGTTAATGGTGATATCACCAACCTGGGCGATTTTCGCGGACAGCCGGTAATACTTGTTTTCTGGCGGATTCACTGCCCCTCATGCGAATACCAGATGCCGTTTCTGCAGGCTTTCTATGAGAAATGGTCCGATGACGAAGTGGTGCTGGTGACGGTAAATGTGGGGGAACCCCCGGGGATGGTAGCTGAGTATGTTTCCAGACACGGGCTGACTTTTCCCGTGCTCCTGGATACCCAGCAGCAGGTGGCGCAGACCTATGGCATCATCGGTGTTCCCTTCACTTTCCTTATCGACGGTGACGGTGTTATCAAAGCATACAAGGTTGGCCCCTTCCAGGACAGTGAAGCCATAGAGAGCGCGGTGAAGAGGGTCTTCCCCGATGTAGAACTCGGGATGTAGCGCAGGGCCGTTTCAGCCTCTACCCCTCGCCGTCGGGCAGTTGTCTGCTGACCTCCTGCCTCTGTTTCATCTGGCACAGGATGTTGCTGGCCCTGTCCTGCTCCCATCCCAGGTTGGCCAGAGTACGGCTGAGGAACTCGAAGCTAGCCTCATACTCCGGACTGATGAGTTCGGACACGCCGAGGCGTCGCAGCGCCTCGGCGTCCCTGCGCCGGTGCACACGGGCGACTATCTTGATTTTGGGGTTAATGCTCAGGGCGTTCTTCACCGTTGACATTACGGGGACGGGGTCGGGGTAGGTGACCACCAGCACCTTGGCCCTTTCCAGCCCCACCAGGGAGAGCACATGGCGGTTGCTGGCATCGCCATAGATACAGCTTACGCCGTTTGCCCGCAGCTCGCGGATGGCCTCGGGGTCGATCTCCACCACACTGTACGGCACCTTAAGTTCTTCCAGATAACTGGCAACGTTACGCCCCACACGGCCGTAACCACAGAGGACGACATCGGATATAGCCGGTGTACGTTTTTCCGCACTGCCGCCCACCTCCGGTAGTCTGCGCTGTCCCCACTCTGTAGCCAGCCTGCCCAGCCTGGGCTGCAATCGTGACGCCAGCGCTAGAAGTGCCGGCGTCAGCAGCATGGTGACCACGGTGGTGGCGATGACCAGCGAATAGAAGTCGTAGCTGATAATACCAGCGCCCACTCCCGCCTGCGCCAGGATAAAGCTGAACTCGCCTATCTGCGTAAGCCCCACGCCCACCAGCAGGGCGGTCTGATAGGTATAGCCGAACAGCCGGGTGACGGCGAAGCAGATGATGAACTTGATGACTATGATGATGGCGACCATCTCGACTATCAGGACCCAGCTACCGGCGATGAACTTCGGGCTGAGCAGCATACCCAGGGAGGCGAAGAACAATGTGGCGAAGATGTCGCGCAAAGGCGTTATCTCAGCCAGTGCCTGATGGGCAAAGACAGATTCACGGAGGAGCAGCCCTATGATGAAGGCACCGAAGGCGATGGACAGGCCGAAGGCATAGGTGGCGAAGGCGGCACCGAAGCAGAGGATGAGCACGGTGAGCAGGAAGAGCTCACGTGACCTGACACCCGCCACCGTGCCCAGAAGCCAGGGCAGCACCCAGAGGCCTAAAGCTACGGCTATGCCGATGAACAGCGCCGTTTTGCCGATTGCCAGTCCGAAGGCCGGGGCGAGCCTGTAGAGTGGGGTGCCGAAAAGGGGGACGCCGACCATCATCAGCACCACCGCCAGGTCCTGCAAGATGAGTATGGCTACCATGATGCGCCCGTGCATGGAGTCCAGTTCGCCCCGTTCCATAAGCAGCTTGAAGTCCACCATGGTGCTGCTCATGGAAATTAGCAGACCGAAGAATGCCGCCTGGCTAAGGGAGAGGTGCAGCAGTAACTTGCCCGCTGCCATACCGATGATAATGGTGGAAAATATCTGAGCTACACCACCCCATATCCCCACCTTACCTACCTCTTTTAGCTGACCGTAAGACACCTCCAGCCCCACGGTGAACATCAGCAGCACCACGCCTATGGTGGCCAGGTTCTCGATCAAGACGATGTCCCTGACCACGCCAAAGCCGTGCGGTCCGATGGCTATGCCCACCAGCATGTAACCGAGGATGATCGGCTGCCCCAGACGGTGGGCAATCAGTCCGCCAAAAAGCGCGGCGACGAGTACAATTGCGATGTTGACAACAGGGTCGAATCCTGCCATAATCCAGCCGTGTTTCCCCGATTTTAACATATGGGCGGCCTCCGACCAAACCTGCGGTCGGATAGGTAACAAGAAACTAAAGGAGGGATTGTGATGTTCAAGACCCGTGTCACCGAACGCTTAGGCATTAAATACCCCATTATTTCGGGCGGTATGATGCGCGTTTCCACCGCGGAGCTGGTGGCGGCTGTGTCCAATGCCGGTGGGCTTGGCATCCTGTCAGCGTTCACCTCGCCCACACCACAGGAACTGGCAGCGGAGATCAAGAAGACCCGGGGGCTTACCAGTAAGCCCTTCGGAGTAAATATTACCCTGCTGCCCACGCTTCGCCCCATAGACATAGACGGCTATATCGATGCCACCATAGATTCCGGGGTGAGGATCGTGGAGACGGCGGGGAGGAGCCCGGAGCCATATATGGAAAAGTTCAAGAAAGCCGGAGTGACGGTGATACACAAATGCACCGCCGTGCGCTTCGCCCGCACCGCCCAGAGGATAGGCTGTGATATGGTGAGCATCGACGGTTTCGAATGTGCCGGCCATCCCGGTGAGGAGGATGTGGCCTCGCTGGTGCTGATACCGACCACGGTGGATGCCGTGGACATACCGGTCATCGCCTCGGGCGGTTTTGGCGATGGCAGGGGACTGGTGGCGGCGCTGGCGCTGGGAGCAGAGGCGATGAACATGGGCACCCGTTTTGTGGCAACCAAAGAGGCGCCGGTCCATCCCAGGGTAAAGGAATGGCTGGTGCAGGCGACCGAGCGCGATACAGTTCTGGTGATGAGGTCGCTGCGCAATACCATGCGCGCCCTGAGGAATCCCACCGCAGAGAAGGTGGCAGAGCTGGAAAAACAGGGGGCTGGACTGCACGAGCTGGAATCGCTGATAGCCGGTACCAGAGGGGCCAAGCTGCTGGAAGAGGGCAACATCGATGACGGTCTGTTCACCGCCGGGCAGGTGGTGGGGCTGATACACGATATACCCACGGTGAAAGAGCTGATAGACAGGATAATGAAAGAGGCGGAGGAGGTGGTCTCCCGGCTCAGGTCCAAGGGCGAGTTCAAACCGCTGCGCAAACCGGTGGCACCGGCAGGGAAATAGCCCTAGAGGTAAATCACATCTTCGTACCTGTCCAGGGCAAGGAAGACCAGCAGGTAGTTGCGTAGCTGGCTGGTGATAAGGAAGTTCTGCCTGACGTGCTCCCTGCCGTTCTTTCCCAGCCAGGCGGCATACTCGGGGTTGGTGAGCAGTTGCCTTATGGCGTAGGCAGCGCCCTCCACAGTATAGCACAGCAGCCCGGTCAGCTTGTTCTTTATCTGCAGCGGTATGCCACCCACGGCTGAAGCAACTACCGGTTTACCTTTCCACAGGGCTTCGCTGATGGTAAGCCCGAAGCCTTCTTTCAGCGATTTCTGCACGACCACCGTGGCAGCGCGCTGCAGGGCGTTGATTTCCAGGTCGCTTTCCGGCGGCACCAGCAGGACGTGGATATCCGGGTTCCCCTCAGCCCGCTCCTTCACCTCATCGAGGACCGCTTCCGATTCAGGGTCATCCGTGGCAGTCCCGCCGGCAAGGACGAGCTGGCAGTCTATGCTCTTCCGCACCATCTCAAAAGCCTCGATGACACCGATGGGGTCTTTCAGCCTGTCGAAGCGTGATATTTGTACCACCATCGGTTTGTCGGAGGTAAGCCCGTATTTGGTCAGCACCGACTCTATAAAAGCGGGATCGAGGTCTTTGTTCTTGTCGCTGAGCGGGTCTATCGAAGGAGTCACCATAAACTGGCGGATGGGCAGGCTCTGGGCGAAGTTAGGTGCTGAAAAGATGGCGGCATCGTACTGAACGACGAACTGGCGCAGGAAGTCCCACACCTCCTTGTTCGGGTTTGACACGTCTATGTGGCACCTCCACACCCATTTCTTGCCTATATCCTTCTTTTTGGCTATCAGCGCTGCCGGCTGCGGGTCGTGGATGAAAAAAATGTCGGCGAAGAACCTCATTTCCTCCAGGTTCTGCCTGGACACCTCCAGGAACAGGTCAAAGTCCCGCGGCGAGACCGCCGCCTCTTCACCGTGCAGGGCATTATGGAATTTCTTGGTCACCTCAAAGAACTCGTTATTGCCTTTGATTACATCCCACCTGGCATCGACCCCCAGCTGGTTTAGCAGCGGGACGATGTGCTCCAGGATCTCGGCAACACCACCGCCGATGAAGGTGGAGTTCACCGTCTGGATGACCTTGCCGGATAGTGCTTCAGCAAGCATCCTCAGTTCCTGGAGGCGGCTTCTGCCTACAATGGGCTCGTAGTCCTGAAGGCGGCTCCTCGATTGACCGTGCCTGTCGTTATACCTCATCGCTACTACCTATTTGATCCGCTTTTCGATGAGCTGGACTATGGTGGTCCTCAGGTTGTCCAGTGTATAGTTGTACGGGTCCAGGCTGGCAAGTCTATCGGCCAGGTCCTTATCGCCGAGGCATTCCTCTATCCAGGCAGAGAAGTCATTTATTCCCTTCTTCAACCTGAGACGCGATTCGAACATGTGGTAGAAAATGGACTCCAGGCTCACCTGTTTCAGTATCTCGACGAACTCCCTGAGGTCATGGGCTGCGTAAGGGGTGGGCAGCACGAAGCTCACCGACTTTATGAAATGGAACTCCCTGCCGGGGCGAGCCCTCGGCCCGTCGGGATTCTGGGACAGGTAATCACTTATCACGCCAGCAATCCTGGCCCTGAGGGCATTGATGGTGGGGAAGCCGAAGGTGTCAATGCTGGCCAATTTCTCCCCGAGTATCTCACAGCCCAATTCATCGCCAACCCAGAGGGCGAAGTCGTTGGCAGGTTCGGGGGTGAGGAAATGGTGCTCCTCGAGGAAGTGGTGCGTATGATAGTAGACCACAGACTCGGGGACCTGTCCTATCATGGCAGCCAGTTCGGTGAGGCTGCTGGCTTTCAGCCCGATGAGTTCTTTCAGGTGCAGTCTGGTGTAAAAGCGGAACGGCTTGCTTGCTTTCTTTAGCGGCCGCCCGTAGTTGGTAACTATCGACTGGAGCAGGCGGCTGTTGGGCACTATGATGAGGTTACCATCGAGACTCCTGATCTGCGTATTCTTCCAGTTTATGTCCACCACATGTCCGCCCTCGCCTGTTTCCAGCGTGATATAGTCGCCCACTTTGATCTGCTCGCTCTGGGCTAGCTGGAGTCCGGAGATGAAGCTCATCAGGGTATCCCTGAAGGACAGCGCTACCACCAGTATTGCCACGGCCAGCAGCACCGCTATAGGGGTGGTGGGTGCTCCCCAGGTATCCATGATTACCAGCACACCCAGGACCGCCAGGGCGATCCTGACAGCGTTTATTACCACCGGTTCCGAAGGGCGGAGGCGCGGTATCTTGCCCATATAAAGCTTGAGGAGCCTGTCGCTCAGTGTAATACACACCCAGGTGACGGAGATGATGAAGAGGCTGGCCAGCACTTTATCGGCAAGGGCTTTCTGTGCTGGCTGCAGTGTCGATACGTGGATCGCTATAAAGGTGCCCAGTATGAGGAACCAGTGCAGGAACGGGGAGCGTATGACATCGGCAATTGTCCTGTATCCTTCCCACCTTTTCTGGGCCATCCAGTGTTCGAAGGCCCTGAAGATACTCCGTCTTGCCCACAGGCCCACGATGTAGGTAGCGAAGAAGACCAGCAGCGGTACTGCGATAGAAAGCCAGTTCTGTTTCAACCAGTCCATGCGAAGCCTTGACTTTGGTACATTATAGCATCTTTAAAAATTCGACCACTTCCTCGGGAGACTTAACGAAATAGCCTGCCAGCGACTGGCGCAATTCATCGCTCACCAAAATGGATACCCCGTTATTCTTTTCAACCGCCCTGAAGCCGTCCTCATCGGTGAGGTCATCGCCAAGGTAAATAGGCAGTATTTTGCCCTTCTTCTTTATGTTACGGCATTTTCCCAGCAACCAGGATATGGCCTTGCCTTTGTCCCAGTCTACAGGGGGCCTTATTTCGTACACTTTTTTCCCCTGGGTGACCCTTATCCTGCCGGTGCTGTGGAGCGGGTCGGTGACCTTCCTGACAATGTCTGCTACGGTCTCCTCATCCGCTTCGTCCACAGTGCGGTAGTGCACGCTCAGCGTCAGCCCCTTGTTCTCCACGAATGCCCCCCGAATGCCCCTGAACGTGGCGGAGAGCACATTGCCCAGCAGTTGCAGGAAGGGCCTGATCTCCTCGGCGACGGGGTCGAAGTAATTGGAGCCGAAGCCCTCTACCTCCAGCCCGTGGTTTCCGGCATAGACTATGTTCTCCAGCCTCACCTTGCTTTTTAGGTCGGCAAGTGCCCTGCCGCTTATGATGCCCACCGTGTAGCCCGGCCTCTTCGCCAGCGTGCGAAGCAATTTTCTGGTCTCCTCGGAGAGGTCGGCCATCTCCGGCCTTTCTACGATGGGCGTCAGCGTGCCGTCATAATCGAAGAGGAGCAGGACGTGGTCAGCATCTCTGATCATGGAACGGACTTTGTCCCAGGCATTAAAGAGGTACTGCATCGGCGCGGGCCTCCTACGACCTCAGGGCAGCCAGGTCCGAAATGATATCGCCAGCCCAGCGGTAGATGTTGTTCTGTGCCACCACCTGGCGCAGTTTTCTCATCCTGGACCTGCGCTCGTCCGCGGGCATTTCGATGGCTGTCTTTATCGCCTCGGCGAATTCATCGGTGGCGTACGGATTTATGAGCAGCGCTTCGGTAAGCTCTCTCGCAGCACCGGTGAAGCGGCTGAGGATGAGGACGCCGTCCTCGTCCATGCGTGACGATACGAACTCCTTCGCCACCAGGTTCATGCCGTCATGGAGGGAGCTAACGATGCAAAAGTGCGCCAGCCGGTTAAATGCCAGCAGGACCGGCGGCGACAGGTGTTCCTTCAAAAGCACTACCGGCTTCCAGTCGTCGGACTCATATTTCCAGTTTATCTCCTCCACCAGGTCCTCTATCTCAGCATTCAGTTCTTTATACTTTCTAATGTGGATGCGGCTGGGCTCACCGAGCTGGAAGAAGACCACCCGCCCGCGGTAGGCCGGATATTTGGCAAGGAACTTATCGAGCGCCTTTAAGCGGTGAGGGATTCCCTTGGTATAGTCCAGCCTGTCTATGCCGATGCCGATAAGCCTGTCGCCGACGTCCCAGCGCTGGCGGATGTATTCCATCTGCTCCGTCACTTCCGGCCGCGCTGCCTCCTGTGCTATACGGTGAAAATCGACGCTGATGGGATACGGGCGCACCAGCGTCGTCTTGCCCCCGTAACTGACCAGCGACCTTTCTGAGTCGATCCTGGCTTCCATGAGCAACCTCACCGAGTCGAGGAAATTGTCGCAGTGATATTTTATGTGGAACCCCAGCAGGTCATTGCCCAGAAGCCCTTGCAGGATTTCTCTTCCCCAGGGACAGATGCGGAAGACTTCAGGGGTGGGCCAGGGGATGTGCCAGAACTGGGCGGTGATCGCCCTCGGGTTTTTCTCTTTTATCAGTCGGGAAAGAAGGGCCAGGTGGTAGTCCTGAATGAAGATGAAGGCCTCTTTGTCCCCGACCTCATCAAGGACCGCTTCGGCGAAAATTCGGTTTACGCGCTGGTACGTGTTCCAGTCGGCTTCATCGAACGTGGGCGGGGTGTAGGCGATGTGGCACAGCGGCCACAGGGCCTCGTTGGAGAAGCCCAGATAGTAGCCTTCTTCCTCCTCTTTAGTCAACCACACCCGCCGCAGCGTATAGCAAGGCTCCTCCGGCGGCACCGCCACATGGCCTTTTTCATCAACCACTTCCCTGTCAGCATTGCCGCTGCCGTGGGCTATCCAGATGCCACCGCAGGCGCGC
>FWPV01008149.1_pt1 | contig 18497 bp, 15 predicted proteins | sample 2228371 | NCBI WGS metagenome assembly FWPV01 (sample SAMEA103939776, study PRJEB20133) | metagenome
GAGAGCCCTCCGGATAATCCTTCACCACCGGTTTGGGGGTGTCCGGGGAGTAATAGTGGTTAACGATCACGGAAGGCGAACTTTGCGCCGGGGGAGACGGCTGGACGATGTTGACGTTGACATCGGCCGGGGCGGAAGGCGCGCTCCACCCCCAACCCCATCCCCACCCGCCGACCACCACCGGGTAGAGATAAGGGATGCTATAAGTCTTTTGCCGCCCGCGCTGCACGGGCGGCGCGAGCACGGGGCGCCCCTGAATCGTGGCGGCAAGCCGCTCGGCGTGCCCCGGAGGCGTGATGGCGGCCGGCGGTCTGTTCGGAGCGGATCCTGTGCCAGGAAACAGCACATTGCCGAAACCGTGTGAAGAACCGTAAGTGCGGTGCGCTCCGCCGGGCGCTTGGGCCCAAGCTGCCGCCGCGAATAAAAGCGCCGGGACTAACACCCGGCCCGGGCGAAATCCATTCATACACGCCCCCTTCCCTTTCGAGCGTACTGCTTTTGCCGCCGCGCGGCAATGGTGGGACGCCCCGCGGGAAGCTGTGGTTTCCGCTCTTCCCCGGTTTCCCGCCACGGGCAGGCCGGCTCCTTCCAGCCAGCCCCCATTGACACCGGCGATATGAGTGCTAAAGTCCTTTTGGGGCGGGTGTCGTGGGGATGATCCCCGCCCGGAGGGTGGAAGTTTGAGCTAATCAGGTCCGGAGAATACAACCATGTCCAAAAGTGTCAAGCGTTGCGTGGTGATCGTTTGCGCGCTCACAGGCGTAGCCTTGGGACAGGAAGTTCGCGCCACGATCACCGGTCTGGTCACAGACCCGAGCGGCGCCCCCGTTGCAGGGGCGACCGTCACAGTGACGAATGTCGCTCAGAACGTTTCCATTCCGGTAGCCACGAACGAAAGCGGCAACTATGCGACCCCGTTCCTCGCGCCGGGCGTTTACCGGCTGACGGTGGAACAGAGCGGGTTCAAGCGGTTCGTGCGTGAAAACATCGTCCTTCAGACTCAGGATAAGTTGCGGTTGGATGTCAAGCTTGAAATCGGACAGTTGACCGAGAGCATCACGGTGCGCGAATCCGTGTCGGTGCTCGAAACCGAGACCGCAACCCGTTCGCAAGTCATCGCCAACGAACTGATCGCCAACTTGCCCACGCAGGGGCGCAATCCGTTCCAGCTCGCTTGGGCGGGAGCGGGCGTGATCAAAGCCGGTGACTGGCGTTACCTCCGTTCTTTCGATATCGCCGGCACGAGCGGCGTCTCGATTAACGGCGGAAAGAACAGAGAGAACGAGGTATTGCTCGACGGCATCAGCAACGTTCGAGGCGACCGTACGGTGATCCACGTTCCCACCATGGAGTCCGTGCAGGAGTTTAAGGTGTTGACCAACACCTACGACGCCCAATACGGACGCACCGGCGGCGGCATTATCTCGATCGTCACCAAATCCGGCGGCAATGACTTCCGGGGCACGTTGTTCGAGTACTTTCAGAACGACAAGCTGAACGCGAACACCAGCGAGTTGAACCGTGCCGGACAGCCTCGGGCGCCGTTCCATATCAACCAGTTCGGATTCCAGCTCCAGGGTCCGGTTTATCTGCCCAAGGTTTATGACGGGCGGAACCGGCTGTTCTGGATGCTCTCTTACGAAGGCATGCGGCAGCGCACCGGAGACCCGGCGACGCGCACGTTCCCGCTGATGGGGTGGCGCGCGGGGGACTTCTCCACGCTTTACAACGCGCAAGGGCAGCCGGTGCTCATCTATGATCCGCTGACGACTACGCGCGAGGGTTTGCGGCAGCCCTTTTCCGGAAATCGCCTTCCGGCCAGCCGCATCCATCCCATCGCCGTAGCCGTATTCAAGTATTACCCCGAGCCGAACTGGCAAGGCGAGGGTCCGGCGAAGGTCAACAATTATATCTTCCGCTCGAAGTGGAATTGCGGCTTCGATCAGTGGATTGGCCGCGCGGACTTCGTGCTGAATTCCCGGAACAACTTCTACTTCCGCTACGGGCAGAATCCGTTCGCGGAGTACCGGGGGCTGATCTGGCCTACGCCGAATGTCGCCGAACCGACCGGCAATGCTCCGCTGATGCGCAACGGGCGGAACTGGGCTTTCGACTGGACTTCCACGGTCACGCCCCGGTTCACATTCAACCTCCGCGCCGGGTTGAGCCGGTGGGAGGAGACAACCGGCAATACTTACGGCGCAGGTTTCGATCCGCGCAATCTGGGCTTCGATCCAGCGCTGGTCAGCCAGTTCTCGCGGCTTCAGTTCCCGCGATTCGATCTGGGCACATACCAAGCAGCCGGCGCCGACCGCCTGCTGAACACTTCGACCAATGACACCTACAGCATCCAGCCGAACGCCGCGTGGGTGGTGGGAAGGCACTACATGAAGTTCGGGTTCGAAGGCAGGCAGTACAAAGATAACGCCGCCAACCCGGGCATGGCGAGCGGCCGGTATAACTTCGGCAAGAACTGGACTCAAGCCAACGCCTTGCGAGCCGACGCCGTTTCGGGCAACGAAATCGCGACGTTCTTGCTGGGTTATGTCACGAGCGCAACGGTCGACCGGAACATCGACCCGACGTACCTGCACCGTTATTACGCCGCCTATTTCAATAACGACTGGAAGGTGACTCCGCGGCTGACGGTGAACCTAGGCTTGCGCTGGGACTACGAGGGCCCAAATCACGAGCGGTACAACCGCATCGTCAGGGGCTTCGATTGGAACGCCCCCAGCCCTATCGCCGCCAAGGTGACCGGTCTCACGCTGAAAGGCGCCGTGCTGTTCGCCGGAGTCGGGGGGCAGACCCGTTATGTGTTCGACCCTGATCGGAACAATTTCCAGCCGCGTATCGGCGTAGCTTTCCGCCCCCGCGAGAAATGGGTGATCCGCGGCGGATACGGCATTTACTACTTGGGTCAGAATGAGAACGGCTCAACCCAAGGCTTCAGCCGCACCACTACGGCCGTCGTCAGCACCGACGGCGGGTTGACTCCGGCTGTCACGCTGACGAACCCGTTCGCCAACTTGCCGGGTGGCAGGCTCCTCGAACCCATCGGGTCGCGTGAAGGAGCGGCGAGTTTCCTGGGCGAGAGCATTCCGGGGCAATACTTCGACCGGCCCCTGCCGTACTCCCACCAGTATTCGGTGGATATACAGCGCGAGCTGCCAGGCAACGTGCTGATTGAGGCGGGCTATGTCGGCAACGCCGGAAGGAAGCTCCCGATCAACGTGAATATCAACGCCATGATGGCTTCGGCATTGGGACGCCGCACCCCGGCCGGCGCCATCGACACCGCCTATTACACTGAGCGGGTGCCGAATCCCATGGCGGGGCTGATTCCCAACAACGCCGCCTTGAATGGAACTACGATCCCCCGCCAGAATCTGATGGTTCCGTTCCCTCAATATTCGGGCGTGACGCTCAATAACGTGCCCATCGGCAAGATGCGGTATCACGGCTTTCAATCGAAGTTCACCAAGCGCTTCTCTCGTGGATTCAGTCTTCTTGGAAGCTACGGGATCATGAAGAACCTGGAGCGCGTCTCGCTGCTCAACGCCCAGGACTTTGTGCTGGAACGCCCCGAGAGTTCGCCGCTCGAGAAGCGGTCTGCAGGCAGGGTGGACATTCCGCAGAAGTTCACAGTGATCGGTCTTTACGAACTGCCCTTCGGTAAGAAGAAGCCGTTCGGCGCCAACTGGCCAAAGGGGGTCGACTTCCTGTTCGGAGGGTGGCAATTGAATTGGGATATCACCTATTCCAGCGGATGGGTAGTAGACTACCCCAACGCCAAGCAGGTGAGACCGGGCAGCGCCAAGCTTCCAAATCCCACGCCGAACCAGTGGTTCAACACATCCTTATGGGACGATCCGGCTACCGGGAGGCGCGTGGCGCGGCAGGAACCTTTCACGCTGCGCGACTTTCCAACGCTGTTCAGCGACGTCCGCGTGCCCGGATACAAGAACTGGGACGCTTCGGTCTCAAAATACTTCCCTCTCCGCGAGCGGATGAAGCTCCAGTTCCGGATGGAAATGGTTAACGCTTTCAACCACCCGTGGTTTGCCACCATGGCCTCAGTGGATGTGACAAATGCCCGCTTCGGGCAGTTGGACGCCACGCAGCGCAATCTGCCGCGCAATATCAAGCTGGTGCTGCTGCTGCAATGGTGAGCGGCTGGCTCCGGTCATTCGCTGTCGCAAGGGGCGAGCAAGAGCGAAGAGACGAAGCATTCCTGGAACTCGGGATCTGACCCGAGCGGAACGTGTTCGATGCGGGAGCGGAGATCCCCGAAGCTCCGGTCCGTTTCGAACAGCGCCATCTTGGCGCCGAGCAGGGCGGTGTTGCCCGCCGGCTCAACACGCTCTTCCGGGAAGGGCAGCAGTCCGATGCGGCGGGCGCTTGCCCGGTTGATGTAATTGCCGAAAGCGCCCGCCAAGAAGACACGGCGAATATCTTGCAAGCGGACGCCGCGGCGCCGCGCGAGGATGGAGATGCCCGCGGCAATCGCGCCTTTGGCGAGTTGCAGCTCCCGGACGTCCGCTTGTGTGATGGCGACCCCGGGTGCTATCTCGATGGCGCCGCCGTTCAACTTTCCGCTTGCCTTCACCATCCCGAGATCCAGAGCCGCCGCTACTGCATCCACCAAGCCGCTCCCGCAAATGCCGCGCGGCTCGCCTCCGCCGATGACGCTATAGCGCAAGGCGCCGCCTGAAACTGCGACCTCCCACACCGCGCCCGTTTGCGCCCGCATCCCGGCGCTGATTCGTCCGCCTTCAAATGCCGGACCCGCGGCGGTCGAAGCACAGAGCAGCCGCTCGCGGTTGCCGATGACGATTTCGCCGTTGGTTCCGAGGTCGATCAAAGCTTGGACTTCCGCCGACTCGTGCATGCCCGTGGCGAAAATGCCCGCCAGGATATCGCTCCCCACGAAACCGCCGAGATTCGGCAAAAATTGGACGCGCAAACCTCCGTCGAGTTCGACTTCCTCCAAATCCAGCCGCTGCGTTTCGAACGGATAGTGGGAGAGCGGCTCTACCGGAAGACCGCAAAACAGGTGGTGCATCACCGTATTGCCGGCGATCACCACCTCTGGAGCGCCCGCGGGGGCAAGCTCGGCGATCAGTTCCGCTACCCGGCGGCGGATGAGCGCCGTCAAGTCGCCCCCATGCAAGACGTGCTGAATGCGGCTCATGATGTCCGCCCCATGCGCGGCTTGGGGATTTAAAGCGGAGCGCACCCCAAGCACATGCGCGGTGGAGAGATCGAGCATCTGCGCGACAATCGTCGTGGTGCCGAGATCAACTGCCACTCCGGCGCCTGCGCGGGGCGTAAACCGGAACGGGGAATGATCCGCGAGGATCGCGGCTTCGAACTGCGCGATCTCCAGCGTGCAATCCCGCTCCGCCCGGGCGCGGCACGCAAGGCGCCATCCGGCATCGATCTCTGCGCGGGAAAGGATAGCGGTCTCCTCCGGTCCGGGCTCGATCGCATGGTCGAGCACCCGGACGCGGCACCCGCGGCACCGCCCTTTGCCGCCGCAGGGAAACTCTACGCCATAAGGGAACAAGAGATCCCGCAGCGGCGTTCCGGCTTCGGCTTCAATGGTGACGCCGAGGGGCTGAAGATGAATCCGGATTAAGCCGGGCTTCAGTGCAGCTTCTCCGTCACCGTCACGGGACTCGTCATCTTGAAAGTGAGCCGGGTTTCCACTTTGAGCTCAACCGGTTCACCGCGCGTGGCGAGCACAGTGCCGGTGCCGGCTGCGCCGCCCACACCCGCGCCAATGGCGGCTCCGCGCCCACCGCCCGCGATGGCGCCGATCGCTGCGCCCACCGCCGAAGCAACGCCCACTTTCGCGGCGTCCTTCCCGGTGGATTTCGCCCCTTCTTTCTCGAAGGTCTGAGTCTTAATCGCGACGTTCTGTCCGTCAGCCGTTCGAATGGAGGTCAACTCCAGCGCCATGTGAGACAGCCCCGAAACGCGGCCTGCTTGTTTCGATTCGACGATGCGGCCCTCAACGCGCGCGCCTCGTTCAGCAATGACCAAGCCGTCTACAACGAGCGGCTGATCCAGCGTAGCGGTGAAAGTATCCCCCGGTTTATTGCGGTCCGAGTGCAAAGTTTGCGCCAAGCGAACGGTCAGCGTGGTGCCCCCCGGAATAGTCACTGTTTTTGGCTCCGGCTTGGGCGGAGGCGGAGGCGTCACCGGCGCCGGAGGAGGCTCCGCGCGGGGCGGCGCTGCCGGAGGCGCGGCTGGCGCCGGTTGAGCAGCGGGCGCGGCCGGCGGCGGTTGCGGCACAGCTTGGGCCACTTCCGCGGGCGCAGGCGCGCTTTCGGCCTTGGTCCTGGCCTGCTTGCCGGCTGGCGCGGGTTTCCAACGCGCGGGCGGAGGCTGCGGCACGGCTGCCGCGGGCGCTGCTTCCGGCTGAGCGGGCGCCGGCGCCGCCTCGGGTTGAGCTTGTGGGACGGAAGCCACGGTTTGAGCCGGGGCTGCCTCGGGCGCTTTTTGCCCTCTCTTGACAATCACTACGGCCACCCCCGCGGCCACTACTACACCGACCACGAAGGCGAGCACGACCTTATACATGACGTCCCTCCTCTTACACCATACTAAACGCGCGCCGAGGCCGCGCCGTTTCCTGTGCGCCCGTTAGAATGTGTTAATAGATGGTCCCGTTTCCCACCAGCTTCCGGCTTGGCGCGCTCGAAATCGCTCCCGCCACGGTGCTTGCCCCTATGGCGGGGGTGACAGATACCGTATTCCGGCGGCTCATCCGGGCATTTGGCGGATGCGGGCTCATGATGACGGAATTCACGAGTTCGCACGGGGTGGTCGCCGCGCGGCATCCGAACAAGCGCAACCGGCCCAATCGCCCGACTGTGGCTGAGCGATACCTGTATTTCGAGCCCGGCGAGCGTCCCATCAGCGCGCAGTTGTTCGGCGCGGACCCTCAAGTGCTCGCCGACGCCGCGCGCTTTTGCGAGGACCTCGGTTTTGACGCGGTGGACATCAACTTCGGTTGTCCAGTGAAAAAAGTGGTTTCGTGCAATGGCGGTTCAGGCTTGCTGCGCAATCTGCCGCTGGTGGAATCGATTCTCAAAGCCGTCCGGTCCGCCATCTCCATTCCGCTGACCATGAAGTTCCGGGCGGGATGGAACGACCGCGAACTGGTTCACGTGCAGATGGCGCGCCTGGCGGAAGATTGCGGCTTACAGGCGGTGGCGCTTCATCCGCGGACCCGCGAGCAGGGCTATTCGGGGCGCGCGGATTGGTCCCGCATCGCCGAGGTTAAGGCCGCCGTCCGCATCCCGGTCATAGGCAACGGCGACATCATGACCCCGGAGGATGCCGTCCGGATGGTCAAAGAAACGGGCTGCGACGCGATTATGATCGGCCGCGCCGCTTCGCACAATCCGTGGATCTTCCGGCAGATAGCGAGCTACGTCGCCACCGGGACGTACGAGCAACCTACCGATGCCGAACGCTTTCAGATCATGCGCACTTACTACAGCATGTTGATCGAACGCGGTTCGCCCGACATCGTCGGGAAGATGAAGCAGTTCGCGAGCCTGTTCACGCACAGCGTGCGCAACGGCGCCCGCCTGCGCGCGGCCATTTACGCACAAAGGGAGGCCCGAGCGATCCTGGATCAAGTGGAAGCTTTCGCGGCCGCCTGAATCATGAAAAAAGTCAAACTGATCACCGACGGCGCCTGTCTCGGCAACCCCGGTCCGGGCGGATGGGCGTACATCCTTCGTTATAAGGACAAAGAAAAGCGGGCTAGCGGAGGGGAGGCCCACACCACCAACAACCGCATGGAACTTACGGCGGCTATCAAGGGGTTGAGCGCTCTCAAAGAACCGTGCGAGGTCGAGATTGTCACCGATTCGGAGTACCTCAAGAACGGCATCACGAACTGGATTCAGCGCTGGAAGAACAATGGATGGCGGACCGCTCAGAAGCAGCCGGTAATCAATCAGGATCTCTGGAAACAACTCGACGATCTGACGCAAAAGCACCGCACGCATTGGACATGGACGCGCGGGCATGCCGGTCATTCCGACAACGAACTGTGCGATGAAATGGCGACCGAAGCGGCCCGCAAGTTCGCCCGTTGATAAGATTGAAAGACGATGATACGAACGGCATGTCTATTCCTGTTTAGCGCGGCCCTGGCGTTGCCTCAGCTCACGCCGCAAGAGAAAAAAGAAGGATTTCGCCTTCTGTTCGATGGGAAGACTCTGGATGGTTGGGACGGCGATCCCCGTCTGTGGAAAGTTCAAGACGGCATGATCGTGGGCAGCACCGAAGGCGTGCAGCTAGAACGCAACACGTTCCTCATTACGAAACGCACGTTCAGCGATTTTATTTTCCGGACCCAAGTGAAGCTCCGCAATCACAACAGCGGGATTCAGTTCCGCAGCGAGGCGTTCCCGGGATGGGTGGTGCGCGGTTTGCAGGCCGATATGGCCGAAAACAACTGGTGGGGCTGCATCTATGACGAGGGCGGCAAGCGCGGCGTCATGGTGAACGGCTGGAAGGGCAAGGCCGAAACCGTGGTCAAGCCGAAGGACTGGAACGATTATGAGATTTACTGCAAAGGAGATCTCATTCAGCTCCGCGTGAACGGGCTGCTGACCGCCGAGCTCCGTGACACCGTTCGCATGGAAGGCGTCATCGCGCTTCAATTGCACCGCGGTCCGGCGATGGAAGTGGCCTTCCGCAACATTCGTATCAAGGAGCTGAAGTAACATGCGGCTTCTGAGCTTGTTCCTGCTTCTTGTTCCGGCGGTTTACGCCGACGCGATCGGAGTAGGGTTCCGGGCGGGGGCGCCGCTCACGGACGCTTTGGATGCGCGCGGATTGTTCTCCCATAAGCCCAAGCGCTTCACGGTAGGCCCAAGCTTGGAATTGAGGCTTCCTTTCGGAGTGGGCTTCGAATTCGATGCGCTCTACCGCAAGGTCGCCTACACCTCGGGTGGCCAAGAGATATCGGCGTCCTCTTGGCAGTTTCCGCTGTTGTTCAAATACCGCATGCCGATGGTAATGGCGCGACCGTTTTTTACGGTGGGTCCGGTGTTTCATTCCCTCGGCGGGGCGTTGAGCTTTGGTCCGGAGCGTGGCTTTGCTCTAGGGGGCGGCTTGGATTTGAAGCTCATCAAGGTCCATGTCAGCCCGGAACTGCGGTACACGCGTTTTGGGGGCAGCCGGTCGCCGCTCGCAGGGTTGGATTTCAATAAGAATCAAGTCGATTTTCTGGTGGGCTTTACATTCTAAAGTGAACGTACTCGTTATTGGCGCTCATCCGGACGATGCTGAATACCGGGTGGCCGGCACGGCGGTGAAACTCACGCGTGCGGGACACCGGGTCAAGTTCCTCAATCTGACCAACGGCGACGCCGGGCATCATCTGGTGACCGGTCCGAAGCTCGCCGCGCGCCGGGGGAAGGAAAGCGGCGAGGCCTGCCGCCGTCTCGGCATTGCGCAAATCGAAACTTTGGATGTGCACGACGGCGAACTCATGCCGACGATCGAACTGCGGCGGGCGGTGATTCGGCGAATCCGCGAATGGGAGGCCGATGTGGTCATCACTCACCGGCCAAACGATTATCATCCCGACCACCGCTATACTTCGCAGCTCGTCGCCGACGCCGCTTTCATGGTGACCGTGCCCGCCGCCTGCCCCGAAACCCCGGCGCTGCGCGTGAATCCCGTGTTTCTTTACATGGAAGACGAGTTCACCAAACCTTCGCCTTTCAGCCCTGACCTGGTGATCCCCATCGACGACGTTTGGGACTTGAAGGTGGACGCCATCGACGCTCACGAATCTCAGTTCTATGAGTGGCTCCCCTGGCTCGATGGCGAATCGGATCAAGTGCCGTGGGACCGCGAAGCGCGGCGGGAATGGTTGAGCCGGAAGCTCTCCCGCCCTCTTGCTCCTCAAGTGCGCGCGCTTGCCGGTCCAGGGGTGGAACACGCTGAGGCATTCGAACTGTGCGAGTACGGGCGTAGACTCTCCCGTGAAGAATTGTCGAAGCTCTTTTCTATTTAGGAGCCTGCCGCGATGACCATCCGATCTGTCACTACCGTTCCTTTTGAGGGTCAAAGGCCCGGGACGTCGGGCTTGCGTAAAAAAACGAGAGTCTTTATGCAGCCCCACTACCTGGAGAACTTCATTCAGGCGGCGTTCAATGCGCTGTCGGAGGACCATCCTGGACGATTCCGGGACGAAACTCTCGTGGTCGGCGGCGACGGGCGCTATTTCAACCGCCGTGCGATTCAGACCATCGTGAAGATGGCGGCAGCCTCTGGATTTGGGCGGGTGCTCGTGGCTAGGGGAGGGATTCTCTCCACGCCGGCGATGTCGGCGGTGATCCGCGCTCGCGGCGCCTTCGGCGGGTTCATCTTGTCGGCAAGCCACAACCCCGGCGGCATCGACGCGGACTTTGGGGTGAAGTACAACATCGGAAACGGAGGACCTGCTCCGGAAGCGGTGACCGAGCGAATTTACAGCCATACCCAATCGATCACCGGCTACCAAATCCTCGACCACCCGGATATCGATTTGGATCGCGAAGGCGAGACTCAACTTGGTCTCACGCGCGTCGTGGTTTTCGATCCGCTTGAGGACTACACCCGCCTGATGCAGGTGTTGTTCGACTTTGACGGGCTGCGGAACTTGTTCCGCTCCGGCTTCCGCATGGCGTTCGACGCCATGCACGGAGTCACGGGTCCTTACGCCCGCCATATCTTCGTGGACCTGTTGGGCGCGCCCGAAGATTCGATCATGAACGGGACGCCGCTCGAGGACTTCGGCGGCGAGCATCCCGATCCGAACCTCGTGCACGCCGCGGATTTAGTCGCCCGGCTGCACGGAGAGAACGCCCCGGACTTCGGCGCCGCGTGCGACGGCGACGGCGATCGCAACCTGATTCTCGGGCGGGACTTTTATGTCACGCCCGGCGACTCTTTGGCGATCATCGCCGAGCACGCGCAGCGGTGGATCGCCGGGTACCGCGGCGGGCTTGCCGGCATTGCGCGCTCCATGCCCACCTCCACCGCGGCGGACCGCGTCGCCGCCGCCTTGGAGGTGCCTCTGTTCGAAACGCCCACCGGCTGGAAATTCTTTGGCAACCTGATGGACGCCGGATTGTGCACGCTTTGCGGAGAGGAGAGCTTCGGCACGGGGTCGAATCACATCCGGGAAAAGGATGGATTGTGGGCGGTTCTGGCGTGGCTCTCCATTCTGGCGGGCGCACGAAAGAGCGTGGCGGAGATAGCGCACGAGCACTGGCGCCGTTTTGGGCGAAGCTACTTCCAACGGCGCGACTACGAGGGTCTCGAGCCGGGACCTGCCTGCGACATGCTCGATGCATTGAGGGAGCGGCTCCCGGACCTTGCCGGCGTGGACTTTGGCGGCACGGTGATCGAGCGCGCGGACGAGTTTACGTACACCGACCCCGTGGATGGCAGCGTGAGCCCCTTCCAGGGCATCCGCATTTTCCTGGCTGACGGCTCCAGAGTGGTGTGCCGCTTGTCCGGAACCGGAACCGAGGGCGCTACTCTACGGGTTTATTTGGAGCGTTATAGCCGCGACTCATTTGACGAACCGGTGGACGAATGCCTGCGGCCCCTAGCTGCGTCGTTTGGCGAGTTAACCGGCTTGAAACGCCCGCCGGACGTCGTCACATAGAACGAAGCCGCGCCGCAGCCGATTCCGGCGTAATGTCCCGCTGCGGCGTGGCTAACATTTCGTAGCCCACCATGAACTTACGGATGGTCGCCGAACGCAGCAGCGGCGGATAGAAATGCGCGTGCAGGTGGACCTCAGGGTACCGCTCCCCGTCCGTGGGCTGCTGATGAAATCCCATCGTGTACGGGAAAGAGACATTGAACAGCCGGTCGTACCGCCTGGTGATGTCTTGAAGGATAGCCGCCAAACCCGTGCGCTCTGCGTCGTTCAAGACCCCGATCGAAGCGGTGTGCCGTTTCGCGAGCACGAGCGTTTCAAACGGCCACACTGCCCAAAACGGGGTCACCACGGTGAAGTGGTCGTTCTGGCAGACGATCCGTTCGCCCAGACGCTCTTCTTGGGCTAAGTAGTCGCACAGCAGGCACCAGCCTTTCGTTTGCAGATAGTCTTTCTGCGCCGCCAGCTCCTTGGCTGGTTCGTTAGGAATGCCATAGCTCGCCCAGATTTGGCAATGCGGGTGGGGGTTGCTGCATCCCATCATGGCGCCGCGATTTTCGAAGATCTGCACATAGCGGATGCCGGGGCGCGCTCCGAGTTCCGCGTATTGCTCCGCCCAAGTGTCTACAACCGCCCGCACGGCGGCGGGCTGCATGCGAGGGAGCGTGAGATCATGACGGGGATCAAAACAGACCACCCGGCAGATGCCCGGCTCTCCCACGGCGGCGAGCAAGCCGTCTTCGAAGGTTTGCGGCGGCGTATCGGGCAGCAGGGCGGCGAAATCATTGTCGAACACAAAGGTGGAGGTGTAGACCGGATTGCGCTTGCCTCCCGCTCGGCTATTGCCAGGGCACAAATAGCAGTGCGGATCGTACTGCGGCATGTGTTCCGGCGGAACTTCCTCCACCTGCCCCTGCCACGGACGCTTCGTGCGGTGGGGGGAGACTAAAACCCACTCCCGCGTCAACGGATTGAACCGCCGGTGCGGGTGCTCAGCCAAGTTCAGCATCAAAGCACGGACTCGTTCCAGTTTTCCAGCACGCTTTTCACCTTCTGGCAGAATTGGTCGGCAAGCGCGCCATCAATCAGCCGGTGGTCGAATGTCAAGGCGATGTAACAGGTGGAGCGGATAGCGATGGCGTCGTCGATTACGACGGGTTCCTTCACTACGGCGCCCACCCCGAGGATCGCCACTTGCGGTTGGTTGATCACCGGCGTGGCGAACAGGCTGCCGAAGCTGCCGAAATTGGTGATGGAGAAGGTGCCGCCTTGGACCTCGTCCGGCTTCAGTTGCTTCGATCGGGCTCGCGTCGCGAGGTCGACGATGGCGCGCTGCAAGCCCACCACGTTCTTCTCGTCAGCGTGCCGGATGACGGGGACGATCAGCCCGTTGTCAAGCGCCACCGCGATGCCGATGTTGATCTCGCCATGGTAAAGAATATTGGTTCCTTCGATGGATGCGTTCACGATGGGGAACGCTCGCAAGGCTTCAGCCGCCGCGCGCGTGACGAACGGCAGATACGTCAAGCCGAACCCGTAGCGCGCCTGAAACTCCGCCTTCTGCCGCTCGCGGAGCTTGGCGATGCGGGTCATGTCCACCTTATGAACGGTGGTGACGTGTGCCGAGGTGCGCTTGGAGAGGATCATGTGCTCGGCGATCTTCTGCCGCATGATGCTCATGGGCTCAATTCGGGTCTTCGGCGCTTCGGGACGCGGCAGAGGAGGCAACGGCGCTGCCGGGGCGGCTTCGGGCGGAGGCGGCGCGGCAGGCGCCGCCGCGGGCGCGGCGTGAGCCTGAGCCACCGTTTTCGCGCCTTGAGCCGCCATGTATGCTTCGACGTCCGCTTTGGTGATCCTGCCCCCGGCGCCAGTGCCCTTCACTTGGCGAAGATCGATGTTGTATTCGCGCGCCATGCGGCGCACCAACGGTGACAGCGGACCGGCGACTCCCGCCGGCTCGGGTTCGGCGGCAGGCGCCGGCGGGGGCGGAGGAGGCGGCGCTTGAGGCGCGGGAGCGGGTTTGGCTTCTTCCTTGGGCGTTTCCACGGGCGGCTGCGGCGCCGGGGCGGCGGCGGCGGCGCCGGTTTCGTCAATGCGCGCCACCACGGTATTGATGGCTACCGTCTTTCCCTCTTCCACCAGGACTTCCGCCAGCACGCCTGCCGCCGGCGCCGGGATCTCGGTGTCCACCTTGTCCGTCGAAATCTCAAATAGCGGCTCGTCGCGTTCCACGCGCTCGCCCGGCTTCTTCAGCCACTTGGTCAACGTACCTTCGACGATGCTTTCCCCCATTTGGGGCATCACGACGTCAGTCATAAGTTCTCCTTGCAGGCTACCACCTGTTCTAGTATCTCCACATCAAACACGCGAGCGAACTGCCGCACCAATTCCGCCACCACATCCGCCCGCTGCGCGGGACAGCCCAGTTGACGGAGGCTAGTCACCGGGCGAGTGAGACCGCACGGGACGATGTATTGAAAGTAGCGCAAGTCGGTATCCAGATTCAGCGCGAAGCCATGGGTAGTCACCCACCGGCTGATGTGGACGCCGATGGCGCAGACCTTGGCGCCGTTCACCCAGACTCCCGTAGCTTGGGGATCACGGATGCCCTGAATCCCCCACACGGCAATTGTGTCGATGATCACTTGCTCGATGGCTCGTACGTAAGCCACCACATCCCGCTTCCACTCCCGGAGGTCAAGGATCGGGTAGCCGACGATCTGCCCGGGACCGTGATAGGTCACGTCGCCTCCCCGGTCGGTTTGGTGAAATTCGATGCCGGCGCGAGCCAGGAGCTCCGGGGATGCGAGCAAATGGTCCGCGCGCCCGTTGCGGCCCATGGTGACGACGTGCGGGTGCTCGACGATCAGGAACTGATCGGGGATCTCGCCGCGCTTGCGTCGCTCCGCGAGCCGCCTCTGAAGATCGAAAGCTGCCGCGTAGCCCACCCGGCCAAGATCCCGGAATTCACACCTACGCATTGATCGCCAAGCCGTATACAGCGTTGAACGCTTCGCCCACAGCCTCGTAGAGGGTGGGGTGGGCGTGTATGGTGTTCATCATGGTTTCGACCGTCGCTTCGGCTTCCATGGCGGCGACAGCCTCCGCGATGAGTTCGTAAGCCTCCGGTCCGATGATGTGCACGCCCAGAATTTCGCCGAATTTCTCGTCGGCGACCACTTTGACAAATCCGTCATGGCTGCCTTTGATCGTGGCTTTGCTGTTGGCCAAGAAAGGAAACTTGCCGACCTTAACTTTGTAACCTGCTGCGCGCGCCTGCGCTTCGGTCAAGCCCACGCTGCCAATGCCGGGTTCGGTGTACGTGGCGCCGGGGATGCGGTTCCGGTTGAGGGGCTTCACCGGTTTACCGGCGATGTGCCCTACGGCCACCATGCCCTCCATAGCCGCCACATGCGCCAGTTGGGGCGTGCCCGCCACCACGTCGCCGATGGCATAGACTCCAGGTTCGGCGGTGCGTTGAAACTCGTCCACCAGAATGAAGCCACGGTCCGTCTTGACGGCTGTAGTTTCTAGTCCGATGTCCTCGGTCACCGGGCGCCGTCCTACGGCCACGAGGAGCGTTTCCGCTTCAAACTCTTCGGTCTTGTTGTTGGACAGGACGGCTTGCAGCTTGACGCCGCCATCGATCTTCCGGATGTCTCCGACTTTCGCTCCGGTTTCGACCCGGATGCCGCTCTTTTTGAACACCCGCTCCAGTTCTTTCGAGACGTCTTCGTCTTCCACCGGCACGATGCGGGGCAGCATTTCGAGGATCGTCACTCTGGTTCCGAAGCGATGGAAGATTGAGGCGAACTCGACGCCCACGGCTCCGGCGCCGATGATCAGCATCGACTTTGGAATCGCCGTGAGGTCGAGGATCTCGACGTTCGTCAGGATCGTTGTTTTGTCCGGCTGCAAACCCGGAAGCAGGCGGGCTTCCGATCCTGTGGCGAGGATGATGTTTTTGGTCTCGAGCGTCCGGGCGCCGTTTGGTCCGTTCACTTCCACCACGCCGCGGCTTTTGATCCGGCCGAATCCTTGGATCCATTCGACCTTGTTCTTCTTCATCAAGAACTCGATGCCCTTGGCGTGCTTGGCGACGATCTTGTTCTTGCGCTCGATGACGCGGGCGAGGTCGAGGCGCGGGTTCTCGCAATAGAGGCCTTGCTCGGCGGGGTTGCGGAAGTACTCCCACACCTCGGCGGTGTGTAGCAGCGCTTTCGTCGGGATGCAGCCGACGTGCAGACACGTGCCGCCTAACTTCGGGCTTTTTTCGACGATTGCCGTCTTCAGGCCATACTGTCCGGCCCTCACCGCAGCGGAGTAGCCCCCCGGACCACTCCCGATTATCACGACGTCGTAAGACATTTACACACATTGTAACAACGGCCTGAGGAGACCCCCGGGATGTCGATGTTATGGTAGGGTTTCAGGAAGGACGGAACTCATGACCAGGCTTATATCGGCTGTGTTGTGTTCGCTTTTGGCTCAACCCGCGCTTCCGCAGTTGGCGAGCAAGAAGGCGTTGACTTTGGATGCGGTGAAAGCGATGGCTGCGGCGGCGGAAGCGCACGCCAAGAAGAACAACTGGCGGGTGGCGATCGCCGTCGTGGATGATGGCGGGCACCTGCTTTATTTCGCGCGCATGGACGGGGTGCACGCCGGGGCTGTTCAGGCGGCGCAAAGGAAAGCGGAGAGCGCCGCCATTTACCGCCGCCCGGGGAAAGCTTTCGCCGACCGCGTGGCGAGCGAGCCGCAAGTCGTCATGCTGCCGCGCGCCTTCCCTTTTGAAGGCGGCTTCCCGATTCTTGTGGAAGGCGAGGTGATAGGCGCCATCGGCATCAGCGGCGCCACATCCGCTCAAGACGCCGAAATCGCCCAAGCGGCTCTCGACGTGCTAAGCAAGCTGGCGAAGGGCGAGAGGCGGAAGTGAACCTTTCGCGGGTTGCGCGAACTACAGATCCGGCCGCGGATGAACGCAGATGAACGCTGATAGGGTCAAAGCCCAGCGCCATCGGCGTCCACCCGCGTTCATCTGCGGCGATACTTGTCTTGCAGAAGACTGCCAAAGTGTCCCAGCCGTGTGTCACCTTTGCCAGTTTCGCACAGAAGCCGACGCAAGGCCGCAATTACCCAAGAGCAGTATTGTCAGGAGACACGATAGTGCGGCTTTCGCCAGGGGCCTCCGTTGTTCGAGTTGCATGGCTCCAGTCCGGCTACTCTTTCCATGCCAAATGCTCTGCTTGGTGGGCAGCGTCTTTGCAAAACGTGGCCCTCATTACACAGAACAAAATTTGCTTGTTCACCTAGCCTATGGTCCTGCGCTGCCTTTGCGGCAGGCGGGACACCTCGCGAGAAACGCGGCCTCCGCCGCGTAAGTAGGGGATCCTGGTTGTGACGGAAAGAAAATCGGCCCTTGTTTTGCCTCTTCTGCGCATGAATCTTCCTTCCGAATCACGCAGATCTGGGCATCGGATGGCGACTGCAGCGCTATTACTGCGGGGACCCCTCGGTCAAAGCCCTCGCCCACTACAACGAGCGAGCCAGGAGATACGCTTCCAGGCGCGAGGCCGAGGGTCTCATAGCAAACCTCACGGCTGAGCAACTCGACACCGATGAGTAACACCAAGGCCATGCTCGCCGCCAGCCTCAACCTTTGGGAGGTCGACTCGGTAAGCCACAACGCCATTAGCACCGCCAGTAGAGGCGCCGCAACCCCGAGATAGCGCGCAGCGCTGTCATGTGTCACCAGCGTCTTGTTAGTTACAGCGAACAGCATCAGCATTCCGAAGAATTGCGTCAAAATCGCGGCAACACACAATTTTGCCACGGCCGACTGATTGCTCTTTCGCAGCGCCCAACCTAAAGCGGCAAGGATCAAGAGCCCGGTGAGGGCGATTGCTATCCGGCCGGCCCAGAGGCCAATCTGATGGGGCTGGCTGAGTAACTGTAAACAAAGCCCACGAAAAGTGTACGCTACTTCCGGCAACCACCCTTTAAAGCCTGCATATTGCTCTGGGCGCAGACCAGTGGCATGGAGCAACACAGGCAACACAGGAAGTGAGAATAAGACGAACGAGCCCATTGGAACCAAGGAGCGTAGCTTTTGTCTTGGCCACTCATAAGCAGCATAGATGAGTGAGATTCCAACCGCCGGAAACAGCGCAAAATAATGCGTCGCGAAGGCCAACGCCCCAACGAGTCCCATGAGGACCGGCGTGACGGGTTTTCTGGTGAATGCCAGCATCACCAGCGCCGTGACCAGAAAACGGGCCATTGCGTAATTGCGCGCCCATGCGCCATAACGAAACGCCGCTCCGCTTAGGCCGAAGATCAGCCCGGCGAGCCACCAATATCGCATCAGGCTTCCCAACCGGAGCAGTAGAATTACAGTGGCCACGGATAAAATGATCGAAAGGCACCGTGCCGCGAATAGGCTTGGTCCGAACAAAGATCGCCAACACCATAGCACCGCATAGTATAGCGGCGGATGGACCTCAGTCCGGGCGACCCCTGACACCACCTCTGCAAGGGGCGCCTCTCTCAGGACAAAATCCTGCACGAGCTTCGATGCGGGCACCGCTTGCTCAGGCCATGACGGCTCCGCCCTGCCTGCCACCTCCAGCAACGTTACCGACTCGTCGAAGTAAATTGGACATCTCGCCCGTGTCAGAAGCACAGCTGCTGTTACACCGCACACCAGAGTTGCAATCAGCCAATGCCGAGGCCGCCGGAAATCCATAGGTCAAAATGTTAGGTTACACCGGCGCTGTCCCGGGACTCGAAAGACCGGCTGAACCAGCCG
>FWPV01008150.1_pt1 | contig 18497 bp, 13 predicted proteins | sample 2228371 | NCBI WGS metagenome assembly FWPV01 (sample SAMEA103939776, study PRJEB20133) | metagenome
CCTCCCCTACAACCCCTCCCCCAACCCCGACAGGAACTTTTGGCTGCGCCAAAAGCAAAACATTAGGGATATCTTCCCGCCATCAACTGTGGCTGGGAGTTTTTCCACACCCTGTTAGGGCGCTTCGAAATCCGGATCAGGTTCGCTGATCGTCTCATTCCCCATGGCCAGCCGCGGCCCCTCCGCCAAGGCGGCGCTGTCCCAAAAGTCCCGCTTATAGCGGTAGTAGAGGTGCAGCCGGTCCAACCCCCGAGTCAGGCGCTCCAGGTGCTCGGGGGCCAACAGGCTGATGATGTGCTGCAGCAGGGCCAACAGGCTGGCCGGCAGGTAGAATCTCTCTTTGCCGAGCGCGCCGTTGAACTCCAAACGATACCCGCCCTGGCGGTTGGCATACAATGCCGCCCGGTAGGTCCGCTGGCTCGGCTCCTTGATCTCTCCCCCCAGCCGCAGCTTTCCCAACGGTATGGTGATCTTGCCGGCCTCTCCTGAGGGGGCGGCCAACCGTTTGCCCACCCGGGCCACAAAGGCCATCAGTTCCCGGGCCACCCGGGTCTCGTTCAATTCCGCCAGCTCAAAGAGGATCCGGGCATAATAAAACAACACCAGACGCAGCCAGTCGTCCGGACCGGGCTGGGCAATCTGCCACGCCACCTGGGGTACTACGGTGTCGTCTGCCAGAAAGCAGATCTCTGCCCGGCAGTTCAGGGTTTCCCGTTCCCGCCGCCAAAAGCCGAAGAATCGTTTCATAAATCGCTTGTCTGGGCCCCACCCCGCCGGTATTTGCTGAGAGGAAAAGCGGCCTCCTCTCCCTCAGGAGGGGCACCCCCCGAGTCTGGTCCCTGGACCGCCCCCTGGCCGCCCACCGTGCGCCCGGCCCTTTCACGTTACCGTAATCATCGGCAAAAGTCAACGCATCGGCACCAGGGGTAGGGGGCGGTCGTCAACCGGAACAACCGCTCCCCCTGCTACAAGCTCCGGGGGCGCCTCATTCCGCCAACAACAGCACCGCCACCGCCGCCAGGATGATCCCCACCAGGTGCCGGAGGGTCATGCTTTCCGCGAGGAAGGTCACCCCCACCACCACCGTTACCAATGGGTAGAGGGAGGTCAAGGGCACCACCACCGAAGCCGGGCCGCTCCCCAGGGCCTTCAGGAAGAAGAACAGACCGCCACCGCCGCACAGGCCTGCGGCCACCGCCGCAATCAGCCCCGGCGGACTCCAGGGCAGGGCGAAGCGCTGGAGGCTCCAAACAATGCCACCCACCACCACATATACCAGGGCCTCGGTGACGAATATCACCCAGCTGGGCAGATACAGGTTGGCTATCTTACTGCATACCCCCCAGAGCCCCCAGAACAACAGGGAAAGGAGGGCATAGAAAAACCATTCGGTCATGGATACCTTTCTGGTCGCTGCCGGCGGGCCTCACTGCCAGGCTGACTGGCCGCACGATGCCGGGGAGGTGGCGGGAAGCGTGTTTTTTCTCTTCAACTGCTGCTGCTGTGAGTATAAAATATTCAGGGTCTGCCCACCAACCGGAAAAAGGACCCGCCGTGCGGCTGTATCCTGGAGGAAGGCATGTCGTTACCCCGTTCATACTGTCTGCTGGCCTGCTTCTTGATCCTGGGGTTATCCCCCCACGTAGGAGGTGCCATGGAACTCTCATCCCCCGCCTTTGCGGACAAGGGAACCATTCCCCTGGCCCATGTCATGCCCGGAGCCGGAGGCCAGAATATCTCCCTGCCGCTGCAGTGGTCCGCCGTGCCGCCTGGCACCCGCTCTCTGGCCCTGGCCGTCGTCGATCCCCATCCGGTGGCCAGAAACTGGGTGCATTGGCTGGTCATCAACATCCCCCCGGACTCCACCGCCCTGCCCGCCGGGGCCTCCCAGAAGGCCATGCCTGCTGGAGCGGTGGAGTTAAAGAATTCCTTCGGCAAACTGGGCTACGGCGGTCCCCAACCGCCCCCGGGCACCGGCGATCATCCCTATGTGGTGACCCTCTACGCCCTCAACACCCCCAAACTGGACCTGCCCGCCGACACCTCCCTGGGCTCCTTTCAGAAAGCCCTGGAGGGGAAGGTGCTGGCCACCGCCACCATCACGGGGATGTTCGGCCGTTAGGAGAGGGTTGAAGACGTGTTTTGAGGGGAGCAGGGGCAGGGAGTTTTGCCACCGCCTACTAGCCCCGCAGAGGGGAATGGGGCTGCCCCAAGGGTCTGCCACCAGCGTCCGCCTGGGGGTCAGGGGGTGATATGAGCCAGGACGAGGCCTTGCACAAGTATCGGCAGAAGCGTGATTTTTCCCGCACTGCCGAGCCTGCCGGGGGGGAGCGCCAGGAGTCGCCCCAACCCATCTTTGTCATCCAAAAGCATGCGGCCCGACGGCTGCACTATGATTTCCGCTTGGAAATCGGCGGCACTCTGAAGTCCTGGGCAGTGCCCAAGGGACCTTCCACCAACCCCAAGGAAAAGCGGCTGGCGGTGCCCACCGAGGACCATCCTCTGGAGTATGCCGATTTTGAGGGGATCATCCCGCCCGGGGAGTATGGCGCCGGCACTGTCCTGGTCTGGGATATCGGCACGTTCCGCAATCTCACCGAGAAAAAAGGGGTGCCCATTCCCCTGGAGGAAGCCCTGGCCCACGGCCACCTCACCATCTGGCTGGAAGGGAAAAAACTCCGGGGGGCCTATGCCCTCACCCGCTTTAAGACCGGCAAGGACGAAAGCTGGCTGCTGGTAAAAAAAGATGATGCCGAGGCGGACGCCGGCCAGGATATCCTGGTGACCCGCCCCGAATCAGCCCTCAGTGGCCGCACCCTGGAGGAGGTGGCAGCCGGGGGCCGGGTGCTGGAGGAAACATTCTGTTTTCACTGACCCGGGGATAAAGTCCTCGCCCCTACCCCCATGGCCAGGCTCCCGGAGCCAAGGGCAGGGGGGCCTCACCCCCTGCCCTTTTCAGGACCGCGTGTTATTATCACCTGCCGCGGGCCTGTTTCCGGCCCGACGTCAGCGCTCCAGGACCACCACGGCGACGCCGTAATCCCCTTCATCGCTGAGGGACAGGAACATGCCGGTGACGCCGTATTGTTCGCACAGCCGGGCCGCCCGGCCGTGGACCCGCAGGTCCGGCCGTCCGGAGCGGGCGGGCACCACCTCCACCTCCCGCCAGAAGATGCCCCCTTGCCGCAGACCGACCCCCAGAGCCTTGGAAAAGGCCTCCTTAGCCGCGAACCGCAGGGCATAGTTGAACTCCGGTCGGGCCCGGGCGTCGCAGTAGTCTATCTCTTCCTGAGTGAAGACCCGTCGTTTGAAACGCTCCCCGAAACGGGCCAGGGCCGCGGCGATCCGGGGAATCCTGACCAGGTCAACGCCGATGCCGACAATCATGGCCGGGGTTCAGGCCGTCGCCGCCTTGGGCAGCGGCGGCGCCAGGGTCTGGCCGAAGGCGATGTTCAATACCTCGTCCATGCGTTCCACCAGGTGGAACTGCAGGTCTGCTTTGACGTTGGCCGGGATATCCTCCAGATCCTTGGCATTCTGGGCGGGCAGGATAACTTCCTTGATGCCGGCCCGGTGCGCCGCCAGGACTTTGTCCTTGATGCCCCCCACCGGCAGGACCCGGCCTCGCAGGGTGATCTCCCCGGTCATGGCCAGACCTTTTTTCACCGGTCGGTCGGAAAAGAGGGAGACCAGGGCAGTGAGCATGGCCACGCCGGCCGAAGGGCCGTCAGATGGGATGGCGCCGGAGGGCACGTGCACATGGATATCGGTGTCTTTGAAGAAATCCTCCTCCACGCCGATATAGGGGGCCCGGGCCCGGATATAACTGAGGGCAGCGTCCACCGACTCCCGCATGACGTCGCCGATCTGTCCCGTCAGTTTCAGTTTACTGTTGCCGGGCATTTTCAGGGCCTCGATGAAGAGGATCTCGCCTCCCACCGGCGTCCAGGCCAGACCGGTGGCCACCCCTGGCTCGGGATGGTCCAGGGCCGTTTCCCGGAAGAACTTGGCCGGCCCTAAGTACACGGGCACATCGTCGGCGGTGATGGTTTTGGTGCTGGTGACCCCTTCAGCCACTTCCCGGGCCACCCCCCGGCAGAGGGCCGCCACTTCCCGTTCCAGATTCCTGAGCCCCGCCTCCCGGGTGTAATCCGCCACCACCCGCCGCATGGCCTCAGGGGTGATGGTCAGGTGCTCCGGAGTCAGGCCGTGGGCCTCCAGCTGCCGGGGCAGGAGATAGTCGAAAGCGATCTGGATCTTCTCTTCCTCAGTGTATCCCGGCAGCTGCAGGACCTCCATCCGATCCCGGAGGGCCGGCGGGATGGTATCCAACATATTGGCCGTGGTAATGAACATGACCTTGGAGAGGTCAAAACCCACTTCCAGGTAGTGATCCGAAAAGGAGGAGTTCTGCTCCGGATCCAGGACCTCTAGGAGCGCCGAGGCTGGATCGCCCCGGAAATCAGCTCCGATCTTGTCCACTTCATCCAGGATGAAGACCGGGTTGTTGCTGCCGGCCCGGCGGATGCTCTGGATGATGCGGCCGGGCATGGCCCCCACGTAGGTCCGGCGATGCCCCCGGATCTCCGCTTCGTCCCGCACTCCACCCAACGACAGGCGGACGAACTTCCGGCCCAGGGCCCGGGCGATGGATTTGCCCAGGGAGGTCTTGCCGGTACCCGGCGGCCCCACGAAGCAGAGGATGGAGCCCTTCATATCCGGCTTGAGTTTCCGCACCGCCAGAAACTCCAGGATGCGTTTCTTCACCTTCTCCAGGTTCGACATCTCTTCATCCAGGATGCGTCGGGCTTCCGCCAGATCCAGGCGGTCCTCAGTGCTCACCGACCACGGCAGTTCGATCATCCATTCCAGGTAATTGCGGATCACCTGATGATCCGGCGACGTGGGCGGGATGCGGCTGAGGCGGTTCAGCTCCCGCTCCGCCTCTTTCATGGCAGCCTCAGGCAACTCCGCCTCCAGGAGGCGGTTCTGCAGGTCGGCGATCTCCTGGGAGCGCTCGTCGGTCTCGCCCAGCTCCTTCTGCAAGGCCTTGATCTGTTCCCGGATGTAATAATCTTTCTGGGCCTTGTCCATCTCCGTCTTGACGTTGGCCTGAATCTGCTTGCCCAACTCCAGGATCTCAATCTCCCGGTTGATGAGGCGCAGGACTTTACGCAGGCGCTCCTTGACGTCAATGGTCTCCAGCAAGTCCTGCTTATCGGCCTTGGCAATATTCAGGCTGCCGCCGGCCACGTCGGCCAGCACCCGGGGGTCGTCCAGTTCCTGGACCATGGCCCCCAGTTCGCTGGGCAGATAGGGGGACAGCTCCGCCATCTTCTGGAACAGCCCCTTGAGACCGGCCACCATCCCCTCAATCTCCAGATCGGTCTCATACCCTTCGGTAATGGGTGTGACCCGGGCCTGGAGATAGGGTTCCGTGTCGACGATCTCTTCCACCCGGAAGCGATAAAGCCCCTGGACCAGGAGGCGCACCGCACCCTCCTGCGTCTTGCCCATTTTCAGGATCACCGCCGCCGTGCCCACCGGGTAGAGGGTGTCGATGGTGTAGGATTCCGTGGCCGGCTGCCGGCTGGTCAGGATGCCGATGATCTTATCTTTCAGGAGCGTATCGTCGATCAGGCGCTGGGCCGACTCCTCCCACAGGGCCAGAGGGATGATCAGCCGGGGGAAGAGGACCAACTCACTCATGGGTAATATGGGTAACAGACGGGAATCCCCCCCTTCGGGGGCCGCTGTCATTGTCGGGGCATCAGAATGCTGCAGGTTGTCTTTCTCGTCCATAATCCTATCCACTTTCCTAACCGAGAGTATCCCGGTTTGGTATTCAGTCTTCCTCTCGTATGGTTATCTGTCGGGGTGGCACGGCCTGCCGCCAATGCAGGCGGATGATGAGAATGCCTTGTTGATACTCCGCCTCCACCTGTGAATCATCGATGGCTTTGGGTAACTGAAATCGGCGTTCGAAACTGCCGTAGTCCACCTCCAGGCGGTGAAAGCGCCGCACCGGTTCATCGGCGGGAAACCGCCGCCGCCCGGCCACCACCAACTCTTGGCGGTGCAGGGTGAGGCTGATGTCAGTGGTCTGCAGACCGGCCAGCTCCATGCGGATGACCAGTGCCTCCGGAGTTTCATAGATATCCGCCGCAGGGTGAAACGTGGGAGCGCTGGTGGTGGCCGGGCCGCTCCAGGGGCCGAACATGTTTTCCATCAGCCGCCGCATTCTTTCTTCCAACATCTCAAAATCTTTGGCAAACTTTATCTTTATGGGCGCCATGGCGGCAATCCTTCCCATTGGCTGGCGTTCAGGTAGGGGACGCACTGAATTCCCCTGACAGGCTGTGGCAGAAGTCTTGACCGGAGGGCCGGGAATGAAAACGGAGCCACAGCCTGCGGGACAGGGGCGGGCAGTCCTGCCTGTATCTTGGATACATGGTAAGTACATCCGGTCAAGATGTAAAGATGTCCGTCGATATTTTCCACGACGGCCGGCCGCGGGAGATTGATGATCACAGGCGTTAGGGCAAACCGCCCGTGGCAGGGGTAGCTCAGGGAAACCGGGCGGGAGGCGGTGACAGGCTGTCAGTAAAGGCGGCCGATCAGTCTGCCGGTGCGGTAGAGGGAGACGGGGCCGTCCGTGGAAATACAGATGCCCAGGACATCCGGGTAGTAGGCGGTGATCTCCCGGGTGGCCTGATGGCGGGTGCCGCTCCCCAACTCATCCCCGGCCAGGGGCGGTAGCTGCAGACCGGTGGCCTTCAGCCGGGCACCGAAATGGGTCACCAGCAGGTCTTCGTTGAATATGACGGCCCCGTCGGGTTTGGCCAACCCCAAGATGATGGCGCTCCAACGGTTGTCCAAGGGCACCGGTTGGGCCAGCCGCACCTCATTCTCGATGGGGACAAAAGGTTCCTGGAGCCTGCTGGTCTTCAGGCCGAACAACAGGATACCACCCCGGGCGCTGGCCCGCAGGCCTCGGAAAAGGGTGCGCAACTGCGGCACCACCTCCCCGGAGAGAGCCCCCGGGCAGATGCTCCGCAGTTGGCGCTCCAGTTCCTGCCAGAAGACGTCCTGAAACAAGGGGATCTGCAGGCGGCCGTGGCGATATTCCAGCAGGGAGAGGGGGATCCGGTCGCTCTGGCGGCCTTTTAAGGCCAGCCAGAAGTTGAACCGTCCCCGCCGGGAAATGGTGGCCAACGGCAGGGACTCCCGCCAGGAACGGACCGTGGTCAATTGGCGCTGAGTTCCTTCCTTAAGGTGCAGAATCCCCACCAAGCGGCCCTGGTGTACCGCCAGAAACGTCGTCCGACCGTCGGCGTTCAACAGCAGCTGCTTCATGGCCTCCACTCCCTCGGTCAACAGCGGCCGGTGCGTCTGATGGTAGAGGAAGAGATTGGGCCAGCGTTTCTGGTGCTCGTCCAGGGATTTTTCCGGCGACAGGAAGGCAAAACCGGTGAAGAGCCGCTCCCCCTCAATAGTATAGTAGAGTAGCTGCTTGAACAACCGCACACCCCGAATGATTCCTTCCTCCGCCCTGCTCCCGGGAATCTCACAGCGTCTCAAGTCCGCCATGGTATACAGGCGGGTGCCGATGTAAGGCGTATCCTGGGCGTCCAGCTTGACGGTGGCGCAGGGGATCCAGACGAGACTCTGCAGATATCGGGCAATGGCCTGCTCCTCCAGGGAATAGGGAGCAAAGGCGAGGAAGTCCTCTTGGACCACCCCCGCATGGATGGCCAGGATGTAAAACCAGGCCAGGCCGAAGAGGATGCTGATGAACCGGCAGTGGAAGGGCGACAGCAGAAAGGAGGACTGCGAGGTGGTCAGCTTGAAATAATCTGTTTTATCTCCCAGCTGTAATCTGATGAGGTGAAACAGGGCACCGCTGGCACCATCTTCCTGATTGGGATAGAGCTTGCCGCTGATCACCAGACGGTGTCGCCGGGTCTGCACCGCCAGGAACGGAAAGAGCTCCACCCCCACCATGGTATGGGGCCCGGTCAACGACTCCGGCACCTCCAGCTCCCTGGTCAGGGTGCAGGTGGTGATATCCTCCAGCAACCGGTTGACCTCGGTGGAGGCGATCAGAGTCAGGTAGCTCTGCCGCACCTGACTGAGATTCAGGTTTTTGGCGGCAATACGGGGAAACGGCATCGTCAGTCATCCCGGCCGGCGTCATCTAAGCCAAGGGGCGAAGACTCCGGCCTTGGCCTTGCTGTCGGCCCGGCAGCTATTCCGGATTCGGATGTTCCTGGAACGGTGGTATGATAGTGTGGTGCCGGAATGCAGTCATACTTTCCTGATACTATACCTGAATCCAGAGAAAATGTTAAGCCGCAGAGCCACCGCACCATGAAAACGTCTTCGTAGGGGAGGGGGCCCAGGGGATAGGTGGCCAGAGGTCAGTGGTCAGTGGTCAGTGATAAGGGAATAGGGATGAGGGAATAGGGATGAGAGATCATCGGGTCGCCTGCCTTCTACTGTTCTCCGGTTACTGCCCTCTGCCCTCCGCCCTCCGCCCTATTCCCTGACCACTGGCCAGTGGTCACTGGCTCCAATGACCTGCAAGTTCGGGATTCCTTCCCGCTGTTACCAGTGGCCGCCAGTTGTTCCACCGCCTGTTGGACTCCGGGAGAATTCCCCGCCAACGGTAACGATGTTCGGGCAGACCTGGAGGTCCGCCCTACTATTCCCTATTCCCTGACCACTGGCCAGTGGTCAGTGACTCAAATGACCTGCAGGTTCGGGATTCCTTCCCGCTGTTACCAGTGGCCGCCAGTTGTTCCACCGCACGCCAGGGGTGGGCACCGACTCGATGAGCTGCTGATAGCAAGAGACCGCGGGAGCAGACTTTGGGGGATGCAGGGCGAGCTCTGAACCTCGGCTTCCCCGGAGGCACTTCCCTGCTCGGAGGGGCAGGTTCACCGCCTCCGGCGCCGGGCATAGATCTGGGTGAATTCAGCCCCCACGAAGATGATCTGCGCCGAGTAGAAGACCCAGAGCAGGATCACCACCAGGGAGCCGGCCGCGCCATAGGCCGAGGCCAGGTTCTGGCGGGTCAGATACAGGCCCAGGAAAAAGTTGCCCACCATGAAGAGCAGGGCGCTGACCACCCCGCCCCGGGCCGCAAAGCCCCAGGCCACCCGGGCTGAGGGCAGGACTTTGTAGAGGATGGTAAAGAGGGCGGCTAAAAATGCCAGGGAGAGGAGTTGTTCGCTCACCGCCACCAACACCGGCGGCACCACCAAATGGTCGCTGAGGCGGTCATAAAAGGCTGCCAGCAGCGACCGCAGGATCATGGCCAGGAGGATGAGGAATCCCACCGCCAGGACCACCAAGAGGGATTTGCCCCGGTCCCGGAGGAGGACCCACAGCCCGGCAGCTTGGCTCTCGATGCCCCACATACGATCCAGGGCATTACGCAGCATCAGAAAGACGCTGGTGGAGCCGAAGAGGATCAGTCCCAAGGCAATGGCCGTGGCCCGGACCCCGGACCCCGGCTTGTAGGCGCCCTGAACCGCCTGCATGAGGTTGGCGGCGTTTTCCTGGCCCACGTATTCACTCAGGCGCAGCAACAGATCCGCCTGGACGGTCTCTCGACCCAAAAAAAACCCCACCACCACCGTGATGAGGATGAGGAGGGGCGCCAGAGAGAAGAGGGTATAGAAGGCCAGAGCTGCGCCCAGCACCGGGACATCGTCTTTGGTCCATTCGGCCACGGTTTCCCGGGCCAGTTGCCAGGCGGTCCGCCCCGCTGCCACCAGACTGGCAGACAAGGAAGTGCGTTCAGATGGAGGGATCGGTGTCTGGCGGTCGATGGTTGCCCCCCTAGCAGGCTGTTGAAAAACTCCTTACCATATCCGATAGTGGGAGGATATCCCTAAATTTCAGCTTTTGGCGCAGCCAAAAGCTGCCGTTGGGGTTGGGGAAGGGGTTACAAATACGTTTTCAACCCCCTGTTAGGTCTTCACCCGCCAGGTGGTGCCCTGGGGACTGTCCTCCAGGAGGATGCCGGCGTCGGCCAGACGTTGACGGATGGCGTCAGCTTTGGCAAAATCTTTGGCCTGGCGGGCCAGACGGCGTTCTTCGATGAGGGCCTCGATGGACGCCGGATCCAGGGCCAAGGCGGCGGTCTTCTGGCGCAGTTCCTGGAGCATGGCCGTGGGATCAGCCTGCAAAAGATTCAGGATGGCGCCCAGGGTCCGCAGTTCCTGACCCACCCAGGCCAGGAAGGCCCGACCCGCGGCCTCCTGGGGCTGGTATTCCAGGGTGCGGTTCACCAGCCGGACGGCATCGAAGAGGTGGCCCAGGGCCAGGGCGGTGTTGAAATCATCCTCCATGGCCTCCTGGAACCGCGACCTCAGGCTGCGCAACCGCTGCTGTTCTTCGGCGCTCAGACCGGGCAGGACCTCCCCCGCGGGTGGCTCCGGGGGGGCGGGCTGACCGGCTGCTGCCTGGTCCAGGCGGGCCAGAGCGCTGTAGAGCCGATCCACCGCAGTCTGGGCCTCCGCCAGGGCCTGGTCGGAAAAATCCAAAGGACTGCGGTAGTGGTTCTGGATGAGGAAAAAGCGCACCACTTCCGGGTGGAACTTGGCCAACACCTCCTGGATGGTGAAGAAATTGCCCAGAGACTTGGACATCTTCTCCTGGTTGATGGTCACCATGCCATTGTGCAACCAGTAGCGCGCCAGGGGCTGGCCGGTGGCTGCCTCGGATTGGGCGATCTCGTTCTCGTGATGCGGGAAGATGAGATCCGCCCCGCCGCCGTGAATGTCAAAGGTGTCCCCTAAAAAGTGCTGGCACATGGCCGAACATTCAATGTGCCAGCCGGGGCGGCCGGGCCCCCAGGGACTGTCCCAAGAAGGCTCCCCCGGTTTGCTGGCCTTCCAGAGCACAAAGTCAAAGGGGTTGTCCTTCTGCTCATTGATATCTATGCGGGCTCCGGCCAGCATCTCGTCGAGGCTGCGGCCGGAGAGTTTGCCGTAGCCCGGGAATTTGGCCACCGGGAAATAGACGTCCCCCTGGCGTTGGTAGGCGAAACCTTTGGCGGCCAACACCTCGATGAGCCTGATGATATCGTCGATATGCTCAGTGGCCCGGGGTTCAATGTCCGCCGGTCCCACCCCCAGGGCGGCCATATCCCGTTGAAAGGCGGCGATGTAGGTCTCGGCGATGGTCTGCCAGGGGAGGTTCTCCTGCTGGGCCCGACGGATGATCTTGTCATCAATATCAGTGAAATTCCTCACCCAGGTGACGGTGTATCCCAAAGAGCGCAGATACCGGATGATGACGTCGAAGACCACCGCAGAGCGGGCGTGACCGATGTGACAATCGTCGTAAACAGTGACCCCGCAGGCATAAATCTTCACCGCCCCGGGCTGCAACGGGAGGAATTCTTCTTTCCGTTTGGTGAGGGTGTTGTAAACCAACAAGGTATAAACTCCGGAAAATGAGTAAAAAAAGGCGCCTCAGCCGCCTTTTGTCCAGCTTCGCCTCGTCTGCCTTCCCGGACCATGCGGGCGCCGGGGCCCAACGATCCGGTTATTTCTTCTTCTTGCCGGTGCTCTTGGCCTTCTTCCCCTTCTTGGGCTCAGCGGCGGGTTCCGGCGCGGCGGCAGTGTGCACCGCAACGGGATGGGTCACGGAGACCGGCAGGCCGGCATACCGGCGGATATAAGGACGCCGCACCCGGCCGCCGACCACACCGGCTGCCTGGGGGGCCGGGGCGATGGTTTCCGGCACGCCGGCGGACTCCAGGACAGGGATGGCTTCGGGGGCCGCCGCCCCGGGAGAGGTCGCCGGGCCCGGGGTCCCGGTCACATAACGGCGCTGGTCTTTTGGCAGATTGCGAAGATCAGCTTGACAATATTGGCATTTCTGGGCCCAAAGCTCCACTGTTGCCTGACATTGCGGACAGACCAATACCAGCCCCATGAGAACTCTCCTTTGTGCAGATTAGTGTCCAGCCGGAAAATGGGTGGGGAGTAACCTTCCTGCCTCCCAACCTGCAGCGCCGTAGTCAGCAACGGGAGAAACCTTCACCCTCACCTCTGAACCTTGCCCTCTCCCGCCAACGGGGCGAGGGCATAAGGGTTGTTCCGGTTGAATGCAGATTAATTAAATCTAATTCTATATCAAACAAATACCTGCCATTCAAGTAATTTTTTGGGAATATTTTCACTATCCCCGGGATGCCGGCCGGCCCCCATAACCCAGGAGAAGGCCCCGCAGTTCTCAAAATGAAAGGCACCCTCCCCTCTTTGGGGTGAACTTCTCAGAATGAGAAAAAACCTGCCCGAATTGCCGCAGAACGCAGTGATAAACAAAAAATCTGCTTGAAAAACAATAGCTTATGATTGCCAGGGACCCCGCCCGGTTGGCAAGGACCTTGCAGGTATACACCTCCGGATGCCGGACGTCTCTGTCCGGCTTCTGTTGCCAATACGATATTTATGTGTTCAAGGGAGGTCATCTGCCTGCCATGCGAACTGCTCTTTCCACCCTGTCTATGCGCCGTTTGACGGCCTTCCGGGCGCCGGTGCAGGGAGTGGTGCTGAAAAAGATGCAAGTGGTGGATCTGATCCTGAAAATCCTGGTACCGGCCCTGTTGCTGGTCTTTTTTGTGGTCTCCTGGCAATGGGGCTCTCTGAACGGCTACCTGCAGCTGCTCAGCCGCCAGAGTTATGCGTCCTTCATCCCGGCCGTGGGCGCCATCTACACCTTGATGCTGCTGCTCTTCCAGATCGTCCGCACGGTCCTCTGGTGCCGCTACAAGCCCTATCCCTTACCCGCCGGCGAGCTCCCCTCGGTTACGGTGATCATCCCCGCGTACAATGAGGGTGCCATGGTGGAGAAGGCCATCTATGCGGTCACCGGCAGCGACTATCCCCGGGAGAAGCTGGAGATCATCTGCATTGACGACGGCTCCAAAGATGACACCTGGACCTATATCAGCCGGGCCCAGCAGCGGTATCCCCATCTCATCAAAGCCATCCAGTTCCCCCGCAACCGGGGCAAAAAGGCCGGGCTCTATGCCGGCTTCACCCAGGGCCGGGGTGAGATTTTCGTCACCATCGACTCCGACTCGGTCATCAGCCGGGATACCCTGCGCCAGATCGTCGCCCCCATGCTCCACGACCCCAAGATCGGCGCGGTGGCCGGCAACGTCAAGGTCTTCAACCGGCACCAGAGCCTGTTAGGCAAGATGCTGGCGGTCCGTTTCGTCCTTTCCTTTGATTTCCTGCGGGCCTCCCAGTCCTGGTATGGCGCGGTCACCTGCACACCCGGTGCCCTGTCCGCCTATCGCCGGGAAGCGGTTCTGCCCCATGTGGACGCCTGGCTGCACCAGACCTTTCTGGGCTCCCCCTGCCACCACTCCGAAGATCGGGCCTTGACCAACTTCGTCCTGCGTAGCGGCTATTACAGCGTCTACCAACGCACGGCCATCGTCCACACCCTGGTGCCCGAGACCTACAAAGGTCTGTGCAAGATGTATCTGCGCTGGGAGCGGGGCAATGTCCGGGAATCCTTCGTACAGTTGGGCTACCTGTTCACCAACTACCGGGACAAACATCGGCTGCTGCCCATCGTGGACTTTTTCATGACCCAGATCGAGTTTCCCCTCACCTACCTCTTCCTGGGGCTGCTGCTGAGCTCCATCGTGGTCTACCCCCTGGTATTCGTCAAATTCCTGGCTGCCTTGGGGGTCATCTCGGCGGTCTACATGATCTACTACATCGCCCTGGAGCGGGACCTGGACTTCATCTACGGCGTCATCTACAGCTACTACGCCTTCTTCCTGCTGCAGTGGATCTACCCCTACGCTTTCCTGACCGTGCGCAATCGCCACTGGCTGACCCGATAATCCGTCGCGATTCAAATAGATTTCGCCACCAGGGCGGGGATGTCCCCGCCCTGGCCGCGTCGTCGCCCGCCAAGCGGGGACGAGTACCAGCAAGCTGTTGATAAACTCCCTGCCACTGTTGTCGGGGGTCAGATGGCGTTCAGCATGCCGTGGAACTGGCGGTCGCGGCTGTGTTGCAGATCGATGGCCAAGGCCGGGCAGGTGGCACAGCAGATGCCGCAACCCTGGCAAGTGGTGGGGTCGATGGCCACCCGGGCGACGTCCTCCTGGAAATACGGGGCACCGTAAGGGCAGACCCGCAGGCAGTTCAGGCAGCGGACGCATGCCCCCTGATCCACCGACGCCACTTGGCCGCTCACTTCCATGGTCTGGCGGGCCAAAATGCCCATGGCCCGGGCTGCCGCACCCTGACCCTGGGCAATGACCTCGGCGGGAAATTTGGGGGCGTGGGCCATGCCGGCCAGGAAAAAGCCGCTGCCGGCCAGATCCAGGGGGCGCAGCTTGACATGGGCTTCCAACAAAAAGCCATCGGCATCTGTGGCCAGCTTGTAGACCCGGGCAGCCTCAGCCAGTCCGGGACTGGGGCGGAAGGCCGCGGCCAGGATCAGGTAATCGGCTTTCATGGCCAACGGTGCGCCCAGGCTCTGATCAAAGACGTTCACCTGCAATCCCGCCCCCCGGAGCGTGACTTCCGGGGGCCGCCCGCGGTCAAACCGGATGAACTGCACCCCCAGTTTGCGGGCTTTCTGGTATGCCAGTTCATGGAACCCGAAGGTCCGGATATCACGGTAGAGGATAAAGTTCCTGGCGCCAGGGTCCAGCTCTTGGAGGCGGATGGCGTCATTGACCGCGTTGGTGCAGCAGACCCGGGAGCAATAAGGATGCTCGGGTTCCCGGGAACCCACGCAGAGGATCTGCACTACCGTGCTGCCCGGGGGAAACTGCCGACCTGCGGCCAGCCGGTCCTCCAGCTCCATGTGGGTCAGGACCCGCTCTGATTGCCCATAGAGATATTCCGTGGGCCGATATTCCACCGCGCCGGGAGCCAGGATGGTGGCGCCGTGGGGGATCTCCAAACGCTCCCCGGCCGCGGTCCGGACCACACTGATAAATCGCCCCACATGGCCCCGGAAGTCCACCACCCGGGCGTCCGTCAGTATCTGGATCCGGGGGTGGTTCTGCACTCTGGTCGCCACAGTTTCCAGATAATCCCTGATCTGCAGGCCGTCCGAAGTCTGATGGGGCAGCCGGGCCAGGCCGCCCGGTTCCGGTTGCTGCTCCACGATGGTGCACTCATAGCCCGCCTCGGCCAGGGTCAGGGCAGCGCTCAGTCCCGCCAAGCCCCCGCCCACGATCAATCCCCGGGGAACCACCTGGAACCGGGTTTCCTGGAAAGGTTCCAGGTTCCGGGCCCGTCCCACGGCCATGCGGATCAGGTCCTGGGCCAAAGCCGTGGCCCGCTCCGGCTCGCCCTGGTGTACCCAGGCATCCTGGTCCCGGATATTCGCCATCTCGAAGAGATACTTGTTCAGTCCCGCCTGGCGCAGGTTTTCCTGAAACAACGGTTCATGGGTGCGGGGGCTGCAGGCCGCCACCACCACCCGGTTGAGCCCGTGCTCCCGGACCGCCCGGCGGATCTGCTCCAGGGAGTCCGTGGCGCAGGAAAACACCAGGTGATCGGCGTGCACGACCTGCGGCAAGGTCCGGGCATAGTCGGTGACGGCCGGCACATCCACCACCCCGGCGATGTTGATACCACAATGGCAGACAAAGACCCCCACCCGGGGCTCCTCCCCGGCAATATCCCTTTCCGGTGGATACGCCTTGGCGGTCACCAGGGTTCCCCGGGAATCGGCCAGGAGTGACGCAGCGGAAGCGGCGGCGGCCGATGCCTGGGTGACGGTTTCCGGGATGTCCTGGGGGGATTGATAGACGCCGCAGACATAGACCCCCGGCCGGGAGGAGGCCACCGCCTCCAAAGGTTGACCAGTGGCAAAGTGCCAGGGATTGACGGCCAGTTCTAGACGGCGGCCCAGTTCCACGGCTTCGGGATGGGCATCCAGCCCCACCGACAACACCACCAGGTCAAACTCCTCCACGCGGATCTGGCCACCCGGATCAACATAGGAAATCTCCAGATTCTTGCTCCGGGGATTCTCCGCCACCCGGGAGACCAGGGAGCGGATATAGCGCACCCCACTGTCCTGGGCCCGTTCGTAGTAGCGGTCGAAGCCCTTGCCCTGGGCCCGCAGATCAATGTAAAAGATGGCAGCCTCCACCTGGGCATCATGTTCCCGGGCGACGAGGGCCTGTTTGGTGGCATACATACAGCAGACCGAGGAGCAGTAATCCCGACCGGCAGCCTGATCCCGGGAGCCGACGCACTGGAGCCAGGCGATCTTTTTGGGTTCGTTGCCGTCCGAGGGACGCTGCACCCGACCCCGGGTGGGACCGGTGGCGGCCAGCAGCCGCTCGAACTCCAGGGCAGTGACCACATTGGCATACCGCCCATAGCCGTACTCCACCTTGCGCCGGGCATCAAACGGCCGGTAACCGGGGGCCAGGATGACGGCGCCCACCCGCAGCTCCATCTTCCGGGGCTGCTGCTCATGATCCACCGCCCCCGGCTTGCAGGCCGCCACACATTGCATACATTCCGAACAGATGGCGCAGTTCAAGCACCGTTCCGCCTCCCGATGGGCCTGGTCGGGAGTATAGCCCTGCCGGACCTCGGCAAAACCGGCCAGGCAGGCCGCCACCGGCAACAGGGGCATGGGTTCCCGGGGCCGCTTCTTCTCCGTGGGGCGGATATCCACCCATCTCTGCTGGACCTCGCTGCCCAGACTAGGGCCCCGGCCTGCGGCCAGGTCCTTCCCTTGGAGATAGCGGTCAATGGATTCCGCTGCCTCCCTGCCGCCGGCCACCGCACCGATGGCAATCCAGGGGCCTACCTGCACATCGCCGGCGGCAAAGACCCCCGGACGAGAGGTCATAAACGTCACCGGATCGGCGTCAATGGTCCCCCATCGGGTGGTCTGGATGCCGGCGCTCTCCAGACCGGTGAGATCAGGCCGTTGGCCCACCGCAGCCACGATCATATCACCATTAAGGATGAACTCAGATCCGGCTAGAGGAAGGGGCCGGCGCCGGCCTGAGGCATCCGGTTCTCCTAAGGTCATGCGCAGGCAGCGCAGGCCGGCGGCGGCACCGTGCACCACCACAACTTCCTGGGGGGCAGCCAAAAACTCTATCCTCACCCCCTCCCGCTCAGCCTCCAGGACCTCCTCCGGGGCTGCCGGCATCTCCTTCCGGGAGCGGCGATAGATGATCGTAACCTCGGCGCCCAGACGGCGGACCGTCCGGGCCACGTCCAAGGCCACATAGCCACCGCCCACCACCAGGACCTTCCGGCCGGGCTTAAACGGTTCCCCCAAGGCCAGGGTGCGGAGGAGCTCCACTCCCTCCAGAACCCCGTCGGCCTCCTCGCCAGGGATGCCCAAAGGCATACCCGCGTGACAGCCCAGCCCCAGAAAGACGGCTCTGTAGCCCTCCTGGAAAAGGCCGTCCAAGGTAATATCCCGACCCAGGGCAGTATTGGTGACGATCTTTACCCCCCAGCGCTGGATGTAGGCGATTTCCCGATCCAGCACCTCCTTGGGCAGCCGATGATCCGGGATGCCCACCCGCAGCATCCCCCCGGTCACCGGCAGAGCCTCAAAGATAGTGCAGGGATAGCCCCGCCGGGCCAGATGATAGGCACAGGAGAGGCCAGCCGGCCCGGAGCCGATCACGGCCACTTTTTTCCTTTTCAAGGGGACCTTGGGTAGGGGCAAGGTGTCCAGGTCCACCTGGTCAGCAGCAAACCGTTTCAGGTCACAGATGGCTAGCGCCTCATCCACCTCCGCCCGTCGGCAGGCGCTCTCGCAGGGGTGCGGGCACACCCGGCCGATCACCCCGGGAAGCGGCAACTCCTCCATAATCAGCCGCACCGCCTCCTCATACCTGCCCACCTTGATGAGCTGTATGTAACCCTGCACTTTCAGACCGGCCGGGCAGGTGGTGACGCATGGCGGCCGCCCCAACTTCTTGATGGCATACTGGGAAGGAATGGTCTGGGGGAAGTGGCGGTAGGCAGCCTGCCGAGTTCCCAACCCCTCATCAAAGGTGGAGGGCATGGTTACCGGACAGACCTTGGCACAATCGCCGCAGGCCGTGCATTTGGCCAGATCAATATAGCGGGGCGCCTGGGTCAGGGTGACGGTGAAATCCCCCGGTGTGCCGCTGAGGCTCTCCACGTCGGCCTGAGTGATCACTTCGATATCCGGATGCAGCCCCACTTCGATGAGTTTGGGGGAAATCATGCAGGTGGAACAATCGTTGGTGGGAAAGGTCTTGTCCAGTTTGGCCATCATGCCGCCCAAAGAGATGTCCTTTTCCACCAGGTAGACTTTCAAGCCGGCGTTGGCCGCATCCAACGCCGCCTGCAGCCCGGCGATACCGCCGCCCACCACCAGGACGGCCCCCACGGTGCCCTTTGCCTTCGTCGTCATAGGTTATCCTATTCTGCCGCCCCCCTGCCGGCGCCTTAGACCCGCCTCCTGGAACCGGACGCACC
>FWPV01005441.1_pt1 | contig 18492 bp, 16 predicted proteins | sample 2228371 | NCBI WGS metagenome assembly FWPV01 (sample SAMEA103939776, study PRJEB20133) | metagenome
TGGTTGCGATGAACAGCAGCGGCAAGAACTTCTTGATTTACCGCTGGAGCGACATCCAACCCCGGCTTCCGAAATAAGGCTGGCGCCCGCCTTTCACGCAGCGTACCGGCAGCGGGCTGCTTCGTCCGTGAATGCCCGGAGCAGATGGATGTCAGCGTCGAAAAAGTGGTCGGAGGGAGCAAGGATGTAGCCGCCGCCCTCGCCTGCCTCGCGGAAACAGCGACGCACCTCGGCGCGCGTGGCTTCTTCGCCGCATCCTACGAAGAAATGGGCTTGATCGAATCCGCCGATCATGCACGCTCTGCCGGCGATGATCTGTTTGGCTTTAGCTAAATCGGAGTCTCCGCCCATTGCCGGGGGCGTGAAGGTCTCGATCGCGTCCGGTCCCATCGCCACCGCCCGTTCGAGCATAGGCATGATCTTTCCGCACAGGTGATAGACAATGCGCTGACCCGCGCGGTGCGCCGCATCGATCAGGGGCGCGTCATAGGGCGCCACAAACTCGTCGAACATCCGGGGCGAAATCACGCTGGCGGAGCCGTCGCCGCCCCCCAATTCCAACAGGTCGTAGCGAGCCCCCTTCATCGACTCGATAAAGGTCAATTTCCTGCGCTGTAAAATCCCGAGCAGCTCATGAACCCACTGTGGATCGTCGCAAGCCGCCATGATCAACGCCTGAGGACCTACCAGGCAGGCTGCGTCCTGCCAGCAGCCGGGCTGTCCGAACACGTCGAAGCAGCAAATATGCCCGCGGATCAATGCCCGCTCCCCTGCTTCCTCCGCGATCCGGTTGACCTCCACGACGTCGCATTTCGGCGCGGTGGCGTACTTGGCGATCAGCTCGATGTCCCGCTTTTGCTTGATCAGGGGTTCCGCCACCCAAGCGGTGTAGCCGGCGTCCTCGAGAACCATCGAAAGCGTCCCGGCGGGAGTCTGAAAACGGAAGCGGGTTAGCCGCCTTCCTGGTTCTGTTAGAGGCTCCTCGAACACCCGCCACGCGTCGGTGGCGATTCTCCGGCTTGCCAGGAAGCCCGGCTCGCCTTGCAAGGGATCGTAATACTCGCCCCGCTGCTCATCCGGGCGGTGAGGAACCGTCCAAATGATCGGGTCGAAGCCGAATTCCTCCAGGAACCGCTGTTGATCCATGCCGTTGAGGTACTTCTCGAGGAAATACGGCATGACGTGATGGGTCGTCACCGGCAGCCGGTCGGGCGCGCGCCGCTCGAGCGCCGTCAAAAGGCGCTGTTTTGGGGTCATCAATTTCAGTTTGACTTAACGGAAGATGCTGCGGAGGCGATCGAGGAACCCGCGCTTTTCGGCGGGCTTCTCCTGAGGCTGCGGTTCGGCGGGCGGCGGCTCGGCTTTCTTGGGACGCTTGGCTATGACTACCGTGCGCTGCTTCTCGCCGGTTTCGGAGTTGCCGTCCGCCGCCGGCGCAACGGTCGAGGGCGCCGGAGTCTCCCAACCCGCCACACGCGTTCCGCCGCTGCCGTGCAGCCGGCACACTTCCACGGGTTGGGTCCCGGCGATGAACACTTCCGGGCGCGCGGCGGGGCAACCGGCTGCCGCCAACGCTCCCGTCGCCGGGTCGATTTCCACCACCACGACGCCGTCCGGGGCTGTAAACGGATTCACGTTCCGGTATTCGCGAAACGTGTGAGCGCGCTTCATGAACTCGGTCCAAATGGGCAGAGCGGACTTCGAGCCTTCGAGCTTCAGTTCCCGGTTATCGTCGAAACCCACCCAAACAACGCAGATCAAGTTGGAGGTGAATCCGGCGAACCAACCGTCGTGCGAAGTGCCGGTCTTTCCTGCCGCGGGCAACAGGAAACCGCGCGCCCGCGCGCCGGCGCCGGTTCCGCTGCGCAGCACCTCCTCCATGAGGTTGACCATTATGTAGGCGACCCTCGGGTCGAGCACGCTCCTGCGATGCGGTTTGTGCTCGTACAAAGGCGCGCCGTTGACGTCCCGGACGAACTTGATGAAGCTGGGCTTGGCGTACACGCCCTGATTCGCGAACACTGTATACGCGCCGGCGATCTCGATCGGGGTCACCTCATACGCTCCGAGCGCAACCGCGGGCGTGCCCTTGATGTCGCGGTTCATGCCCGCTTGTTTGGCTAGCTCCGCAACACGCTCATATCCCACCATCTCAGCTAGCTTCACAGTGGGCACGTTGAGCGACTTCGAGAGCGCCTGCCGCAGCGTCACGGTTCCGTAAAACTGCCCCCCGAAGTTGTTCGGCTCGTATGGGCGGTTGTCGAACCAGAACGTTGTCGGCTCGTCCAACAATTGCATGACAGGAGTGATGGGCTTCCCGCCGTCTTCCAAGGAACTGCTGAGCGCCGCGGCGTACACGAAGGGCTTGAATGCGGATCCCGGCTGGCGGCGCGCCACCGCGCGGTTGAGCTGGCTCACGCCATAGTTGCGACCGCCTATGAGAGCCTTCACTTCGCCTGTGCGCGGGTCGAGCGCCACCAAAGCCGCTTGCGGTTCGGGGTAGTTCTTGTCCCGCTTGCGCCGCGGCTCAATCAGCTTATCCACCTCCTGAAGACCAAGCCGGACCGCCTCGGCGGCGGCCTGCTGCAAGTTAAGATCCAAGGTGGTGTAGACCCGGTAGGATTTGGACTGAAAATCGTGCCCCTCGAAGCGGTCCTGTAGTTCGTCGTTCACCAAGTCGACGAAGTACGGGGCGTCGGTTGTTTCCACAGCGCCCCGCGCCACTTGGACAGGGGAAGCCGCCGCCTCGGCGTACTCCTGGTCCGAGATATAGCCGTTCTCCCGCATGAGCGCCAGTACGATGTTGCGGCGCGCTTTGGCGCGCTCCGGCCATCGCAGAGGGTTCGTATAACTTGGCTTCTGAATCAACCCTGCCAGCAGCGCGGCTTCCGGAAGCGTGATCTGGCTCAAATCCTTGCCGAAATACGCTTGCGACGCTTCGCCGAATCCCCGGATGGCGAAACTGCCCCGCCGTCCCAAGTCTACGTGATTGGCGTAGTATTCGAAGATCTCCTCTTTGGTCAGCTTCTGCTCGAGCAGGAGCGTAATCAGGACCTCCGGAATCTTTCGCCGCCAGGTCTTTTCGGGCGACAGGAAAAAGCCTCTGGCGATTTGCATGCTCAGCGTCGAGGCGCCTTCCCGGTAATAACCGTGGCGCATGTCCACATAAGCAGCCTTGATGACCCGCAACGGGTCGAAGCCGGCATGTTGGAAAAAGCGCTTGTCTTCGGCTGCGATGACGGCATTCACCAGAACCTTGGGAATGTCCGCATAGCGGACCAAGCGGCGTTTTTCGCGCTTGCGGTCGAACAGATTGGTGATCAGTTCCGGCTCGAGCATATACTGCGTGCGCTCGGTGTTGTCCCGCAACGAAATGATTCGCGTCACCCGCCCGTTCTGTATCTGAATGACCCCGGCTTCCTGATCGAAATAAGAGTCCGGACCCGGGAAAATCTCGATGCCGTCCTCCCGCACCCGGTACCACCCCATGCGGTTGGCATGCGATTCAGAGTACCCGCTGCGCCGCAATTGGGAGACAATCTCGTTCACCGCCACCTCGTCCCCTAAAGTGAGCGTGCGGGGGGCGGCGAACAGCATGGCGGTATTGGGGAACGGACCGGAGGAGAGCTTCTCCTCGATCATGCGGGAATACTTCACGTAGGCGAAGGTGAAGACTCCGAGGCACGCCAGCAGAATGGCGGTGAAAGTAGCCAGCAAGACTTTTCCTACGGGGTGTAGCAGAAGCCGGAGCAGCATTGCTTTGTGCGGCGCCTTGTGTTTGGGTCCCACTAAAGTCTCATTGTCGCACGCCGCGGACCGCCCGGCTCCGCCCATTCCGAATCACTTGGACAGCTCCGTCCAGATATCTTCGTTCTCGCGCCACTTCTCCGGGGCGCTTACAGAGGTTTGCACTTCAGGAACCTGAAGCGTTCCGTGCCCGTACGGGCAGATGTACTCGATGCGCGGGGGACCCTCCTCAAGCCATTGCACCCAGGAGCCCATCTCCACCGGCATGATCAAGCGTCTCAAACAAGTCCGGCAGCGCCGGCGCTGATCCCAGATGGCCAGCCAAAGTAGGCCCAAGGCAGCTAAGCCAAAGAAAATCAGTGCGAAAGCCCAGGGTAAGTCGTGGATGTACCGGGGGTGATCATAATGCTCGCCGTAAAAGCGCGCATCCGGAGTCTCGGGAATCCAGACCGACATGCCCCAATACAGTAGAGCCAGGACAGCAGCCGCAGCCGCCAGCTTCGCCGCGAACCAGCTCCAGTATCTCATCCTCCTATTTGGATTCCGCGCCTGCCATTTAGGTTCCCTCTAGCGCACCGCTTTCGAACTCACCCCGCGCCCGCCATTGATGGACGGCCAACCGTCCGGTTCCCAAACAACCTCATCCAAGACCGCCTGGCGCCCTTTCGAAACCGGCACGCCCACCGCGTAAGCGTGATAAAGCAGGAAATAACGCCCCTCAGGCGTGAGAACGATGCTCCCATGTCCGGGGCATTTCCAGCGCTCGTTCGCCGCCACCAAGGGGTTACGGGGGCACTTCTCCCACGGACCCAGGAGCCGCCGGGCGCGTGCGACTCCCAAGGCGTAGTTGCACCGCTCGCCGCAGCAGGCGTTGCCGGAGTAGAACAGGTAAAAGTATTCGCCCCGCCGTACGACGAACGGCCCTTCCACGACGCCGCCCTCCCACGGCGCGTCATTGTGGAACAGTTCCACAGGTTTGCCTTCCAGCCGCAATCCGTCCTCGGATAAGGGTTGCGCCCATAACGGCGTAGGTTTCATCTGGCTATTCCCGTCCTCTTTCCAAATCAGATACAGCTTGCCGTTTTCGTCCCGCGTGGGTACGGCGTCGATCGAGCCTAGCTCCTGGCAAACAAGAGGTCCATGGTCCTCATACGGACCCTCGGGCTTCGGGGCGGTGGCGACCGCCACGCACAGGGGTCCGCCCCGCTTGCGCGCGGTGTAGTAGACGTAAAACCGGCCGCCGATTTCGGCCAGCTCCGGCGCCCAGTACTGCCGCGAACTCCAAGCGGGCGGCTCATCAAAGATACCGCCCGCCAGCCGCCAGTGCACGAGGTCTGTGGAACGCAGCAGCGGAAAGACGGGGCGTTTGCCGGAGCTTGTCGCCGTCGCCCAATATTCGCCCCCAACGCGGATGACGGAAGGGTCGGGATAATTCCCAGGGATGACGGGGTTCGAGTAAACGATCTCAGCCCCCGCCAGAAGCATCAACGTGAAAACAGTCTCGATCATGACCGGAAGAGGTTCCTTAGCAGGAATATCAGGTTGGCGGGGCGTTCCGCGAGCCGCCGCATGAAGTACGGATACCAGGCTACGCCGTAAGGGACGTACAGACGGAGCCGGTAGCCGTCCGCTACCAATCTTTGCTGCAAGTCCCGGCGGATGCCGTAAAGCATTTGGAACTCGAAGCGGTCCGGGGAAAGATGCAACCGCTTTGCCTGTTCGCGGGCGGCGCGGATCATGTTCGGGTCGTGGGTGGCGATCGCCGGATCCTTGCCTTGTTCAAGGAGCAGCGCCGAGAGGCGCACAAAGTTGGCGTTCACGTCGCTTTTGCGGGGATAGGCGATCTCCGGGGACTCCTTATACGCCCCCTTGCATAGCCGCACCGGGACTCCCTCCGCACACAACACCCGGGCGTCCGCCTCCGTGCGGTACAGATACGCCTGCAGAACCGCCCGCACGCAGCCGAAGCGGGCGTGCATCTCGCGGGCGATGGCTAAAGTGGGGTCGACGAACGGGCTCGACTCCATGTCGATCTCGACTCGCGTGCCGGTTTCTTGAGCCAGGCGCACCACCGGTTCGAGATTGCGGCGGCAGAGCCCGTTGTCAATTTCAAGCCCGAGCTGGCTCAGCTTCAGTGAGATGGTGGATCGCAGCCCCGCGTCCCGTATGCGATGCAAAGATTCGAGGTAAGCGTCGCGGGCGCTTCCGGCTTGTTCCGGCGAAGTCACGCCCTCGCCAAGATGGTCGAGCGAAACCAGGATGCCCTCGCCGTTCAGAGCCCGGCAGACCCTCAGTCCCTCTTCGAGCGTCTGGCCTGCCACGAACCGCTTCGTGAGCCTGCCGGCGAGAGAGGCGGTTTCCATCCAGGACCGTAACTGCTTCTGCGTCGACAGGTACAGCAGCAGATTCCGCAGCATCGCGAGCGCCGTTCCTCATTGTGGCAGAAACAGGCGCGTTCACGCCCGGCGCAATTTCGATATACTGCCTCCAGCTTGATGAAAAAGGAAGGTTGACGGTATGCGCATTCTTGCGACGGCACTGATCTTCACCTGCGCTGTATGGGCACAAAATCCCTATGGCCGTATAACGGGTAGAGCCACCGACGCCGCTGGAGCAGTGATCCCCAACGCTTCGATTCGCGTCGTAAACATAGACACTCAAGTGGCGGTTTCCGTGGTGTCCAACCACGAGGGGAATTGGGACGTCCCGAATCTCAATCCGGGGCAGTACAAAGTCTTCGGCGAGGCGTCCGGCTTCAAGCGCGTTGAACGCGGTCCGCTGGAAGTCCGCGTCGGCGACGTCCTCGAGATCAATTTGCCGTTTGAGGTTGGCGCCGTCACCGAAAGCGTGACCATCTCAGCGGAGGCGCCGCTGCTCGAATCCACGAACGCCGACGTGGGTCAAGTCGTGGACAACCGCAGCATTGAGGACTTGCCCTTGCCCGGCGGCAGCCCCATGTACCTGATGCAGCTCACGCCGGGGGTGGTCTCGACGAATCCCCCGACGCATGGGTGGCTGCCGCAGGCTGTGGATGCGGTTTCAAACATGGCGGCGGTGGGCACGCGCACCCGGTCGAGCGAGTTTACCTTGAACGGCATTCCGAACATGTCCCAGGGAGGGCAGCTATCGTTTTCGCCTCCGCCGGAGATGGTGCAAGAGTTCCGCGTGCAAACGGCGGCGTTTGACGCAACGGTGGGGCGCTTCACAGGCGCTTACGTCAACATGGTGATCAAGAGCGGCACGAACCAACTGCGGGGAACCGTCCATTACACGCACCTGATGGCCCGGTGGATGGCGCGGGACTTTTTCACCAACCGTTTCATTTACGACACCCGCACAGGTCCGGTGACCAAGGAAAAGATCGAAAACGCCTGGCCGCCCGTGATGACCAACCGGTACAGGATTACCGGGGGAGGGCCGGTTGTCATTCCGAAACTCTACAACGGCCGTAACCGCACCTTTTGGACTTACGGCTTCGATTTGCTCGACCGGAACCGTCCGGAGCGTGGCAACCCGTTTACGGTCCCAACGGAGGCGGAAAAGCGCGGCGACTTCTCCGCTCTTCTGGCCATTGGAAGCAACTACACGATTTACGACCCCGCTACGGTGACTCCGCAAGCCGGGGGGCGGTTCCGCCGCACGCCATTTCCGAACAATATCATTCCCACTAGCCGGCTCGACCCCATGGCGCAGAAAATTGTCAGTTACTACCCGGCGCCGAATGTCACCGGGACGGTCGACGGCACAAATAATTATTCCGACCCGCAGCCCCGGCGCATTGACTACCACAGCAACACCATGCGCTTCGACCATGTGGTGAACGACAACAACCGCTTGTCTGCCTCCATCACCACCTCGTTCTTGCTCGAAACCTGGGCTGTAGCGTTTCACAACATCGCCAAGGGCATGCACCGAAACCGCATCCACCGAGGGTTGGCTTTAGACGATGTCATCATGATCCGCCCGGACATGGTGTTAACGTTGCGGTTCGGGCTCACACGCTTCACTCTGCACGACCGCCCGGTTTCGAGCGGCTTCGACCTTTCCACGCTGGGATTCCCGGCGTCGCTCACCCGGCTTCTGGATTCCCGCGTGACTACATTTCCCGAAGTCGAGATTACGAACTACGCGACTTTGGGAGGCAACAGCGGTTTCCGGCCCATCACGACGTATTACAACAGCTCCGCGCAGATGAGTCAGGTGCGCGGCACTCACACTTTGCGATACGGCGCCGAATACCGCACTCTTCAAGAGAACAATTACAATTACGGCAACGTCTCGCCGCATTTGACCTTCGGAACGAACTGGACCCGCGGACCGCTAGACAACGCCGCCGCATCGCCCAAGGGCCAAGGACTGGCGTCTTTCCTGCTCGGGCTGCCCACCGGCGGGTGGGCGGACCGCAACGCCTCCTACGCCGAGCAGTCGAGGTATCTGTCGTTCTTCCTACAGGACGATTGGAAGGTGGCCCGGCGGCTGACGCTGAATATGGGGCTGCGTTATGAAGTGGAATTCCCAACCACCGAGCGCTTCAACCGCACCAACCGGGGGTTCGATTTCACCACGCCCAACCCTGTCCAAGCCGCGGCTGCGGCGGCGTACGCCGCGAGTCCGATTGACGAAATCTCGGTCAGTCAGTTCCGCACCCTCGGCGGTCTTTTGTTCTCCGGCGTTGGCGGCGTCCCGCGGGGTCTCTGGGACACGGACCGGAACAACTTCGCTCCCCGCGCCGGGCTGGCGTGGAGCGTGAATCCGAAGCTCGTGGTGCGAGCCGGCTACGGGGTGTTCTTTACATCTCTGGGCGCGGACCGCAACGACGTTTATCAACAGGGGTTTTCTCAGAGCACCAATCTTGTGGCCAGTCTCGACAACGGTCAAACATTCATAGCCACTCTGGCCAACCCGTTCCCCAACGGACTGATCGATCCCCCGGGGGCGGCAGGCGGATTAACGACATATGTCGGCCGGGCGGCAGGTTTCATGACCCCGCGGCGCAAAGCCGGCTATATGCAGCGCTGGAGTTTCAATGTGCAGCGTGAGTTTCCGCACCGGGTGCTGATCTCGCTCGGATATATCGGGAGCCGCGGCACGGGATTGCCCGTCTCGCAAGAGCTGAATGCCGTTCCCGCGCAGTACCTCAGCCGGTCCCCGGAGCGGGACCAAGCTACAATCAACCGCCTCACCCGGGCAGTGCCGAATCCCTTCTTCGGGCTGCCGGAATTCGCTGGAAGCTCTATCCAAGGGCGCACCGTGCAGGCATTGCAACTACTTCGCCCCTATCCGCACTTCACGGGCATCTCGACCACCTGGGATTCCGGTTTCTCGTGGTATCACGCGCTTCTGATCCGCGCGGAGAGGCGCTTGGCGCGGGGCTTCATGGTCCAAGGCAGCTACACATGGTCGAAGTTCATGGAAGCGATCGAGAACCTGAACGCCAGCGACATCCACCCGCACCATGTGGTTTCGCCTCAGGATCGCCCGCACCGGTTCGTCGCCAGCGGAATCTACGAATTTCCGTTCGGACGGGGGCGGCGATGGCTTAAGTCGGGCGGGTGGAAGAACTACCTGTTCGGCGGCTGGTCGGCGCAGGGCATTTATCAGGGACAGAGCGGACCGCCGATCGGTTTCGGGAACATCATCTTCCGTGGAAATCTGCACGACATCGTGCTGCCGCGCTCTGAAAGGAAAGTGGAGCGGTGGTTTAACACCGACGCCGGCTTCGAGCGCAACAGTGCGCTGGCGCTCGCTCAAAACATACGCACCTTCCCGCTGCGGCTGACCGGCTTGCGCGCCGATGGCTACAACAACTGGGACCTTTCGATGTTCAAGACGTTCCGGTTTAAGGAACGCTACTCGGCGCAGCTCCGCGTCGAAGCGCAGGACGCCATGAATCACGCGATGTTTTCCGCGCCCAACACCGCGCCCGCCAACACGGCTTTCGGCACGGTGACCGGCGTGGTGGCGCCCGAACAGCGGCGGATCAACGTGGTGCTGCGGGTGAACTGGTAGGCAGGTGCTGTATGATTAACACAAATGACACGACGTGAAATTCTAACGCTTGCGCCCGCCGGCGCTGTGACGGCTCTGGCCGGCGCGCCCGCCGCAAGCGGCAAGCCTTTATTGCGCAGCGCCATCTGCGCGTATTCTTACCGCGAACAACTGGCGAAGAAAGTCATGACCTACGAGGACGTCGTGCGCATGTGCGTGGAAACCGGCGCATGCGGGCTCGACTGCACGGTCTACTGGATGCCGCCGGATCCCCCGGATGACTTCCTGTTTTCCCTTAAGCATTTCGCTTACCGGCACGGCGTCTCCATTTACAGCATCGCCATCCGCACGGACATGTGCCGTCCGGCGGGGGAAACGCGGGAAAAGGAGCTGGCGGGCGTCCGCAGATGGGTGGACGTGGCTCAGAAGCTGGGCGCCACGCATATCCGCGTCTTCGGCGGCGCAATCCCAAAAGGCTCGACCGAGGATCAAGCGGCGCAGTGGGCGTCGGAAACGATGAAGCAGGCGGTGGATTACAGCTCCAAGAGGGGCATTATTCTCGGTCTTGAAAACCACGGCGGCATCACCGACAAGGCAGAGCGGATCGTCCAAATCGTCAAAGCGGCGAATTCCCCGTGGGCGGGCATCAATCTTGACACTGGCAATTTCCGGACCGACATCTGGCGGCAGATCGAGATGTGCATCCCTTACGCCGTCAACGTGCAGGTGAAAATGGATCAGGTGCAGGAGGACGGCAAGCGCGGACCCGGCGATTGGGAACGGGTGATCAAGATGCTGGTGAAGGGCGGCTACCGCGGTTTCCTGGCGCTCGAATATGAAGGCAAGAACGCGGTGGAAGAGGTGCCGGTTTACATGCGCAAGCTCACCGCTCTGGTCCGCCAGTATTCGGCATGAGCGAAAACGAAGGCCCGTCGCGGGTCGCGATTTTCGGCGGGACGTTCGACCCGGTCCACTGCGCTCACCTGACCGTGGCGCGCGAGGCGGCCGCGCAGTTCGCTCTCGACCGGGTGCTGTTCGTTCCGGCAGGACACCCTCCCCACAAAGTGGAGCTAGCGGCTCCGTTCGAGCACCGGTACCGCATGGTGCAATTGGCGTGCGCCGGAGATCCCCGGTTTGAGCCGTCGAGACTCGAAGAAGGGGATCATCCGAGCTATTCGATCGACACCATACTCAAGGTGCGGAGCGACTTGCGCCCCGGGGACCGTCTGTTCTTCCTCATTGGCGCCGACGCGTTCGCCGAGCTCGATTCCTGGCATCGTGCCCGGGAAGTCACAGAGTCGGTCGAGTTCATCGTCGTCACCCGTCCGGGTCACCAAATCAAGAACGTAGCCGGGGCGCGGATCCATCGTCTGGAAACCGTGGCGTTGCCCGTGTCCTCTTCGGAAATCCGGCAGAAGCTGGCTGCGGGCGAGGATCCTGCCGAACTGCCGCCCGAGGTGCTGCGCTACATTCGCGAGAACCGCCTCTACGGGACCTGAACCGGCGGTCCTGGTAAAATCAAGCTTCCTGCCATGCAATTCACGGAACGCGAGAAAGAGGGCATTCGGATCATTGATCTGGAAGGGCGGTTGACCGTAGGCAAAGCCGCCGAATCCGTTCGGACTCACCTCAAAGGGCTGGCCGAAAGCGGGGTCAAGAACGTCATTTTGAACATGGCGGGCGTCGATCACATTGACAGCACCGGTCTTGGTCTGCTGGTGGTTTGCTATACCACGTTCCGCAAGGCGGGCGGCGCGCTCAAATTGCTGAACCTCTCCCGGCGCAGCATCGAGCTACTGTTGCTCACCAAGCTCGAAACAGTCTTCGAGGTTTTCGACGACGAGCAGGACGCCGTCAACAGCTTCTTCCCCAACCGGCAGGTGAAGAGGTTCGATATCCTCTCGTTCATCCAGCAGCAAGAGGAGCAGAACTAGGGTATGCGGCTGGTGGTCATCGGGGGGGTGGCGGCGGGCATGACCGCCGCAGCGCGCGCCCGCCGGATTGACCGGTCGCTCGAAATCATCGTCCTCGAAAAAGGCGAGGTCGTCTCCTACTCCGCGTGCGGCATCCCCTATTATTTGGACGGGCACGTCCGCTCGCTAAGGGACCTGATCGTAGCCACGCCGGAAGAGTTCGAAAGGCGCGGCATCGAAGTCCGCACACGAGCGGAAGCCGTGAAGATTTCGCATTCCCGGCGAGAGGTGGCGCTCGCCGGGGGAGAGAAGCTGCATTACGACAAGTTGATCATAGCCACCGGAGCGCGCCCTGACACGCGGGGCATCGAGGGCGCGGCTGCTCCAAACGTTTTCACCCTGAGCACCATCGAGGAGGCTCGACGGTTAAAGGCTTTTCTGGATTCCGGGAAGGCTCGCTCTGCTTCCGTGGTGGGTGGCGGCTACATAGGACTGGAAGCGGCGGAAGTGCTGCGCTCTTACGGGCTGCGCGTCACCCTTTTCACCGACCGGGACTACTTGCTGCGGGGCGGCGATGCGGCGCTCAGCGATCACATCCTGAAGCATCTCAACTCCTGCGGTGTGGAAGTGGTTTTTGAGAAGCGCGTTCAATCGGTCGCGGAAACGTGCGGCGATTTGGTGATTTTGGCCACCGGGCTGGCGCCGAACGTGGAGTTAGCCGCGGAGGCGGGCGTCGAAATCGGGCGCACCGGCGCCATCCGCACGGACGAACGCGCCGAGACGAACCTACTCGGCGTATATGCCGCCGGGGACTGCGCGGAAGTGAAACACTTGGTGACCGGAGCGCCGGTTTGGATCCCGCTCGGAACGAACGCCAACAAAATGGGGCGCGTGGCAGGCGCAAACGCCGCCGGCGCGCGCGAACGATTCCCGGGCGTCGCCGGAACGTCGATTGTGCGCGTTTGCGGCATGGGCGTGGCGGTTACCGGACTGCTCGAGGCGGAGGCGCGGCGGGCGGGTTTTCAGCCCGTTTCGGCGCGCATTACGGCGCACAACAAAGCCCGTTACTTTCTCGGAAGACCGCTGACCGTTTGCCTGGTGGCGGATCGGGCTACGCGGCGCATTCTGGGCGGTTGGGCGGCGGGTGATCTCGGCGCCGAAACACGCATCAATGTCATCGCCGCCGCCATTCACGGCAAGCTCAGGCTGGAAGAATTTGCGTACCTTGATTTGGCGTACTCGCCGCCTTACGCACCGGTGTGGGATCCTGTGCTGGTGGCGGCGCAACAACTGGAAAAGAAGCTGTGATAGGGTAAAAGGAAATAGGAGGGGAAATGTCAAGATTCTCCAGACGCGACTTCTTGAAAACCAGCATCGGCGCGGGCGTGCTGGGTCTCGCGGGAGCGACCCCGGCTCAGCCTGCCGCCAAGCGCGCTACGGATTGGGTGACCTTGGGCAAGTCCAATGTCAAGGTCACGCGGCTTGCGCTCGGCACCGGCACATTCGGCGGCAGGGTTCAGCGCGAGCTCGGGCAGGAGGCGTTCACGCGGATTGTCCGGCATGCGTATGACAGCGGCATCCGCTTTTTTGAGACGGCGGATGCATACAGCCAAATGCCGCAAATGCTGGCCAACGCTTTGAAGGGCATCCCCCGGGACTCTTACAAGCTGATGACGAAGTACCGCCTGCGGGACGCGCAGGATCCAAAAGCCACGATCGACCGCTTGCGGAGGGATCTCAACGCCGAGTACGTGGATATCCTGCTGCTCCACTGCGTCCGCACCCCCGACTGGCCAGAGCAATTTAAAGCGCTCGAGGACGCGCTGTCGGAGGCAAAGGACAAAAAGATCATCCTCGCGCACGGCGCTTCCTGCCACGGGCTGCTCCCGCTGCGCCGTTTCCCTGGGAATCAGTGGCTCGACGTGGCGCTGCTCCGCATCAACCACACCGGCGCGCGGATGGACACGATGCAGATGAAAGACACGAACGACTTGGGCGACGTTCAGGAGGTGGTCGGCCACATCAAGAAGATCCATGCGCAGGGCACCGGCGTTTTGGGAATGAAGCTGATCGGCGAGGGACAGTTCACCTCTCCAGAGCAGCGGGAAAAATCGCTGCGCTTCGCTTTCGGCACCGGCGCCGTGGATGCCGTCACGATCGGCTTTAAGAACACGCAAGAGGTGGATGAAGCCATCGCCACCATCAACCGCGTTCTGAGCGCGTGATCCTTCCGGATGCTCTGAGGGGAGCATCGGCTACACTGTAGGGTTATGGCAGTGTGGCGGCAGAAGAAAGCGTTGGAAGCGGGGGATATCGCGGCGCCATTCGAGCTGCCCGGCTTGGACGGGGAGCTTAGATCGCTTGAGCAGCTCAAAGCGGAAGGTCCGGTTCTGCTCGCGTTTTTCAAAGTGGACTGCCCGGTGTGCCAGCTCACTTGGCCGTTTCTCGAGCGCATCCACAGGAGCGCGGCGCCCGGTCAAGTGCGGGTGGTCGGCGTTTCGCAGAATGGCCCGCGGGACACGGCTTCTTTCGCCGCCGAATTCGGCTCCACTTTCCTGATGTTGATGGATCCGGCGAAATCCGGGTATCCAGCCAGCAACGCCTTCGGTATATCCACAGTTCCCAGCCTTTTCCTGGTGGAAAGCGACGGCGCCATCTCTTGGGCTAGCTTTGGTTTCTGCAAGCGGGATCTCGAGGGGCTCGGGCAGCGATTCGGCGTGGAGGTGTTCCGGCAGGAGGACAATGTTCCCGCTTGGAAAGCGGGTTGAGGGTCGAATAATTAGGCTCCCGGCGGGAGCTGCTGAATCTAACAAGTGAGGGGGACTTTGCCGTGAAAGGCGACATCCTGGAGAACGCTGCCGCCATAGCCAAAGGCATGGGCGTCACGCTCAAGGAGATGCTCGGACCGACGCTGACGGATCTCTACCCGGACGCCCCGCCGCAGCTTCAGGGGCGCTACCGCGGAAAGCACGTGTTGAAGCGGGATGAAAACGGGTTAGAGAAGTGCGTGGGTTGTTTCCTTTGCGCCGTAATTTGCCCCGTGCAGTGCATCTACATCGAAGCGGCGGAAAACACCGAACAGAATCGCATCAGCGGGGGCGAACGTTATGCGAAGGTGTACAACATCGATTACAGCCGCTGCATTTTCTGCGGGTACTGCGTAGAGGCTTGCCCCACGGACGCCATCACCCACGGGCACGAGTTCGAACTCGCGAGCTACAACACGTCGTCCTTGATCATGCGCAAGGAGGACTTATTGGAACCGGCGCCCGTCAAGCAGCGGTGAGCCCGCCGCGCCACGTTCAGTTCTTCGTTTGTCGAAAGAGCGACTACCTTCACCGCCGAATCATCGGACGACACGATCCTGTCGCCCGCGCCTTCCCGGTTGCGGGCGGCGTCCAAGCGCACGCCGAGGAATTCCAGCCCTTGACAGCAAAGCTCGCGCAAGCGCGGGGAGTTCTCGCCGATGCCCCCGGTGAAGGCGATGGCGTCCAAACCGCCCATGGCGGCGGCATAAGCGCCTATGGTTTTCTTTACTTGATAGGCGAATACTTGCAGCGCCAGCGCCGCGTCTTCGCTGCCCGCGGCTTCCGCCCTTTCGATGTCGCGCACGTCTCCGCCGGGCACTCCTGACAGCCCCGCCAACCCGCCTTCGCGCGCCAGTCGCCGGCTGACCTCCTCGACGCCCCATCCATTGCGCTGCATCATGTAGAGCACGGCGAAAACGTCCAAGTCCCCATGCCGGGTGGCGTTTTCCAGCCCCGATTGAGCTGAGAACCCCATGGTTGTATCGATGGAGCGCCCACTCTGAATGGCGCACATCGAGGAACTGCCGCCTAAATGGCAACTCACTAGCCGGAAGCCGTCGACAGGGCGCCCGAGCATTGCCGGCACGCGCTCGCTCACATACCAGTGGGAAGCTCCATGGAAGCCATACCGGCGAATGCCGTACTTTTCCCGCCACTCCCCGGGCACCCCGTACCTCGCGGCGTACTCCGGCATGGTGCGGTGGAATTCGGTTTCAAAAGCCGCCACCAGCGGCACGCCGGGCATGGTTTCCCGGAACGCCCGGATGCCCGCCAGATAGATCGCGTTGTGCACCGGCACGGCGGGAAGAAACTCCTCCTGCGCGGCGATGACTTCATCGTCGATCACAAACGTGCCGCGGAAACGAGGACCTGCGTGCACGGCTTTGAAAGCTACGGCGTCGATTGGATGCCCGCCGGTATCAATCTGCTGAATGGCCGTCTTATAGTCCGAGACGCGTTCAAAGCGCCCTTTGGCTAAGGTCTTCTCCGAAGGAAACTCTATGAGCTGGTACTTCAGCGACGTCGAACCAAGGTTGGGAACGAGTATGTTCATCTTCCGCGAATCGCTCTCACGTTTTGTTGCGCCTGAGCCTGAAACGGGCTCTTGATCTTGGCGCACTGTTCAAAAAACCTGGCTGCGTCAGCCATGCGCTTCAAGGAATGGTTGGCCAAGCCGGCGTTGAACAACGCGGCGGCGAGCATTTGTTCGTTGTTCGAGACCAGCGGGATGGCGACGCGCAACGCTTTGTCGGCGGGAGCGAACTGTTTCTTGGCCATATAACTCATGCCCGCGATCCAACTGCCCACTCCCGTGGTCATGTCCTTCTTTTTCTGCCAGTCGGCGTCCGCTACGCCGTCGGGTTTGGGCTTTGACGCCATGAGCGCCACCAGGGTTTCGCCGTATTTGATCGCCCCGTCGTAATCCTTCTTCTGTAAGGCGTCGTCCGCCACCGCCAGCAGCATGTCTTCGTTGGTCTGGTCCGTTTGCACGGTTTTCAGGGCGATAGCCAAAGCGCGGTCCCGGTTCCCCACCTGCTGGTAGGCAATGAACAGCGGTCCGGACATCTGCGGAACGTACTTGCTCGACGGATTCCGGGTTTCGAGCGCCTCCGCCAGCATGATCTTCTTTTGGGGGTCGGTGGTTTCGAGCATGGCGCGGTACAGCGCGTACTCGGTGTAGGTGTCGAGCTGCTTGGCGTAATCGACGCTGTATTTCCAAGCCTCGACCTCATCTTCGGAGGCAGGCTTGGGTTTAGCCGCCACTTTCCGCGCCACGGCGGAGGTCCGGTTCGACCATTGCAGGATCAGGTCAGGGTCCTTCTTGCCCTCGGCGGCTTTCAAGCTGTTGTGGGCGATCTCGGCGTCGTCAGGATCCCCTGCCAGCAGCTTCTCGCCGAGGGCGAGGGCTTTGTCGAACTGATTGGTTTTCAGGTACAGCGGCTGCAAGAGACCCATCACCCAAGGCGCGCCCTCGTGTTTGGGGAACTTCGCCAGGAATTCCTCGGCCACGGCGATTTTCTTAGCGTCCTCCTGCTCCTGGCCGAACTGCTGTAACAGAGCGCCCTCCGGCGTTTCAGCATTAATGACCACCCGTTGCCGCTGCGCGGCGGCTGCGGCGGCGAGCAAAATCAGGCATGCAAAAATTCGCGGCAACATGGGTTTCCCCTCCCGGAACGGTGTATTATACAGAATTCGGAGAAGCGGAAACAGCGTCATGATCATCCCTTCGACGTACGCGGTCGCGTTGCTGCTCACGATCATCTCCATGATCTGTTGGGGGTCCTGGGCGAATACCCAGAAACTGGCCGGCAAGTGGCGTTTCGAGCTGTATTACTTCGACTACTCGTTCGGCGTTCTGCTATGCGCCGTGGTAGCCGGATTCACGTTCGGTTCCCTGGGCGATGGGCTCTCGATGCTGGATAACCTCGCCGTCACCGGCAAGAAACAGATATTCTGGGCGGCGCTAGGCGGGGTGGTTTTCAATTTGGCGAATATTCTGTTGGTCGCCGCCATCAGCATCGCCGGGCTGGCGGTGGCGTTCCCGGTGGGCATCGGCTTGGCGCTTGTGATCGGCGTGGTTTGGAACTACATCCTCAACCCGCAAGCCAACCCGCTGCTGTTGTTCACCGGCGTCGCCTTGGTCACGGCGGCTATCGTCGTGGACGCTTGGGCGTACTCGGCGCACGCGGGCGCGAAGCGCGCGGCGGAAGGTTCCAAGGCGCCGCGCTCGCCGGTAAAGGGGATCGCGCTCAGCCTCGCTGCGGGCGTCCTGATGGGTGTCTTTTATCCGTTTGTCGAAATGAGCAAGCAGGGCGAGATCGGCTTGGGTCCCTACTCGGTCGGTCTGGTTTTCGCCATCGGAGTTCTCCTCTCGACATTCGTTTTCAATTTCTACTTCATGAATCTTCCGGTGCAGGGACCTCCGGTCGGCTTGTCGGAGTACTTCCACGGAACCGGCAAGCAGCACCTGTTGGGGCTGGCGGGCGGCGTCATCTGGTGCATAGGCACGCTTTCGAACTTTGTCGCCGCGAGCGCGCCGCGGGAAGTGAACGTCGGTCCGGCGGTAAGCTACGCCCTAGGGCAAGGCGCCACGATGATCAGCGCCTTGTGGGGACTGCTGCTGTGGAAAGAGTTTGCCGGAGCGACAGCGCGTGTAAAGCTGCTGCTAACCTTGATGCTCCTGTTGTTTGTCTGCGGCTTGGGGATGGTTTCCGTGGCGCCGCTCGTCAAATAGCTGCGAGTTCCTCAAGAAAGCTCACCCCGGCAGGCACGCTCACGCCGAAGTTCGCAGCGATGGTTTGCCCCATATCCGCAAGCGACTGCCGCGTTCCCAAGTCAGCCCCCCGGCGCACGCGCGGACCGGTTGCGAGCACGGGCACATACTCCCGGCTATGGTCGGTTGAGGGCGTAGTGGGATCGCAGCCGTGATCGGCGGTGAGGATCACAAGGTCGGTTTCACGCAATGCCGCACGCATGGCGGGCAGCCACCGGTCGACCGCTTCCAAGGCGGCGGCGTAGCCTCCGGCGTCGTTCCG